>FUFK010056947.1_pt1 | contig 15271 bp, 17 predicted proteins | sample 1021851 | NCBI WGS metagenome assembly FUFK01 (sample SAMEA51879418, study PRJEB19060) | metagenome | reverse complement strand
GGGCAATGGTGGTGCCTGGAGGGAGCTGTTTGGCCAGGGAGGGCCAAACTAACAGCGGCCATGGATGGCTTGAGCGGTCCCGGAAGGCACCACCATTGCCCCGCGTCTCCGATACGGAGCACCACAGCCCGCACAACCGAATTGACACCACCCGGAAAAAATTCGAGTAACCTGTACCGGTCCTCAGACACACAAGGGTATTACCATGGGCGACGTGGTCCCCTTCCAGAAACCGGCCAAAAAGAAACCCAAAAAGGGCCTGTGCCAGCACGGCTTCCACAAATGGAAAGTGGTCAAGAACACCCGGTTCGACAGCCAGCAGGGCAAACTGGTCACCCGTTACCAGTGCGAGCGCTGTGGCAAACAGAAAGTCGAAGCGCGTTAGGAGGTACACCGACATGTTGGAAATGAAAACCGAGTGCGAACATTGCCACGACGCGCTGATCGAGCAGGGCGAAGTCTATATCTGTTCCTACGAGTGCACCTTCTGCGTGGACTGCTGCACCGCCCTGGGCGGGCTGTGCCCGAACTGCGGCGGCGAGCTGGTGCGCCGGCCGCGCCGTCCGGAAGGGGCGGAAACCGCGTGAGCGCGGCCGCCGCCGGCGCCGGCCATCAGGTCGATACCGCCAGCGGTTACCGGGTGCCGGTGACCTGGTACGCGGGCGCGCCGGACACACCGACGGTGGTGCTGCTGCCGGCGCTGGGCGTGGCGGCGCGCTTTTACGACAAGCTGGCCGCCACCCTGGCCGGGAGCGGGCTCAATGTGGCGGTGATGGAGCAGCGCGGCCAGGGCGACAGCCCGTTGCGTCCCGGCCGGCGCCACAACTGGGGCTTCGCCGAGGTGCTCGACAACGACCTGCCGGCGCTGCTGGATTGGGCCGAAGCGCGGCGGCCCGGCGCGCTGCTCTACCTGATGGGCCACAGCCTGGGCGGCCATTTCGCCGCCATCACCGCCGGGCGCTTTGCCGAACGCCTCCACGGTTTAATTCTGGTGGCCACCGGCAGCCCCTGGTGGAAAGCCTTCGAGGGCGCGCGCACCCAGCCCGACGCCAAAAGCGTGCGCCGGCTGATCCGGCTGATTCCCGCCGCCGGCCTGCTGCTCGGTTACTTCCCCGGCGAGCGCATCGGCTTCGGCGGCAACGAGGCGCGCGGCGTCATGAACGACTGGCGCACCCTGGCGCAGCACAACCGCTACCAGGCCCGGGGTCTGGACGAAGACCTGGACGCCGCCGTCGCCGCCTATACCGGGCCGGTGCTGGCGGTGCGGCTGGCGGACGACGCCCTGGCCCCGGCCGCGTCGGTGAAGGCGGTCAACGACAAATTCCGCAACGCCCGGCTCAGCCAGCGGCTGATCACCGCCGAACAACTCGGCGACCGCGCCGATCATTTCCGCTGGGCCCGTCAGGCCCGGCTGGTGGCCGATCTGGTCACGCCCTTTGTTGCCGGCCCGCGATAGCGGTAATCTTGCCCCTTCGCCCGGCAACCACCCGACCGTAACCGTATGGCCCGCCATTCCGCCGTCACCACAACCGTCCCGCCCGGAGCCCGCCCGTGAGCGGCCCCATTCTGATCTTCGATTCCGGGGTCGGCGGCCTGTCCGTGGTCAAGGCGCTGCGCGAGCAGATGCCCGGCGCGCCACTCGCCTACGTGTGCGACAACGCGGCGCTGCCCTACGGCACCAAGGCGGACGCCTGGCTGGTGCGGCGCATCGTTCAGGTGTGCCGGGCGGCGGTGGCCGCCAGCGGCGCCCGGGTGCTGGTGGTGGCCTGCAACACCGCCAGCACCCTGGCGCTGGACGCGCTGCGCGACGCCCTGGCCATCCCGGTGGTGGGCACGGTGCCCGCCATCAAGCCCGCCGCCGCGCTCAGCCGCAGCGGCGTGATCGGCCTGCTGGCCACCTCCGCCACCGTCACTCGCCCCTACACCGACAAGCTGATCCACGACTTCGCCGGCCACTGCACCGTGGTGCGGGTGGCCGCCGACGGCCTGGTGGAGCAGGCCGAGCGGCTGCTCGCCGGCGAGCCGGTGGACGACGCCGTCATCGACGCCGGGCTGGCGCCACTGTGGCGCGCGCCGACCCTGGACACCGTGGTGCTCGGCTGCACCCACTTCCCGCTGCTGCGCGACCGGCTCGACGCCCGCGCCCCGCGCCCGCTGCAATGGGTGGATTCCGGCAGCGCCATCGCCCGCCGCGTGGCGCAGGTGGCCGGCGCGCCGCTGGAAAGCCAGCCTGAACATCTCGCTCCGGCCTGGGCCACCGACCCGCGCCCCGCGGGGCTGACCCACGGTTTCCGCGCCTTCGGTTTTGCCCCGCCGGTCGCTCTGTCGGTACCGCTGCCCCAGCCGGTCTGATCGCTTCCCGGTTGCTCCATCTTGTGCGCAAGGGTGCTTTTGAATACTGTCCAAAAGAACAGTTTTCAGAGTGGAGAGGTATCGTGAAACCAAGAATGAGTTTATTGACGCTCGGTGTGCGGGATCTGGCGCGTTCGGTGCGGTTCTACGAGCAGGGTTTGGGGTTGCCGCGCATGCCGTCGCCGCCGGAAGTGGCGTTCTTTACGCTGAACGGCACCTGGCTGGGCCTCTACGGCCGTCAGGCGATGGCCGAGGAAGCCGGCGTGGCCGATGACGGCGGCGGCTTCGCCGGCTTCACCATCGCCCACAACGTGCATTCGGAGCAGGAGGTGGATCAGGTGCTGGCGCAGGCCGAGGCCGCCGGCGCCACCCTGGTGAAACCCGGACACAGGGCGCACTGGGGCGGCTACCTCGGTTACTTTTCCGATCCGGACGGCTTCCTGTGGGAGGTGGCCCATAACCCGGCGTTCTGGGTCGGTCCGGAAGACAACTAATCCGCTACCTCAATATCAGTCACGCCGCACGGGGCCGGTCAGCCATTGCTGGATCGCGCCGCGCGTGTCGGCGCTTTTGATGAGGCCCAGGTGGCCGACCCCTTCCAGCACCTCTACTTCGGCGTGGTCGGTGTGCTCGCGGAACAGGGGCGCGTAGGCGTCGCTGTTGAAGCTGCTGTCGGCGCTGCCGGCCAGCACCAGGGTGGGCGCGTTCAGCGCGGCGATGTCGGTGCCGTAGTCGTCGCGCGGGTGCATCGACGTCTGCATACGGTAGCTGTAGGCCAGGGTCTCGGTGCCGTCGCGCACGGCTTCCGGCATGTTGAATTCGATCACGGTGAGGTCGTTCAGGCCGGTGATGCCAACGCCGTTGAGCAGGCCCAGCAGGATCAGCCGGAGTACTTTCGGGTCGGCCCAGTCCGAATTGCTTTCCGCGCTGGTGGGGGCACTGTGATGGATGTAGGGCGCCAGCAGGATGTAGCCGTCCACCGGCACCTGCGGGTCGCCGCCGGTGACCTGATCGAAATCCATGCCGCCGTCCTGCTGACTCCAGAGCGGCGTGGCGAGCAAGAGGAGCAGGGCGCCGGCCAGTGCCGGCGCCCATGGAGGGGTGCGGCCGGTGCGCCACATAAGAGCCTCGTCGTCGTGCGTCTGGTGTCCGCACTGTGCGTTGTCATCGCGGTGGTCGCAAGGCCCGGGCCGTTCAACCCAGGATCATCACCGCCTGGCCGGCATTGATCTGCTGGCCCTCCTGGCGGGCGATGTGCACCACCTTGCCGGCTTCCGGCGCGGCCACTTCGATTTCCATCTTCATGGATTCCAGCACCGCCACCACCTGGCCCTCCTCGACACGGTCGCCTTCNGCCACGGTGAGCTTCCAGATGTTGCCGGCGGTGGGGGATTCCACCGGGGTGCCCTCGGGCAGGCTGTCCGCTTCCTCGGCGTTCAGGTCCTGCTGGGATTCGAAGTGGATCTGGCCGCTTTCCACCCAGCGTTGCAGTTCCTCGTCGAAGGCTTGGTTGCGGGCGTCGGTGAAGGCGCGGATGTTGGCGTCGTTGTCTTCCAGGAAGCGCTGGTACTCGCCCAGGTTGAAGGTGGTCTCCTCGACCCGGAACGGATAGCGGCCCTTGGGGAAGTCGCGGCGGATCCGTTGCAGCTCCTCGGCACTCACTTCATAGAAGCGGATCTGGTCGAAGAAGCGCAGCAGCCAGGGTTGGGTGAACGCCTCGGTGCGATGGAAGCGGTTCCACATCTGCATGGTGCGGCCCACGAACTGGTAGCCGCCGGGGCCTTCCATGCCGTAGACGCACAGATAGGAGCCGCCGATGCCCACCGAGTTTTCCGCGGTCCAGGTGCGGGCCGGGTTGTACTTGGTGGTCACCAGCCGGTGGCGCGGGTCGTAGGGGGTGGCCACCGGCGCGCCCAGGTAGACGTCGCCCAGGCCCATCACCACATAGCTGGCATCGAACAGGATCTTCTTCACCTCGTCGATGCTGTCCAGGCCGTTGATGCGGCGGATGAACTCGATGTTGCTGGGGCACCAGGGGGCGTCCTTGCGCACCGACTGCATGTATTTCTCGATCGCCAGGCGGCAGGCTTCGTCGTCCCAGCTCAGCGGCAGGTGGACGATGCGCGAGGGCACTTCCAGGTCGTCCTGCTTGTCCAGGGTCAGCTCGGCCCGTTTGAGCATTTCGAGCAGATCCCGGCGCGGCAGCACGGACGGCTCGAAGTGCACCTGCAGGGAGCGGATGCCCGGGGTCAGCTCGAGAATGCCGTCGGGCTTTTCCTCTTCCAGCCACAGCATCAGCGCGTGGGCGCGGAACCGCAGCCGCAGGTCCAGTTCCAGCGGGCCGTATTCCACCAGCAGGTAGCGGTCGCCGGCGGCGCGGTAGACCACCTCCGGGCCGTCTTCCTTTTCTTCCAGCCGGTCCAGGACCGGCGTGGTGACCGGCGCCGCCGCCGGGGAAAGCGTCGGCGCGCTCAGTTCGGCCAGGCAGGCGTCCTGTTCCGCCGCCAGGCGGTCGGCGTCCTCCAGGCTGAGTGGCACGAAGCGCAGGCGGTCGCCGGCCTTGAGCTGGCCCAGTTTCCAGCGGTCCGCCGAGATCACCGTGGCCGGGCACACGAAGCCGCCCAGCGACGGCCCGTCCGGCCCCAGGATCACCGGCATGTCGCCGGTGAAGTCCACGGTGCCCACGGCGTAGGCGTTGTCGTGAATGTTGGACGGGTGCATGCCCGCTTCGCCGCCGTCGCTGCGCGCCCACTCCGGCTTCGGGCCCACCAGGCGGATGCCGGTGCGGCTGGAGTTGTAGTGCACCTGCCAGTCGGCGCTGAAGAAGGTGGCCATGTCGTCGTCGGTGAAAAAGTCCGGCGCGCCGTGGGGGCCGTAAATCACGCGCAGCTCCCAGGTGTCGCCCAGCGCCGGTTTCAGGCTGTCCGGCACCGCCACNGGGGCCGTGTCCGCCGCCGGGGGGNCGAAGTGCAGCACGTCGCCGGTGCGGATGGCGCGCCCGCCNTGGCCGCCGAACTGCCCCAGGGTGAAGGTGCTGCGCGAGCCCAGGTAGGGCTGGCACTGCAGGCCGCCGGCGAGGGTCAGGTAGGCGCGGGCGCCGTCGCCGCGCACCTTGCCCAGCTTGAGGGTCTGGCCGGCGGCGACGGAAACCGCCTGGTAGTTGGGCACCGGCTCGCCGTCCAGGGTGGCGCCCATGTCGGCGCCGGTAAGGGCGATGCGGGTGCCGTGGTTAAAGCGCAGGGTGGGGCCGTTGAGGGTGAATTCCAGGCCGGCGGCGTCCTCGNCGTTGCCCAGCAGGCGGTTGCCGAGGCGGAAGCTGAGCGCGTCGAACGGGCCGGACGGCGGCACGCCGATNGGCCAGTAGCCGCGCCGGCCCGGGTAGTCCTGCACNGTGGTCAGGGTGCCGCCGGCGAGCACGTCCAGGGTGGTGGGGTGGTAGTCGAAATCGTTCAGGTAGCGGGTGGTCATCTCGCCGTTCTGGAACGCCCGGTCGGCGAGGATCGCCAGCACATAGTCGCGGTTGGTTTCGATGCCCTCCACGCAGGTGTGTTCCAGGGTGCGTTGCAGGGCGGCCAGCGCCGCGTCGCGGTCGTCTTCAAAAACGATCAGCTTGGCCAGCATTGGGTCGTACAGCGGCGAGACCGTCAGGCCCGGTTCGATCCAGTGGTCGATGCGCAGCTTCTCGCCGTCGGCCTCGGGGAACTCGGCGGTGGTGAGCAGGCCGGCGCTGGGCTGGAAGTCCTTGTTGGGGTCTTCCGCGTACAGGCGCGCCTGCAGCGCGTGGCCGCGCGGCGTGAGACCTTCGCCCAGGCCCGCCAGCGGCGGCAGCTCGCCGGCGGCCAGCTGCACCATCCAGCGCACCAGGTCGATGCCGAACACCTGCTCGGTGACGCCGTGCTCCACCTGCAGGCGGGTGTTCACCTCCAGAAAGTAGAAACGGTTGCTGTCCTGGTCGAGGATGAATTCCACCGTGCCGGCGTTGCGGTAATCCACCGCCGCCACCAGGCGGCGGGCGGTGTCGTGCAGGGTGGCGCGCACCTCGTCCGGCAGGTTGGGCGCCGGGGTTTCTTCCAGCACTTTCTGGTGGCGGCGCTGGGCGGAGCAGTCCCGCTCGCCCAGCGCCAGCGCGCCGCCGGCGCCGTCGCCGAACACCTGCACTTCGATGTGGCGGGCGCGTTCAATGTATTTCTCCAGGAACACGCCGTCGTTGGAGAAGTTGTTGGCGCTCAACCGGCGCACGCTGTCCCAGGCTTTTTCCAGGCCGGCGTCGTCGTGGCAGATCTGCATGCCGATGCCGCCGCCGCCGGCGGTGCTTTTGAGCATCACCGGGTAGCCGATCTCCGCGGCGGCTTGCAGCGCCGCCGCCGGGTCATCCAGCAGGCCGGTGCCGGGCAGCAGCGGCACGTCGTTGTCCTCGGCCAGGGCGCGGGCGGTGTGTTTCAGGCCGAAGTCGCGCATCTGTTGCGCGGTGGGCCCGATGAAAGCGATGCCGTTGTTTTCGCACCGCTCCACGAATTCGGGGTTTTCACTGAGAAAGCCGTAGCCGGGGTGCACCGCGTCGATGCCGTGCTCGGCCATCAGCGCGAACAGCTTGTCCTGGTTCAGGTAGGTCTGCGCGGCGTTGCCGTCGCCCAGGTACAGCGCCTGGTCCGCCAGGGCCACGTGTCGGGATTCGGTGTCCGCGTCGGCGTAGATCGCCACGCTGGTGACGTCCAGATCCTTGAGGGTACGGATGATGCGGGTGGCGATGGCGCCGCGGTTGGCGATCAAAACCTTGTTGAACATGACGTCGGCTCTCTTGCGAGGGCGGGCCGTCCCGCCGTTGTGTTTCCTTGCGCCGGGGTCGTCCCCGGGGGCGTCTTCGGTGAACGCCGTTACCAGATCAGCACTTCAATGGGGGTCGGGTTGTAGCCGTTGCACGGGTTGTTGAGCTGCGGGCAGTTGGAAATCAGCACGGTGGTGTTCATCAGTGCTTTCAGTTCCACGTACTTGCCCGGCGCGGAGATGCCGTCCTCGAAGGTGAGCCCGCCGTCGGCGGTCACCGGCACATTCATAAAGAAATTGATGTTGTGGGTGATGTCCCGTTTGCCGAGGCCGAACTCTTCGTGCTCGTTGACCGCCAGCATCCAGCTGTCGCGGCAGGCGTGCATGCAGCGCTTTTCCAGGTCGTAGCGCACGGTGTTGCTCTCGGTGGCGCAGGCGCCGCCCAGGGTGTCGTGCCGGCCGCAGGTGTCGGCGGTGATTTCCAGCATCGGGTTGTTGCGGTTGGAGCGCAGCACCGTGCCGGCGGTGAGGTAGACGTTGCCCTGTTCGCGGATGGTGTCCACGGCGCTGTAACGCTCGGCGCTGTCGTCGGCGTTGAAGAACAGGGTGTCGGCGGCCTGGTTGCCTTCCAGATCCAGAATCCGGACCGTCTCGCCTTTTTTCACCACTTTCAGAAAGTAGTCGCCGGCGGGGACGGTCTCCCGGAAGGTGGCGTCTTCGGGTTTCAGAATGCTTTCTTTGATCATCTTGTCCTCCTTACGGCTCAGGCTTCGTCCAGGTAGTACAGCCGGTTGTTTTCGAAGGCGCGGCCGTTCTCCGGGCGGAAGTTCAGGCAGTAGTCGTCCGCCGTCACCGGGTCGGCCTTGAGCATTTCCACGTGCACCGGCTTCTTCGGGTATTCCGTGGCCGGGTTGAGCGGGTGCGGGCAGGAGTGCATCACCACCAGGGTTTCCATCTCGAAACGCAGCGTGACCTGGGCGCCGGGCTTCGCCGCGGACGGGTCGAAGAACATCTTGCCGTCGTCGTCGGTGGCCACCTTGCTGAACAGATTGAGGTTGGCGGCCAGGTCCCGTTCGGTGAGGCCGTACTTGGCCAGCTCGGTGAGGAAGCTGGTGTGGCCGCTCAGGTACCAGTCGTTGTGGTGGTCCTGGTAGCGGTGCTCGCCGTACTTCTCCTTCACCTGTTGCGGATGCAGGTTGCCGCACACGGTGTCGTGCCAGCCGAAGCTGTCCTCGACGATGGAGGCGAACACCCGGCCCATGTCCGAGTACAGGCAGTTGCCGCGCGTGAGCTTGAAGGTGTGCTGGCCCTTGAGGCTGTCCGGGGCGTTGTAGCGCTCCAGCTTTTCCTCCGGGTTGTAGAACAGCATGCCCACGTTGGCGCCGCCTTCCACGTCGGTGAGACGCAGGGCGGTGCCGCGCCGCATCCGGAAGGACCAGTGCGCGCCGCCGGGCAGGGTGTATTGGTAGAGCGGGGTTTGCATGGGGTTGCTCCTCGTTCTCTGGTTACGGAGTCGGTATCAGGCGCCCAGCACCCGGGCGGTGGAATCCACGCTCTGGGTGATCGACTGCAGGGTGCCTTTGTCGCTGTTGCCCACCGGCAGGTCGTAGGTAATGCGCGCGCCATAGCTGCCGGGGGTCTGCGGGTCCAGCCGTTCCTTGTCGAACACCCACATGCGGGTGCCGAGGAAAAAGCCCTCCGCCAGGTCGTGGGTGATCATGAACACGGTCAGGTCCTGTTTGCGCCACAGGTCCAGCACCAGCTCGTGCATGTCCCGGCGGATGCCCGGATCCAGGGCGCCGAAGGGTTCGTCCAGCAGCAGAATGCGCGGCTTCTTGATCAGCGCCTGGGCCAGCGCCAGGCGTTGCTGCATGCCGCCGGACAGCTCGTGGGGGTATTTGCCCAGGGCCTGGTCCAGCCCCACGGAAGCGAGCATTTCCTCGGCCTGCTCGCGCAGAGCGCGGCGTTTGCCGCCGAACACCCGGCCCAGCCAGCGGCTGCTTTCCAGTTCGCCGGCCAGCATCACGTTTTCCACCGCTGTCAGGTGGGGCAGCACGGAATAGCGCTGGAACACGATGCCCCGGGTCTCGTCCGGCTCGTCGGGGATCGGTTTGCCGTCCAGCAGCAGTTGGCCCCGGGTCGGGCTTTCGGTGCCCAGCATCATTTTCAGGAAGGTGGTCTTGCCGCAGCCGGAGGCGCCCACCACGGTGACGAACTCGCCCTCTTCCACCTTGGCGTTCAGGCGCTCCAGGACCACGTCCTGGCCGTACTCCTTCCAAAGATTCTTGATCTCGATGGCAGCCATATCGGTCTCCTTATTGCGCGCCGTGGAACCAGGGGTAGCGCCACTGGGAGTAACGCTTGAGGGCGAAGTCGAGGGCGAACGCCAGGAAAGTGATCCAGGCCACGTAGGGCAGAATCACGTCCATGGCCAGGTAGCGGCGCACCAGAAAGATGCGGTAGCCCAGGCCTTCGGTGGCGGCGATGGCTTCCGCGGCGATCAGGAACAGCCAGGCGGAGCCCAGTGACAGACGCACGGAACTGAGCAGGCGCGGCATGATCTGCGGCCACACCAGCCGGGTGATGATCTGCCAGGTGTTGGCGCCCAGGGTCTGCATCTTGATGATCTGTTCGGTGGGGATTTCCTCCGCCCGCTGCTGCAGGTCGCGGATCAGAAAGGGGGTGATGCCGATGATGATCAACATCACCTTGGCCAGCTCGCCGAGCCCGAAAATGATGAACAGGATCGGCAGAATCGCCAGCGGCGGCACCAGCGACATGCCGGTGACCAGCGGCGAGATGCCGGCCCGGAACAGCGGCAGCGAGCCGGTGGCGATGCCCACCACCAGGCCGATCAGAGCACTGATCGCCACGCCGATGCCGAGCCGCTGCAGGCTGGCCAGGGTGTCCACCAGCAGGGTGTACTCGCCGCTGCGTTTGCTGGGCTCGAAGGCCATGCGCTCGATGGCGTCGGAGAAGCTGCTCAGGGAAGGCAGCAGTTTGTCGTTGGGGTTCGCGTCCAGTCGTGCGTCGGAGGCGACCAGGTACAACACCGCCAGGATCACGAAGGGCAGCAGCCCGAGGGCCCAGCGGCCCACCGGTCCGGCCTGGCGGTTGATCAGTTTCTTCATGGCGACCTCCTTGGTTACAGGCGATGAGGAATCCAATGACAGGGCGTCATCATGTCCTCCCGGGCTTTTGTCCCGCCGTGTAACCTCCCCGGCGCGCCGGGCGAAGGTCGACCGCTCTCGGACCAGGCATCGGCGGTGCCGACCGGAACCCTAGCGATCCATTGATAGCAAATTGTCGAGTCGTGATGGCAAAACCGGCCATTCGATTCCTGACTTCGATACAGCAAAACCGATGCCAGGGTGGCCAAGGTGTTGTTTTGTAAGGGCTGGCGCCCGCAGGCGGGGCGTGGCGGGGTCGTTTTGGGGCAGCGGTGTGCGCTTTATTGGTGCCCGGCGCCCCAGGGTGGGGCGCCGGGGTGGGAATCAGGGCTGCTCGATGAAGTCCATCAGGGCTTCCCAGCTCACCAGATCGGCCTCTTTATCGTAGGCCAGCGGCAGCTCGAACCGTTTGCCGGTTTCGTCCGCCTTGGGGTTGGTGAAACCGTGCTGCACGCCCGGGAAGCTGAGCAGCTGGAACTGGGCGCCGGCCTGGGTGAGCTCTTCCACCAGGGCGCTCACCTGGTCCGCCGGCACCATCGGGTCGGCCTGGCCGGTGGCCACCAGCACGCGGGCGTCGATGTCGCCTTCGCCGGCGCGCTGGTTGGTACCCAGGGTGCCGTGGAAGCTGGCCACGCCGGCCAGGTCGTTGCCCTTGCGCGCCTGTTCCAGCACCACGCCGCCGCCGAAGCAGTAACCCACCGCGAAGATGCGCTCGTCGTCCACGTACTGCTGATCACGCAGTATGGTTTTGGCGGCGTTGAAGCGCGCGGTCAGTTTTTCCGGTTCCGACAACGCCTGCTCCATGAACGCCTTGGCGTCCTTGGGGTGGCTGGCCACCTGGCCGTCGCCGTACATGTCCACCGCCAGGGCCACATAGCCCTCCTCGGCGAGCAGGCGGGCGCGGTTGCGGGCGTAGTCGTTAAGGCCCCACCATTCGTGCACCACGATCACGCCGGCGGTGGTGCGGTCCAGGTCCTCGTCCATGAACAGCACGCCCTTGCCCAGACCACCGGGCAGTTTCACGGTCTTTTCCGCCACGTCCGCGATGGCGATACCGCTCAGCATCAGCAGGCCCAGCACAATACTCAGTCGTTTCATGGTCGCATCCTTCTTGGTTGGTGGTGATCTCACTCGTCCCACACCCAGCGCAACGGTTCGCCGAAATCGTCATAGATCAGTTTGCGCCGTGGCCGGCGCTTGTGCGTGGGGCGGGTGGTTTTGCGTTTGCGCGCGTCAATCGCCGCCGCCACCGCTGAAATGTCCGTGCGGGTGGCGCGTGGCGCCTGGGAAAACGGAAAAGCACGCTTTCCCTGGGGCTGCGCCGGGTCATTGCCGGAAACGCCGTGCGGCACTTCCTTAATGCGTCCGCCGTGGGAGAGGAAACGCTCCATATCCCGTTGCAGGCGCCGGCGCTGCTGTTCCTTACTATTGCGGACTTTCATCGGGTCGGGGGGATCGGGCAAGTAGCCTTCCACCATAGCAGTGCAAGGCAGGGGCGAGAAGACGCCGGGCCCCGATGGGCCTAAAAGGTATAGACAGTGGCGCCGGCGGCATCGGGAAGGGGCAGGCCCTGGTTGGCGCGGATACCGGTGGGAACATTCCGGCCGGAGGGCCAACTGTCCTGGGACTCGGTTTCTTCATCGGCGGCGTCCAGGGAGGGCAGCCGCGGCGGCTCGCCGGCGCTCGCCATGCCCGCCACCAGCATAAGCAGCCCCAGCACTGAATATCGGATCATAACCACCTCCCCCTTGATGTGTGCGGAAATAGTGGTCGGCGCCGGGTCAAGGCGGCGCGAAGGCGGCCCCCGCCGGCGTTTTCAGCGGGGTCGCCGCGCGCCCGGGGAGGCTTACAGGCCCTTGTCGAGGGTCTCCGAGGGTACGGGCGTATCGCCGGCGCGCAGCGGGTTGCAGTTCTTGATCACCACCTTGCCTTCCAGCACGTTACCCCGTGAATATTCCTGGAAGATGCAGCGGTTGGTCTCCGGGTCGTAGTTTTCGATCCACAGGTTGTCGCCTTTCCAGGTGGCCGCCACGTGCTGGTGCCCTTCTTCCACGGTCACGTTCATGGTGCCGCCAAGGCGCTTGACGAAAATCTGTTCCAGCCAAAAATAGTAGAGCAGGGTGCTGAGCAGCCAGATCACCACGGCGGTGATGAGCGCCGGTTTCCACTTGCCCATGCGGACGCCGATGCCGAACAGGGCCAGGAAGATAGCGGCCGCCACCAGCAGCCAATAAAGGTAGGTGATCATGCGAAGCTCCTTGTTTCAGGCTATTGTTGTTTCGATGCGAAGATATCCATTGATGATAGCAACTCCCGGGAAAACAGGTGTAAAACCGTGAAACAGAGCACGGCGCCGGCGGCCGGCGACTGGTGGGTGTACATGCTGCGCTGCGCCGACGGCTCCCTGTACACCGGCGTCACCACCGACGTGCTGCGCCGCTGGCAGGAACACAACGACGGCCCGCGCGGCGCCCGCTACACCCGCGCCCGGCGGCCGGTGGCCCTGGTGATGTGCGTGGCGGTGCCCGGGCGGGCCGCCGCCGGCCGGCTGGAGGTGCGCCTCAAGGCCCTGTCCCGCCCGCGCAAGGAAAAACTGATTCAGGCGGTCACCGGGGTTTCGGTTGCTAATCCACCGGGGAATTGCTTGACTGCGTCCACTTCTGAATTGGAGAACCCGGAATGAACTTTTGGCGTGCTTTCATGCTGATGTGGCTGGCGGTATCGCTGGCCGGCTGCGGCATCAACAATATTCCCACCTACGACGAGCAGGTGAAGGCCGCCTGGTCCCAGGTGCAGAACCAGTACCAGCGCCGCGCCGACCTGGTGCCCAATCTGGTCAACACCGTGCAGGGCTTCGCCGACCAGGAGCGCGAAGTGCTGGTGGAGGTCACCGAGGCCCGCTCCAAGGTGGGTTCGATTCAAATGGACGAGAGCATTCTCGACGACCCGCAGAAATTCCAGCAGTTCGAGCAGGCGCAGAGCCAGCTCGGCTCCGCGCTGCAGCGGCTGATGGTGGTGGTGGAGCGCTACCCGGACCTGAAATCCAACCAGAACTTCCTGACCCTGCAGGCTCAGCTGGAAGGCACCGAGAACCGCATCGCGGTGGCGCGCCGGGATTACATCCAGGCGGTGCAGCAGTACAACACCGAGATCCGCACCTTCCCGGGCCGCCTCTGGCANAGCGTGCTNTANAGNGANCTGGANCNGCGCGAAAACTTCGAAGCCACCACGGAGAACGCCGANCAGGCGCCCTCCGTTAACTTCGAATGAGTACNGCGCTGANCCCCAACCGTNTCGGNGCCGCGCTGCGGCTCGGCGCCCTGCTGATGCTGGCGGCGCTGGCGCTGCCGGTGTCCGCCGCCCCGGANTTCCCGGAACTNACCGGCCGCGTGGTNGANAACGCCGAGCTGCTGTCGCCGGCCCAGGAACNGGCGNTCACCGAGCGGCTGGCCGCCGAAGAGCANCAAAGCTCCAACCAGATCGTGGTGGTCACCCTGGCGGACCTGCAGGGCTATGACATCGCCGATTACGGCGTGCGGCTGGGCCGCGAGNGGGGCATCGGCCAGGAGGGCACCGACAACGGCGCCCTGCTGATCATCGCGCCCAACGAGCGCAAGGTGCGTATCGAAGTGGGCTACGGCCTGGAAGGGGCGCTCACCGACGCCACCTCTTCCAGCATCATCCGCAACGACATCCAGCCCGCCTTCCGGCAAGGGGATTTCGCCGGCGGCATCAACGCGGCGCTCACCTCGATCTTCGCCGCCATCCAGGGCGAGTATCAGGCCCCGGCCGGCGGCGGCGACGCCGACCGGAAAGAAGCCTCCAGCCTGCAGGCGCTGCTCTACCTCATCGGCCTGGTGGTGTTCACCTTCTTTCTGTCGTTCGGTGGCCTGGGCCGTAAAGGCGGCCGCCGCGGCGCCGCCGGCCTGATGTTCCTGCCCATGGGCATGGGCGGCTTCGGCGGCGGAGGCGGCGGTGGTTTCGGTGGCGGCGGCTTCGGCGGCGGCGGTGGTGGTTTCGGAGGCGGTGGCGCCTCGGGAGGTTGGTAATGTTATTGAATGAAGAGAACCAGAAACGGGTCGCCCGGGCGATTGCCGCCATTGAAAGAGACACCGACGCCGAGGTGGTCACCGTGCTGGCCCGCCAGGCCGACGACTACCGCTACATCCCGATGATGTGGGCGGCGCTGCTGTCGCTGCTGGTGCCCCTGGCGCTGGCGTTCATGCCGGTGGGCCTGGACGCCCTGGAAACCCTGCTCGCCCAGTGGACCGTGCTGGTGGTGCTGGCGGTGCTGTTCCGCTGGCCGCCGCTGATGATGAAGCTGGTGCCCAAGCGCGTGAAGCACTGGCGCGCCGCCAACCTGGCCCGGCGCACCTTCCTCGACCAGGGCCTGCACCACACCCGTGGCGGCCACGGCGTGCTGATCTTCGTCAGCGAAGCGGAGCACTATGTGGAGATTCTCGTCGATCGAGGCGTGGCCCAGCATGTGCCGGACGAAACCTGGAAGAAGATCGTCGACACCTTCACCGCCCACGTCCAGCAGGGCGAGGTGCTCAACGGCTTCCTGGAATGCATCGCCTCCTGCGGCGACCAGCTGATCATCAAGGTGCCGGCCACCGAAAAGAAAAACGAGCTGCCCAATCACCTGGTTATCCTTTAACCGGTTGCCCCTAACCGGGCATCCTGGTGCGGGTGGGCCTTGTGGGAGCGGGCCCCGCCCGCGAAAGGGAGCGAAGCTCCCGGCAGGATCCCAGAGATGTTTGACAGCAGCACCATCAGCCTCTGGGATCCAGCCGGCCGGCAAGCCGGCATTTCGCTTGCAAGGCAAGCTCCTACAATCCGAGCTTCGTAGAAAGGTCCGGGCGCTCTCTCTGAAAGGGTGGAGCTGACCCGTGGCGGTTCCGCTGCCAAGTGAGCGGGGCAATGGTGGTGCCTGGAGGGAGCTGTTTGGCCAGGGAGGGCCAAACTAACAGCGGCCAGGGATG
>FUFK010044532.1_pt1 | contig 15281 bp, 20 predicted proteins | sample 1021851 | NCBI WGS metagenome assembly FUFK01 (sample SAMEA51879418, study PRJEB19060) | metagenome | reverse complement strand
ACTTTTTAGGTAAATCAGTTTCTTTATCTTTTGGTACTTTTCTTCTTTTTCTTTTTTTTGCCACTTCTTCTCCTTTTACGCATTGGTCTTTTTATCATCTCAGCTAATGTAGCTGATGTTGTAAATCCACTCATTTACCGACTCTCCTCATAGCGATTGTATGTGCTTGTGCAAATGTTCTTTTTCTACCACTAGCACCACTCATCAATCTTGCCATTGATCTCATGTGTTTAAGTGAGTGGTGTCGAGCATGGCTACGCATCACTTTTTGTTGTCTTGGTGTAAGGTCTTTAATTATATTTTTTATAGACGCAACCTTAACCATTATCTTTTTCTTCTATTCATTTTTGGTTTCTTAGCTTTTTTCTTCTTCTTCTTCATTCCGCCACCATGCGACCCTTTTCCATAATGATAAGGCATATTATTTTCTCCTTTTTGGTTTTTTTGTTTGTTTTTGTCTCTTCAGTATAGCTTTTTGTAAAGCCATTGGAAGTTTCTTTTGTTTCTTTGTTAGTGCCATCTTTTCTCCTTTTATAAATCTGTTGCGTTTCCTATTATCGGTTTATACTTTGTTTTACCATCTTCTCTATATGCTCTCAATAATTGTTTTCGTGGATTTTCAGGAACCCAACTACAATGAATCCAGCCACTATTAGGTTCACCGATTTCAAAAAATTCTAATATCATTTGGTCATATTCTAAGTTATTTTTAATCCAATCAAAGACTTCTGCGTTGCTTGTACCCATAACTTCAAAATCTGCCGCTTCCGCTTTGGTATGTTGGCTATTTATTGACGAATTTATTTTTACACACAACTCAGGAGATCGGAAACAACTTGTTACAGTTACTCTTCCAAAATGATCTCTTACTGGTTGTAAAATATTTTCACAGAGTAATTTTAATTTTTCTATTTGATCTGCATTAGGATTATTGTCTATACCCAACCTGATGGCTGTGTCTGATTTAATCAATTCTGATAAAGAAAAATTACGAGTAAGTTTCATAATTACCTTCCGTTGTTTGGTACTTTATTAGAATTAACAAAAGGTGATTCTGCAAACGCCATGTAGATATATGTTGAACCATTTGTATTAAAAACTGATGACTTAAATTTAAAACCATTACTCACAATATCCATTACATCATTATAGTCATATTCTGCTGAATCTGTAGAATCAGGAAATACAGTTTTTCCTATTGGATTTATTGTATCTCTTTTTGTGTCAAGCAAACCCCAACTATCACTAGCACTTGTTTTTTTTACTAAAACCCAAGTTGGTTTAAAACCCGTATAAACAAATGTTCCATCTGCATTTCCGTTACCCTGATAGGTTCCGAAGGAACTATACCCTTGTTTTTTTGCGAAACAATACATTATATTAGTCGCACCGCTTCCATTTATAGATGTATCAGTTCCTAGTGTAAAAACGCTTGATGTTGGTTCTGTATCGTTATAATGATCGGCATAATCAGCAACTGCTGCATTTGAACTTAAATATAAATAATCTGTAGCTGGATCAGTTGCAACTTTATCGTGATAAAATGTCCAAGCTGCTGAGCCACTACGTTTTTTTTGAATCGTAACATTTGGTTTAACACCTAAACCATGTCCAAAAGTTCCTACACTTCCTGTCCCTGTATAAGACACAATACTAAATCCAGCAGTAGTGTTTGCAGAAACTTTTGTTTGAACACTACCTGAAAAATTAGATGAACCAAATGTAGAGTTTGTATTTGCTTGTCCACCCATGCCAGAGTGTTGAGTGCAATAATAATAAAGAGTTGGTGCAGATGCGGCTACTGTGATTACAGTTTTAGCACCAGCACTTCCCGCAGTTCCTGTGGTTGTGACATTTGTTGTGTATTCACTCCCCCCACCGTGCGTACCATCTGATGTTGTAGAAAATCTTAATGGGTGTCCTGAGTTAGAACTATCGGATTGATCGAATGTGTAAGTACCACCCTCTTGTAAATCTAAAGTAACAGCACTTGTACCAAAGTCATCAAATCTATATTTGTTTCCACTATCTGAAACTACTTTTACTGTGTAAGTTACTGCTGGGGCAGTTCCACCAGCTTTCCAACACCAAGAAACTATTGAATTTCCACTATCTTTGTTTGAATTGTAGGCATCTCCTAAAGTAAATCCATCGCTATCAAATGAAGTTACACCTGATACAGTTGTTTCACTATCACTATCACTTGGTAATAATCTTTTTGTTGCACCTCTTACTGAATCAAATGATTCGTGTTGATAAGCACTTGTTCTGTTTTTTATCCATAACCAATCAGGTTGAAATCCAACTCCTGTTATTGCAGTACCTGATGTAGCATTAGCAGTATAAAGTTTAGTATTAAAGTTAATTGTAGGGTCGTCTATAGTTGTATAAGCCATTATCCAAACTCCGCTAGGTTTTTACTGTTCCACGCAAAATATCCTGATGGTACTGCATATTCAAAATTACCATGACCATTTGCATCAGAATTACCTGATGAAACTGTTGTTTGACCAAAACCACCACCAAAATTAAAATCTAATACTGTTTCACTTGCACCAGTATCATTAGTAACCCCTAAAAAATATATATCCCCTGTAACTAAAGATGATAAATCTATTCCGTTAGTACCAGAAGCAGGATTACTTGAATTACCATAAGTGCCATTAACACCAAAATAAACTTTTCTATTATCTCTATCAAGTGCTATGTTAATTATATCTCCATCACCACCAGCAGAACCCCAACTGGTATTGTTATTATTATTCCTATATGCTCCTGTGTTTATGACATAGGCAATAGTACAAGTGTTTGGGTGTGAACCTAAAGCTGAACCTGTTTTTCCAAGATCTGTATTTGTAGCAGAACCTAAATCACTAAGTGTAGCAAAAACTTCATCTGCTACTCCTAAAACACCATAGTGGTTTGAACCTGATACATACTTACACTCTGCATACCACTTTCCTTTTGTAACTCCAAAAGTAGTCAAAGAACCAAATACAGGATTTGAACTTGGTGCTTGATAGGTTAAGTTACCATTTGTAAATGTAGCAGTTGATCTAATTAAAGGATTCCAAGTACACGCATTGTTGGTACAAGTGTCAGTAGATTGATCTACACTTGTTAAATTATTTACAGTAAAATTATTTCCATTTCCTGATACATCTGCACCTAAACTACCACTATTTTCAAAGTCTAAATAGAATCCATTTGTGCCAAAAGTTAAACCAGATACATCTATGGGTTTCCAAATGTTAGGACTGTCAGAATCAAATTCTCCAAATGATGTTGGGTCTAATTGTTGTCCATCAATCATTACTACTTCTGCCATATAGCCATCAAAAAAATCATCGTTAATTCTTTCACCTATATATGCTGTAGAGGTGTTATTTACTCCGCTTTCGTGGTTTAATGTTGGGTCAGTATTTGTAGAAAAACTTGTGATTTCTGAACCATTAAGATATAGTTTTATTCTATTACTAGCAGTTGATTGAGTTGTATCTATTGCTAGAACGACATGGTACCATGAGCTGGGGTCTCTTAGTCTTTGATTTGTTATTCTTCTTTCTCCACTATTAAAAAAAACATAAAATCTATCATTTGAATCAATCCATAGACCGTCATTACTGGTACCACTTGCATCGGTTTGTCCAAAAAGTTGATAAAAGTCTGATGTTGAACTTGCAATTTTACCTAATTTGAACCAACAACTAAATGTAAAAGTTCTTCTATTACCAGCACTTGATGGAGTTCTTTCTAAACTATCTCCTGAGCTAGAACTTACCCTGTTAAATTTTAGTGAGTTTGCAACATCATATCCTGTATCTTTTATGGAGTTAGTTCCAAGTATTAGTGGCATTAGACAACCTCTTTAGGAAATTCTGCTAGTGGTCTTGTTATTGTTCCATCTTCTTGTTCTGTGTATTCGTATAATTCTTTTAGCTCATCAACAGTAGTACAATCATCTATTTGAGTTTCCATCTCATTTGATTTTGCTCTTACATCTGCTCTAAATGTTGTGATATTACTTGGAACAGAATAATCAGAAACTTCTTGTGCTTTTACTACATACCAATCTGTTGGTGCTAATAATCCTGATGCTTGTTGTTTTACAATTCTTTTCTTTTGTGTTTTTAATCCCTCAACTTTTACATCTCCAACTTCTTTATCATCAGGTAAATTTCCATCATCACTATCTTGTTGAGTCCATAAACTATCTTCTAATTGTTTAGCAGTTGCAGTTCCCCACGATCTTGTTACTTCATCATTTGCATAAGTAAATTGCTCGTTTGTATTGATATAATATTTTTCATCTTTTCTATTAGACGAGTCAGTTACTACTTCATAAATACCTATTGCATTTAATTCAGCTTCAGACCACAACTGAAATATTTTAGCTGGGTATTGAACATCATCAATAATCATTGGTTTTGGATTTGTGATAATTTTTGTTATTTCGTTATCTTCTACTAATGCGTACATATTTTAACTTTCACTCAAATTTAAAGTTCTACCTACTTCTTGCCAAACAGCACCATTATATCTAAAAACTAATATATCAGTTTTACCATCTGTTGAAGTAAATGTTGGTGCAGTTGATGCCGCAAACTCAAAAACAGTATTGAATGCGATTGTATGTGAACCATCGTAATTTATTTCTAANNNAATAAAAGNNCCCTCNACNGNATTNCTNGGNGCNGNNAAAGTAGTGTTTTCNGTNGTNANATGATATGCGTTTGGTTTNGCCTGANNATCCCANGCTACAGCATTTGATGATGATGTTAATGCTTGTTGTGGAAAGTAAGCAAGATCATTAAATTTTATTGCTCCTGTTCCATTTGTTGTAAATTGAATATGACCATTAGCACCATCTTCAAGAGTAATATTACCAGCATTTGTGCCATTGTTTGTATTTAATATTAAATCTCCTGTGCCTTGTGTTGTTAGGGTTGCATTTGCATTGTTATCGCCAATCTGTACTGTATCAGCACCTAAATTAACATCTCCTGTACCATTTGGAATAATATCTATATCTGCGTTTGATGTTGAAACTATATCATTTCCATTGACATCTAAATCACCACCTAATTGTGGTGTTGTATCTCCAACAACATCTGAAGATGAATCTGAAACATCAACTGTATTTGATGATGTATTAAATGTAGCGAATGTAATATCATCTGAGCCGTCAAAAAATTTTAAAACTAATAAATTTGAACCTGAGTTTGTTGTATCAAGCCAAAATGTGCCTGTAGTAGCAGAACTTGGTCTTGATGTTCCTGAATTAGAAGAATTTATTGCTCCTAAAACTGTGTTTAAATCTGTCCTAAAATTTGGGAAAGATTGATTTGCTATTGTAAAATCTGATGCTTGTGCCATATTTTCTTATACTCCTTTTAAAATCCTTTTGCAATAAAATCAAAAGTTCTTGAAATATTTGTGCCACTTGAATTTTTAAACAAAACGTCAAAACTATTAACAGTTTTATTAGAAACTGTAAAGAAATCTCCTGTGGCCATATTCTCAGCAGTAATTCCAACTGCATAATTTGTACTCTTAAATGGGGTTGAAAATGTTACTGTTTTTGTAGAAGTTCCTGAAGATATATTGTCCTCACTAAATATTCTATCAGGCATATCTACTGTTACTGTTGCTTCCTGAACTACAGCAGTTGAAGCTAAATCGCTTGATGTTAAAACAAGTCTAAATTTTAAATATCTTGCTGTGTAATTACCTATAACAAAAGTTTGGAAAGAAGTAAAAGTTGAATTATCATCTGAAGTTGCAATCTCTAAATGAGCATCACAATTAGCCGGTGTATCTCCATCAAAATTAGATTTAGCATCATCGAAATTACCTGATCTATTGTCAAATAAATCGTCAGGGTTTCTAGCTGTTTGCGTTAAAGATGCTGTAACTCTAACAGTATGTTTTGCACCAATATCTATAACATTAGCAAACTCATAATTACCTGATGCTAAAAAGTCTGCATTTGCAACACCTGAATCAAAAAATCTAGTTGTTTCATCATCAAAATTTCCTGATGCAGAATCAAACAACTCACTAGAATCTAATATTATTGCGTCATCTGATATTACAACATTGTTTTTAGTTCCAGCAAATGTTGGGTGTTCATTAACTGTTGAAACAGCATTGAAATTTGTAACACTTGTAACATTTGAAATAACTGCTGTTGCATTTGAACTAAAGTTACCTAATTTATCAACTGCTTTTATTAAATATGTTCCAACTCTTGCTGGTACAGTTATTGATGTAGCTGGTCTTGAAACCTTTGTAACTAAATTAACTGAGTTCAACCATTCGGCAGTTCCATCGGTTTTATTAGAAAATCTTATTTGATAAAATGCTAAGTCTAAATCTGACACAGCATCATAACTTAAATGTGCATCTGCTCCAGAAACATTACAAGTAAAGTTTTCAACATCTGATGGTGGAGCAATAGCACCAATTATTGTTCTTTGTGCAGATACATAAGAAGAAGATACTCCTAATGAATTAACTGCTTTTACCCTTACGTCATAGGTAGATTGGTCTATTACGTTTAAAACTCTATGATTTAACCCTGACCCTTGTGCATAAATTATAAAATCTGAATCTGTGCTTAATTTATATTCTACTTGGTAAAAATCTATGAAACTGTCAGGTGATGCACCAATAGCAATATCTAAAGCTACTATTACAGTACCATCATTATATTCGATTAGTTGGTCAGATAATGTAACACTAGCTGGTGGTTGTATTGTAAATGGATTTGGTAAGTTTGTAGATGGTGTTGATGAAACTTGTGTTTTACTTGCAAATGTATAATGACTTGCTTGATACTCAATAAGTTTCAATCCTATTGTAAAATCTTCATTAAATGTAATACCCATAACTCTAAATGCTTTTGCAGAAAATCCTAATGATGCGTGTGTAATATTGACTATATCTCCTATGGCCAAATCATAAGCATCAAACCCTACATTTATTTCTAACGATAAAGCTTCTCTTGATCTTCTTAAAATTATTTCTGCCATTTCCTCTGCTTGATATGGAGAGGTCAAAGTTTTGAAATCAAACTTACCCTCTAGCAAAAACCCCCCATCAGCAGTTTTCATTGTTGCGTGTTGGTCTGCACTTGTCAAACCACTATCATCTACAGGGGGAAACTGAACTTCATCTACTTGAAAGTTCCTATCAGGATTTATAAAAGAAGCTATAACTCTATTATACTTGTCATTTTTACTTGGACTTGATAAAGTATATCCACCTATAATATCATCTTCTGTAAGTGTGATAGATGCTGACCCTGTAGTTTCAATAATTAATTTATATTTTCCACTTGTATATGGTAAAAAACCTCTACAACCTTTTAATATTTCTCTTACATTTTCTATAACTTTTTTAGATGTATCTAAGACAGCATTACAATCAAACAAGTTTATATCACTACCACCTGAAAATGGTGTAACTTGCGTATCACAAACAACAGAAGCATCTCTAAAACTTTGTAAATCAATATCAGCAGTTGCAATACCTTTTCCATATCTTTCGTTTCTTAAATAATCTAACAAACAAAAAGCTGGGTTAGCTGAAAATGTTGCAGAAGATTCAACTAAACTTGAATTTAGTGTTACAATTTTTCTACCTTGAACTTTAGCTTGGACTTTTGGTATTCCTGTAAAAGCATCTTGATTCCAAGTAAATCTAATTGCTAAATATGCTAATCCTGACAGTTTATGATTTGAACCCCAAGAAGATAATGTTGATAATAGACTTGATGCACTTTGTCCATCNGAACCAAAATGAGGTTCTANTCTAATTAAACTTGCNGAATTTTTNTAAAAGTTTGANTCNGANCTTCCNACTTCNACTGCTGTATTNTCAGCNAAACTNGATGCAAATGTAACAACTTTATCATCAACTCTAATTTCTGTGATACCATTTATCTCACCCTCACTCAAAACTATTGCCATATATAAATAAGTATTGTCTGTGCCTGAAGTTTCCATAAATACTCTTGTGCCGCCAACAAGTCTTGTTCCATAAATTACAGGAATACTTGCATCATTACTTTGTTTATTTAATAAAATACCTTTTTCAAAATCATCAAAGTCAGTTGTGCCAAAATCAGGTACATCTACTTTAGGACTTAACCACGATAAAGCTTTACTAATAATTTTGATTGGTGCTGATATTATTTTAGTTGCGGCTCTAAAAATTTTTTTAAATGGCATTATGCTCTACCCCACTTAATATCTTGGACAGTTTGTGAACTAAAATCCATACCCACATCTGTTGAAAAAAATCTTTGTTGCGATGTATTATTTGTTTTTCGACCTTGCACCTTATCAAAATCTGCCCAATGAGAAACTATACCAATATTTACTGTGCTATCTGTTTCTGTTTCTTGTATTGAAAATGTATCTATTTGACCATCATATAATAAAAATGGGTCAGCTATTAAAGCATTTGAATCATTTAAAAAACCTCTAAATATTTGAACACTATCATTTACTACATTCTCATTTAAACAAGTAGATATAAATGTTTGGTCTGCACCTGATAAGGTTAATGTCAAACTTGTTTTTGTAACATCTGTTTCTTCTGTAAAATTAGAAATACCTAAAATAAAATCTGATGATGAATATGTTACACTTGAACCGGATACAGAACTTGTAAGTGGAAAAGAACAATCTGTTATATTTACAGGAGTTCCAAATCCAATGGTGATGAGATGAACTGGTCTAATATCATTTGTCGCTAGTTCGTTCTTTACTGCTGTCGTTAGTGATCTCGTCATATTTTTCGTAACTTCTTCTGTTTATCTTTATACCATCAAAAACTTTAAATTTAGCAGTTTTTGTTGGTTCGTTATATTTGCCTAAATCATTGGTAGTAAAGTCAATGTTTTCTTCATCTATTATTTCTTCTGCGATAGCATCAACATTAATCCAATACTTTACTTTATATTTCATTATAAAGCTTCTTCAACATCAAACTCAAATTGATATAAAAGGTTGCCATCTTTATCTGCACCAACAGCACCAAATTCTTGAACATCATTTGTTAGATGAACTGTAAATGGAACATCATCGTAAGTTACAGCCGAGTTATCAGCAAGAGCAGTAGTAAGTGGTGGTTCTATTGTTACAGTAGCTGCATTAGACGAACTTGTAACATCTGAAACAACCATATAAACTTTATCGTGTGATGCAAACTTAATAAAATCACCAGCTTTAAATCTTCCAGCACCATCACTAGCAAAAGCGTCCATAGCAATAGTCGTATCTCCAACTGCGTGGACTCCATTAACTAATACTGTGCCTGTTTCACTACCTCTAGCATCTTCTATTTCTGGTGGGATTATTGTAAAGTTTTCTTTTCCTGATCTTTGTTTGACAATAAAAGCCATAAGTTCTCCATAAACATCTGACCTTTTTGCTGTAATTATTTTTGCAGTAAAAGCAAATCTTTGACCATCAATTTGTCTTGCAAGTTTTTTACCTGAGTCTGATTTAGATAAAATAGTTTTTTGAATAGATTTAATACCCATCGTTTGAAATTTTGCGTTTGATATTGGAAAAGCACCTGACATTAAATTATGTTACCTTGACCCCTTTCGTTGACAGCTTGATTTATAAGTTGTGATATAGTTCCTCTTGACCTTATAAGTAAATCTTCAAATCCACTTGCATCAACAGTATTGATATTAAAATTTACACTTACAGGACTACCACTTGTCCCTCTTGCTGATTGAGTGATTTGTCCTGATGAATTTGGTATAAACATTTCAGCACCTCTTTCTCCTACTATCGTTGGTTGTCCTTTTCTAACTGCACCACCACTTGCAAAAAATGGTAATTTAAAACCGCCAGAAAATAAACTGAATGCACTACCAAGTGCTTGTTTTTTATTATTTCTATCTATTAGACTTGCTTGTTCTTTTAACTTTTTGTTTTGATTATCTAAAAGTTTTTCTTTTGCTTTATTTAATGCAATATCTATAGCCATTCTAATACCTAACTCAATAAAACCAGCTAATATTCTAATTAAAGCATCTTGTGCAATTCTTTTTAAACTATCTCCAAGATTTTCACCTAACACTATTGTTCTTGCAATAGCTTCTGATGATCTTGTAATTCCTGTATTAACACCCTCAACTATAATATCTCTTATCTGACCCATTTTAGTTTTCATTTCTTCTATTGCTTTTTTGTTAAGTTCGTTAAATTTATCTATAGCTTTTTGCGTAGCAGATGGAATTTTTACAGATAATTCGTGTTCGAACTCTCTTATAACAATTAATGAATTGTCAAAAGTTTCTTTGTACTTTTGGTTCATTATTGCAAGTTCTCTAGCTGTATCTCTTAGTGAAATATTTTTATCTACTGCATCAGATAATCCCTCAATAGTTTTATCTATTTGTGCGTTAAGTTCTTTAAATGTTAAAGCTGTTGCCGCTACAGATGCCGCAACTAATCCAAGACCAACACCTGATAAAGCCGCAAGACCTCTCAATCCAGCAAGTACAGGAACAATAGCTTTTCCTAATGAAATCATAAAAGCTACGATCTTGACAGCTATTAGTATTTTAAAAGCAGTAATAATTAAATCTACATTTTCTTTTAAAANTTTAAAAATATTTACTAAACCCTCAACTGCTTTTGCAAGTGTTACACCAAATCCTATTGCTATTCTTTCAATAGATTCNGAGTTATCAGATAAAAATTTNTCTAAATCACCAAACTGTCTTTTTAATTGGGAAAAGAAACCAGCATCTAGTAATGTTTTTTTGAAAGCAAAAATTTTATCACCTAACATTGATAAAGTTCCACCTAAAGTTTGTGCTAAATCATCTGTCGCTTTTCCAAATCTACCACCTCTACCAAAAACTCTTTGAAATGCTTTTGCTGTTTCTTCTATTGAAACTGTTGCACCAGCTTGAAAACCAAGCATATTTCTTACACCTTTTTCTCTAAATAAATCTGCCGCACCAATACCAGCACTAAATGATCTTTGTATTTGTTCTGCTGTAGTTCTAAAATCTAACCCTGTTACAGCCGCAACATTACCAGTTATCTCTAACATATTCTGTAAGTCTTTTGCGTTATCTGTAACTGTTGCTAATATACCTGAACCTGATTGTATTTCTTCTAGTGAAAAAGGAACTCTTGATGCAAACTTAACCATATTGTCAAAAGCTTTTGCACCCTCATTTGTATCTTTTAATAAAAATTTTAATCTTACTTGTAAATTTTCTAGTTCTCTTCCTGTGTTTGCAAGGTTTCTAATTACTAAACCAGCACCCAAGCCAAGAAAAGCATTTTTTAAATTAAATACAGCACCTCTTACTTTTGCAAGACCACCTTGTAATCCTTGTAATGCTCTTGTAGCTTTATCTCTTGCTACTATATCTATGAATAGTTTTTGACTTGCCATTATTTATATTTCCTTGCTTCTGCTAGACTAGATTGTTTTTTATACTCATCTTGCTCTTTTTTCAAGTAAGCTATCCAAAGATTATAATGGCTAACAGGCATATCTAATACCTTTTGAATTGGAAGTTTAAGTCTATCAGCAACCACTAACAAAGAATATATGTCAGGGTCGCTTTTTACTTTTTTTCAGCTTCCTCTAGTGATGTGTCTGCAAGTATCTTGTTTGCTATTGATGCAATAACATTTGAGTCTGCTTTTTTCTGTAAAGCGAGTTTATCTAATGGGTCAAAAGCTTTTACTAAATCACCCTTGTCATTCTTAACTAATAACTTCATCATTAATAAATCAACAAGAACTGTTAAATCTTGAAAGTTACTAGATTTCTTAAATATTATGTTTTTTTGTTCAAGTGTTAAAGGTTCTGAATAAAATANAGATGGATTACCTTGNTCATCTTNCCATTCAGGNACTTCAATAGTTATNGTTTGCAGAGTNTCAAAATGAGTTTTNACTCTATCTATAACTGACATAAANTANTATTAGACAGTNCCTCTTGTTAATGTTCCTGTNCCTTGAAAAGTAACTGATCTAGNNATTACTGCGTCCANAGCATTNTTNACTGACATTCCNGTAATAATNCCTGACCCTGTAAAACTTTCATCGCCAGAACTGTTGCCCTCAGGTAACAAAACAAAATCTATTGAACTTCCTACAGTTAATGTTTGTTGTGGAGAATCAGTTTCATCATAGTTCATTTCTAAAGTTCCTGAAAATGATGATCTTCCAGCCAAGAATGATTTAGTTGCATCTGTCAAAGCTGTATCTTCTACAACATCTGCGGTAGTTTCAAGTGTAAAACCAGTAATTTCGCCAATACCAGTTCCACCAGCTTTTACTACACCTTCTTTTCCGTGATGTGTTGCCATTTTTTAGTTTCCTTTTTACTTGTTGATTGTTTATCTTGTTCTTGCTTCCAACCTAAATCTATAAAATTTTCAAGTTGAGTTTCATTAATAGTTATCTCATTGCCGTCTTTATATAATTTAATGTCTTTAGCCATAAGTCCTTTTATTAGTTTTCTTCTTCCTCGTCAATATCTTCATCATCTAAATCTTCATCAAAATCTTCTTCTTCATCAATATTGTCATCTTCTTGATCTCTTAACTCTGCAAGTAAATCTTTTATTTCCTCGCACATTAAAGATTCTTTATCGTGCAATTTTTCTACACTATCTATCTTTTTTTCTATTTTATCAATTATTTTATCTTTGTTCATATTATCTCCTATGGTGTTCCAGCTTGAAACTCGTAAGTACACCTAATAGTCATTCTTATACCACCTATTGGAAACAATGTACCCTCGTCTGTTTCTACAGATATAACTTCTGTATCAAGTGCATTACCACTTCTTGTAATATCAGATTCTAAGGCAGTTTCAATAGCAGTAATCAACTCATTCCTTTTTGTATCAATATTGACTTCTGCACCTTTTACAAATCCTAATATTAAAAAATCAATAGTACCAATCCTTGTTTTTGCACCATCACCTAATTCTTGATCTTCTCTAGTTTCTTCTGATGTTTGTACTATTACTGCTGGATATTGTTTGTCTGATAATTCATCTAATTGAAAAGGTTGTCTTGTAGCTTTTTTTATATCAGGACTTGATATGGCTGATATAACTGTAAGTAGATTAGATGCGATATTTTCTCTTTTACTCATATTGCTTTCTCAAATTGTTGTTTTACAAATCTATTGAATTGCTTACTTATAATCTTTTCTGTTCTATCATTAAAGCCAAAAAACTCTCTTTTTGGTTCATTCAATACTTGATTAAATAATGCTCTTTGTGCCATCTCTGAGTTAGAAAAACCAAGTGTTATTTTGTTTTTGCCTGTTTTCTTTACTGTTCTTGGAGATGGTGTTAATGCACNTAACATTCTACCAGAATAAAATAAATCTACTTTNATNGGTTTTCCCTCTCTTTNTAATTGTTNTAAATAACNATCAGAATATGNTTNAAACTTCCTATCTCTAAAATCTATACCTTTTTNGGTTTTNGTTCTNATAATATCTAATAACTGAAAACCACCTTGTAATATTNCTTTATCAANTATNTTTGGAAATTTTNTCTCTAATCTTTTAAATCTTTTTTCAATAGCTTTAGAGTTATTTCTAATNTTAACACTTAANGCCATTATCTATTCAATCGTCTATATCCNTGTAAAGGTTCTCTTTCATTAGATACGATTGACCCATCTGCCGTTGAATCATACTCAACACCATCTTCTAGTATTGATCTAAATTCTCTATTATATTCTGACATATAATATTCACCCATTCTTTCGAATCTATCTTTTTCTGTTTCAGGTCTAAATTTAGTCAATGCTGGTAGCAAGAATCTTCCAAGAAATAAATATACACCAGCCCTTTCAAACTGATCTAAATTAACTTTTGTGTTTTCCATCTCAACAGTATTTAAAACTGTGATGTCTGTATAAACATTTGTTTTGTAAGTTGGAAACCACTCTATTCGTAATTGTCTAAGAATATCATTTGTTGTTTGTGCAAAATAATTTGTAGCTTCTGTAGAACCTGATGCAATACCAAAATCAAATACATCAGGTTGATACTTAGTTACATCACTCGCAGTTATTACATTTGCTCCTGTAAAATTAGCCATAACATTTACCTATGAACCAATCTACAATCTTTTTAATTTTTTTTTTTAGTTTTTTTAACATTTTTTTTTCTCTTTGGTTTTAATTGTACTACTTTATCAGTAATGTCTTTTATTGTCGCCTTCTTAATTTCTTTTTTTACACCATCGACAGGAAAAAAACCATTTCTTTCAAAATGAGCCAAATTAGCTTCGTAATATTTTTTGTCCTTAATGATTATTTTTCTGCCGTTTGTTAATTTAATATCCATAATTTTCTCCTTGTTAAAAGTGAGGGCAGTTTCCCACCCTCACAAAGTATCCAATTATTATTGGATTGATGAGTCTGATTCGATCTCACAACCATTAGTGTCGTTTAATTCACCTACACCATAAACTGCTGTTGCAACAATCTCGTCTGCTCTTAGAGAAGCATCTCTTTGAGTTTCGATTTTTAAATCTTGCATCATTGCTAGTCCTAGTGCGTCTGGGTGAAATACTGCACCTTTGTAATCTCCTGTTGTTCCAGGATTATTACCTGATGAGTCCGCCATATTTGAAGTTTCAAATATATTTACACCAGCAATTTGACCTACTAAAGATGATCTTAAAATCTCATTACCAACACCTGGATTTGGGTTAGCAAAAGTATTTGTAAGACCTGATTTTAGGTCGAATGCTACTTGTGGGTGGATTACCGCAGATAAATTATCTCCTGGTACTGCATTTGCTCTTAATTTTGCAACTGCTTGGAAGATTAATGCCGCAGACATCGCTGTAGAAGCTGAGCCAACAGTAGTTGAAAAACCACCGAATAAAGCTGTTAAGTCTGTGTCAATTTTTTTTGCAATAGCTTCTCCAAATAATCTACCAATGTCTGCCGCTACATTTCTTGGAGCCGCATTTCTTCCTAGATCAGTTAAAGTTGTCATTATTCCGTGTTCTGAACAAGTAATTGTTTTAGAAGTTGGGTCTATTGCTGTGTTAGATAAATCAGATGCTTCTGATACTGCCGCCGCAGATACTGCGGAGTAGATCGGAACTTCAACTGACTTTCCACCACCAGTTACTGCATAGTTTCTTACAAGTGGTCGCATAATCGATCTTTCACTTGCTACGAACAATGCTTCTGCCACTATCTCTGTGTATAGTTCCGATAGTGTAGAACTTGTGCTTTCGTTTGCC
>FUFK010041475.1_pt1 | contig 15282 bp, 3 predicted proteins | sample 1021851 | NCBI WGS metagenome assembly FUFK01 (sample SAMEA51879418, study PRJEB19060) | metagenome | reverse complement strand
TTCCTAATCCAACCACAGCCTTTTTAGAAAGAGCAGTAATTGAATTTTCTGGTAAGGTTATAATTTGATCATTACCTTCCTGTAACTGTGGATTAAAGAATCTAGCTACACCTGTTGTTTCTGAATTAAATTCCGCCTGGTAAATGGTAAATTTCAAATCTTCAAACTGACTTGGATCCCATGTAGCACCGTTCTGTGATTTGAACAAAGATCCTAAGTATGGTTGTTGACTAATTACAACTTGTTGTTCATCAGGTAAGTTTGCAGTCGATATGTCTATCTCCCCCATTCTTGATATCCAAGCATTATAATTTAATGAATTAGAAATTAAAACAATTGCAAAACGGTTGTTATCGCCTGGCAAATATAAAGGAGCATCAAATGTAAACTTGGTTGGTATTGATGCATCCTGTGAAATATTAACTTCACTCGGATCTAAAACCACCTCACCAAATGGTATTATCGTAGATCCTGGCAGTCCAGTTTCAACAGGTCTAATTTGCAAGGTTACTGGAATAATTTCATCTTTTGACTGAAAGAAAACATCAATTGATGTGAGATAGANACCATTAGGATACTCATCAGTGATTTGAAATGATTGTGCTATTGGATCCCTATTCCTTCCACCTCTTCTTCCTCTTCCTCTTCTTCCTCTACGGCTTCTTCTACGCCTTCCAAACCCTCCTCTTCTTCTAGTCTCTGCTCTGCTTAGATTTCCTCTTGTAAAACCACCCAACCTGCTACGCCATCTTCTTCCTCTTCCTCTTCTTGTTGCTGCAAAAGCAAGTGAATCACCTGTAATTGTTGTACTCTGAGCAACTTCTTTTGTTACTCTATTATTGATAACTCTCTGGTCTTCTATATCAATTCTTTCAATCTGAGGAACTCTAGTTGTTTGAATAGTTTCTTGTTTAGTATCTAATAAACCTGAAGAAGTGAAGTTTGCTTCAGCAGATCCTGTAACTGTTCCAGCTAATTTTGAGTTTGTAGAACTTGTAGTTAAACGAAGTGTTTTTGTACCAGTTTCAAATCTTGGATTTGCATCTAGATTTGGATTTGGTACTTCATAACAACATGTTAATTGACCAATAGTATCTGATATTAATCTAACTTCTGTTATTGTCGCCTCTGCACCACTTCTTTGACCAACTAACTTCATTCCTTTTTGAGCATGTCCAGAAAATTCACCTTGAACCGTAGAGGCAAGACTAAATGTATCAACATTTAAAAGTGTTGAAGATGTGGAATATACTGTTGATATGCCTGCAGCAATGTTATATGGATTTGCTGTTATAACTTTTGTTGGTTCATTATAAGGGCCTTCCTTATGATTTGGAGCTGCGACTCTAAAGTTCAAAGAAACTCGTCCATTAGGAGTATTACCAAAAACTGTTTCTCCAGTTTGAAATACACCACTTGTCATGCTAATTTCAACTAATTTTGGAGTACAGAATTTGGTAACATCAACATCGTCAAAGTAAACATAGAATTGAGTCTTTGGTTTCATGCGAGAGGTTACAATTTCAATATTTCTCTTTCTCATGAAAGGAACAATATCACGACTTAAAAGTTTTTCTCCTATAACCTCAGAGGTCTCCACTGGAGTGACCTTCATCTGAATACCTTCTCTTGATTGACGAGTCGTTTGAAGTATTTCATTGAATGTGGTTGTTACGCTGCGTTGAAGATTACCAATAACACGACCCCTTCTAAGACCGCCACGGATGTTGATATTTGGAGGAATTTGAAATCTACCTCCTCGGCGAGTTCCGAAACGTCGCATGAAGGTTCTGGTACTCATCCTTCCTAAATTCTGTGTAGAAGTTCTTGAGAATGAATTTACGACTTGTTGACCAGCCCAATCTGTCTGCCATGAACCCCATTGTGCTTCACCAAGACCAGTTTGAGTGTTAATTCCTAATTCTCGAACAGCTCGATCATACTCTTCTGTTCTCATGATAACATTAGCATCTACAAACTTTGTATCTGTCCAAGTATCAGAATCTGGACTTAATTTAATACTTCCAGAATAGTAAACAATTAAATATGGATTAAGATTTTCAAGTCTTGAAGCCATTGGTTGTTTAATAAATTCTCGTTCTTCATAATCTAATGTTAAAAGTCTACCAGTTTTCTTAATATTATCACCATCAATATCATCTAAGAAATTAATATCCAAAGTGGGATTTGCAGTTGTTCCGATTCCAATAAATGATCTAGAACCNACCACCAAATCTAAANAAGTTGTGTAATGNCCTGGCCTTAGANNACCATCTCTTTGATCAATACTTGCAGAAAAATCTGGATGTCCTATTTGATGAGNGTCATGTTTTTTGAAATTATCTACAAAAAATCCTGATTTAAAACGATTTAAACCATCTGAGTCTGTAACTTGCAAATTGGCAGTATCTTGTTCAAGAAGAGAGAGTGAAGTATAGTATTCAACCTGTTCAAGTCTCTGTTCAAGCCTTCCAATGTCAGCCATTGTGAAACGTTTATGTTTCTTTCTATGAATCTTAATTTCTTGAACATTTCTTACAAATGCAGGCAATTCAAGAGACGCAATCTCTACAGCATCAACAGGTGCTTGTGGCTCTTTTGGATCATCAGATGCAATACCTTCTACATACTCAAATTGACCCATTTTATTGATAAACAATCTGTCTCTTCTAGGTTGATAATAATCAAAACTAACAATTAAATTTTCATCAGAAACTAAAGGATCTGGAACATTATCTTGTTGTGATGCAAAGTTTCTTGATTGAAATGCAAATGGTGAAANTGANGATGAAGTGTTATATGNAGNTACTCTAGGTCTGACATCAATTACATCGCTTAATAAAGCATCAGCTGATGNATCAAAAGNNATTANNTNTTCAGANNCAGATGGATAACTTGATGCAGTGAAAAAATCACCAACATCATCTGATGTTACAAAGAAATTTTTAAATATNATCTTTAATCTATTTGTCGGTGCNTCAAAATTTTTCTTTCTNTGAATAAATGAGTAATCATAGAATGTTGGTTTTATGTTTGAATTTAAAGAATACTGATTTGTTATATTTCGATCACCAGCGGTAGTTGCGCTTACAAGAGCAGTGATACCTGATTTATCTGTTCTAATTTTCTCGCCAATATTGAAAGTATTTTGATTTAAGAAAACTATTCCAAGTGTTGTGACATTTGGTTTCTCTACAACAAGAGCGACAGNNTTACTTTCTAATCCAGTAATTTTTTCACCAACAATTAAATCTGAATTATTTCCACTAGGGCCATCATAAGTTGTTAGTGCAACAGTTGGTAAATCAGGATCTCCATTATCATTAGACTCTATAACTGCAAGTACTTCAACAACATCAGGAACATTTAGAGATATTTTTCTATCTTGAACTCTAGTTCCAAATACANNACTTGAAGTTAAACCATCATTTGCTGTGTTAGTTCCGATTCCAGANGAAGATAAACTTGAACGNTTAATTACTATTGTATTTGCTTCATTTAATTTTTTCTGTTTGGTTACAACTTTTGATTTTAAAACAGTTGCAAATAAATTAGCTTTCCCTGCAACACTACTTAATCCCACAAATGTGACTGTTTTCTTATCAGCAGCAATCTCAACTTGACTTTCTTTAAGTGGTTCAACTGAACCATCATTATAAGATATGAAATATCTTTCTTCATCAAATGGTTGAAAGAATAAATTTGCACCAGCGTCAGGGGATGTAAACTGACTATTTGCAACTGTAATATCTGAGTATTGTTTTCTTAATTGAATAGTTGTATTAGTTACATCAAGACTTGCAATATTTCGACGGCTNAGAGGTGTAGTAAGAGAATTANCACCTATATCAAATTTAGGTGATCGAANAACAAGATCATTTACATCAAGAGAGCCTGGAATTAAACCATCAGAAACTCCACCGTTACAAATACCAGTTACTGATGTAACACCCACAACATTTATCGCACTTCCATCTGTAGTGACTCCTGTAATACGATTAAATCTAGGAATTGTTTCGCCAGGGATTGTATAACTTACAATATTATTTGAAGTGATAATACCAGCAAAATTTTGTCCAGACGCTGTAATAATACCAGTATTTCCAGATGTATTACTTAATCTAAAATTNCCAGCGGCAAGACTTCCTAGTTTAATAAGATTATCAAGAGCTAAATCAGCTGAAAATGTAGAAACACCAACTGCACTCTTGAAGAGATTTAACATCATTAAATGTAAAATTATCAACTTTAGTGATAACTCTTCCGTTTTGAACTCCATTTATTAATATGGACTCATCTTTTAAAAATGCACCATTTACGTCATTAAGTTTAACTGATGATGCGTCTGTTAAATCTTTATGTACATATCCTGTCGCTCCACTTCTACCACCCTGTACATGATCTCCAGCTGATAATGAAGTAATCGCAGTTGAAACAAGAATGTCTGTAAATGTTTTTATATCAAATAAACGAACTTCAAATGGTGTTGTTTCATTTACAAAACTCCCAGATTGTGCTTTAAAATCATAAAGTCTTGCGAGTCCAATTTCATCTGAGGCAGAAATACTGCCTTTTCTTTTTCTCATTAGAGAAACTGTCGCAGTTGTTCCAATACCTAAACTTGGAGAACCAGAAATATTATTTACAAATAGAGGATTACCAGTCTCGTAAGTTACAGCTTCTTGTTCAATTTTCTCGGTATCTCTTGGTTTTCCTACGTCTAGAAAAGTATTAGATACTCTTTCAATTTTATATCCCTTAATATATGCTGTTCCAGGCGATACTTGAATCGCTAACAATTCATCGTTTGGTTCATTTCCTTGACTTGTATCCTGTTCTGGTGAATATACTCCTTTGTTTCCAATTGAATCGTTCAAAGACTCTTTTGCAAATACATCAAAAGGTTTTACATAATAGTCTCCAGATTCATCATAAGTTCTTTTAGCTAATGTATCATTAATTAAATTATATTGCGTTTCATATTTAAATGTTTGTATTTCACCATCTACTACACGAGAAATTTCAATGAAATTTTGATCATTTGTATCATCAAGATCTTTTTTTGTTAAACTAATACTAATTTGAAGACGGTCAGCGCCAGGAGCAGCAAAGTTTGTAAATCCTGATGCGTTATCATTTAGTGATGGATCTTCATCAGCGCTGATTAAATTCTCTTGAACATCAAATCCAATCCGATATGATGGGTCATCATCATATTGATCTAATATTAAAGTCTGATTTTGAACTTGAACAAAAGTTCCACGAACAAAATATACACCTTCCCCAATTGACATCGCAGATCCAATCGCATTCGCATCAAATGCTAAAGTATTTGCAAATGGTTCGCCTGCAGCGATTACGGTTGAACCATAAACTATATCTTTATCTGCAATTAAGCTTTCTCCATCATCAAAATCTTCTTGAGTAAAATCGTCACCTGAGTTTTCATATCTAATATAAAAAGTTAAAGTCTCTCTAACAGAATCTTCTTTTGATAATATTTTTTGTATTGATGCAGTTACACCTGATCTTACACCAGTAACTCTTAATCCTACTAACTGATCTGTATATAATGATACTGGAATACCTAAAAATCTTTCTTCAACTTGAATACATGTAAAATTAATATCTAAAGTTAAGTTGCCTGGAATTACCTTTGAACCCTCTTTAAAAAAGTGAGTACCAAATTGTTCAACCTGATTCTGTAGAATCGATTGTAAAGTGGTTAGNTCCCTTGCTTGAACTGGAGATCCTGGCTTGAAAAGAACTCTAGAAAAATTCTTATTCTTATCAAAATCGTCAAAATATGGCGATACGTTTAGATTGGTTTCCTGTGGCATGATTTTTTAAAATTCCAGTACGATCTTGATGTCTTCTTTTTGCTGTGAACTGCGAGTAACAGCAGCTCTGTTATCAACGTAAATGATATCACCGCTATATTTTTTCACCTCTGGGTTGGCAACACCTTTTACGAAACTCATCCCTAAGTTGTAAGTCCTACTATTTATCGAGGTAGAAAGACCAGGCGATAGAGATGTTCCGAAGTTGGTATCTATATTTAGATTACTTGTTCCGCCAAATATAGTTGTTCCAGCTCCAGCTGCAGGGTCAGCATTAAATCTGAATAATTCATATCCATATGTGGGTGCAGTCCCATCAGTTGATATTGCAAGTCTACGATCTTGCCAATATTTGAGAACTCCTGTAGTTGCATCATAATTAATCACACGACCAACGGCTGTTGAACCGATGCCAATTTCCTGAGTTACCTCTGAATCTGCTGTAAATGTTGTGGTTGTAGATCCAGCACCAGTGAGTTTTAAAGCATAAACAGCACTCGCTTTTGATAGTGTAAGTTTATTATCCGATCCAAAAGCAAGAGGATCTCGACATAAACCAACACGAGAAAACTGGTTTCCTGTGATAAAATCAGGGTTTGATGTATCGTTTTCTAAACGAGAGTAAATTAACACACGGTTTGCACCAAGTTCTCGATATATATCCGCACCATGACCATCTTGAGGTGGAACAATGACATTAAATGCAGCGTCTGTAGAACCTGATGGATTTGTTAATCCAACATCATTTAATCCAACTGTTCCAAATGTATAATTAGAACCACCATTAGTTATTTCAACAGAATCAATTTTACCAGCAGCATTCACAGTTACAGAACATCTACCACCACTTCCATCACCTTTAATAGGAACGTTATTGTAAGTTGCAGCAGTTCCATAACCAACACCACGATTTGTGATTGTGACAATTTTTAGTTGTCCACTCGTTGCAGCATTATTTCTAACTGCAGCCACGTCATCATTAGTTGACCAACTCTGTGGTAGAGGTATAAAACTTGTTGAATCAAATTTGATAATACTATTTGGGTCAATCGTAAAGAGATACTTCCAGATGTATCCGTCTCCAGATGCACCAGCAGATCTTGGTTCTAAATCTGTGAATAATGGTTCATCAAGAGATGGTCTTCCAGTAGTGTTTTCTGGNTTNGTTCCNTTNTGTAGACAAACATAAACACGGAAGTTTTGATTCATTACATAATAATTTGTGTCATACAAATTAGTTGAACTAGTTTGTGGTGACAAGTTTGANCGAGAATAATCGTCTCGATACATCTCATATGTTGTACCTGATGACCAAGTTATTTTTCTAACNACNCTTGCAATATCATCTGAATTCAACTTCTTNAGNGCGATCATTGTATCCCAATAATCNTTCTCTTCACNAAAAGAATCTTTAGGAGATGGTGGATTTTCACTCCAATCTGATTGCAAATCTGCTGGGTTAGGAAGACCAATCCACGCATAATAACTATTCGTAGTTGAAGCTATCCCCGCTACAAAATTCTCAGAGTTTAATATTCGCAGTTGATCAGTTATAATTGCTGACATTTTATCAATGACTTTTTGTTTTTATTTATATTAGGTAAAGGACTCTTTTAAATCCTTAGTTCTGATAATCAAAGGCCCAGTTTTGATTCCTGTGACACCATCACTATTAATTGAAGTAAATGCACTCTCACCATTCTTAACGAAGTCGTGCAAACGACCCCAAGAATACTTACCATAATAAAGACTATTAATAATAGTTGTCACTCCGACAGGTCTGACAACTCCCTCAAGATTATCAACACTCACAGTTACTCTTGTGAGACCAGTATTACCAACTCCAGTGGATAAGAGAGCAGGCCCAACTATGTTTTTAACACTATGCACCTTGTATATATTATCTAGGTGAATTGTTCCAGCTCCTACCACACCACTATCATTTCCAATTCCACTTTCATATGAGGTNACTCCATTACCAACATTTGTATCAAACGTNGTGAAGTAATATGCGGATGCAATACCACTTACAGTTATGGCAGTTCCAACAACTGATGTATCACGAAGAATAGATGTATCTGGAATATAAAGATCAAGTTGTAATGCTGTTCCAATACCAGCAACTGCTGTGGTTGCAATTCCAACTATGTCACCAAAATCACCTTGATATTTAATGTTAGATAAAGTATCTTGAGTCACACTTTCTGGTTCAATCATGACTAATGGTGGACTTGTGTGTGTATATCCAAATCCAGCATATGAAACTGTAACTGCGGATATCGTTCCAGCAGCAGAAACAGTTGCATTTGCAGTNGCATTTCCAGATGTTGTTCCTACTCCAGCAGTAATTGTTCCTATTCCAGCAGTTACGCCGATTGAAACTTTTGGTGCAACAGTAAATCCTGATCCACCATCAGATATTACAATACTTGTTATTGAACCACCAGCAGAAACAACTGCTGTTGCAGCAACACCAGTTTTAGACGTGCGATCAAGAATTAAAACTTTTTGTTTGACTTCAACAAGGTCATCTANCTTACTAAACAGTGGGAACGCTGAATCTACAAATACCTCACTTGAAGCAGCAGATACATTTTTAATTAAGTATGCAGTTGGTCGAATACCAGGCTCCAATTCAACTCTGTCTTTACCAATTCCGATATTATCTACAAATACATCTTGAATTTGTTTCTTCCAAGTAACTGGTCTTTGAAGTGTTCTAATAGTTGTGATTCCAGCATCGACGTAAGTATTTGTTGATACTGTATCAGATGTTGTAATACCTGTAACTGTTCTTGGTTTCTGTTGATATGCATCATCAAAACCAACATCGGGATACTTATTAATTGTTAATCTATCACCAGTCTTAACTGTTTCTAAGATATCAACCTCTAATACATCATCATCAGATGCACGATAGTAGTAAATTCTTAATTTATCATCTTCTTTTGGTGCTTCAGAGAATGTAATTTGAGATCCACCACTGTAAACATAACTTTCATTAGGAACTTGAAGAATATCATTTAAGAATATTAAAGTATTATCTGCAACTTTAATTGGAGATCCTTTCGCAGCTCTTATAGTTATTGGTGTTTCAACCGCACCAATTGTCTTAGTTATTGGGAATGTCTTTCTATCACCATCAAATAGATTTTCAAAACTATTTAATTTTTCTAATTGACCAAATGTAAATCCAGCAAAACTGTCATTAAATGTATCAAGAACAGTTAATTGGAAAGTTTTGAAGGAAGATCCAGCAGATGCATCAGTTGGAATACCAGCTTGACCACCTGTTTCTAATGTGAGAACATCATCAATTTTATAGTTATAACCAAAGTTTGTAATTTGGAAACTAATTATACTTGTTGCAGCACCAACACGAAGAGATATAGATGCACCAATACCTGTTGAACTACCAACCAATCTCATGTTTTCATAGTTGAGTGGTTGTTCAAATTCAAGAACTGGAGGAGTTGCAGAACTAAATCCAGAACCACCACCATTTGTGATTGTGACAGATGTAACTATACCAGCGGATACATTTGCCTTACCAATAGTAACAATACCAGAACTTCCACGAGCCTTAACAAGAATATTAGTTTGCATTCCAACTCGATAACCAGAACCACTATTTCCAATTGATACAGATTCAACAGTTCCAGCAGCAGATACAATCGCAGTTCCACCAGCAGAAACTAAGGGTTGATATCCAAAGTTTGCAGTTTCACCAACTGAAACAATAATACCACCTCTAGGAACCGATGACATGTTAACATCATAATTATTTGTGGCACCAACACCTATGAAACTTACAGAGGTAATACCAGTAGTTTCAACAATATCATAATTATCATTTGGATTCTGGAATATTTCATTAAGAAGAATTATACCTGTATTTGTTGCAAATCCAGTTACATTTTGACCCTCAGATTTCAGAACAAAATTAGTTGCAATACCTGTAAACTGTTCTCCAACAGTATCAAATACATAGTTGTTTATGTAAGTTTCTTGAGATCCGCCAGGAATACCAGTTCGAGTAAAGACTCTACCAGTAAATGTAGATGTGGTTGTTAAACCAGATGGGCCCTTCTCACCTTTAGGTGGATCTGTAAAGTTAATTGTATCTTCAACAATTTGATAGTTACCTAAGAACTTAGTAACAGTATCACCAGCACTGTGATTTGCAATTGCAGAATTAAGTCTTCCTCTTCTTACAAGTATTCTATTTGTAGATCCAATACCAACGGTATCAATCTTCATAAATTCATCATTAACCTTAATAGTATCACCTGAGAAGAATGACGATATACCTGTTATCGTGATGAAGTCTGTCTCTGACTCTGCATCAAATGATAGTTTGACATTTACAGGAGACTGAATAACTGGACTTTGAATATTATTATCAAGAGTTATCAAAGCCTTAGAGTTGAGATTTTTTGCAGTAAATGAGTGAGTTGTTCCAACTCCAACTGATGTCACATCAATTACTTTTGGAACAGCTTGAAGTGCTTCAGCTGCCGTTCTAGCAACCTTAAATTTATTTTCTGCTATTTTAACTGCAAAAACAGTTGATTGTAATTTATCAGTGGTTCCAAGACCAACACTATTAGTAGTTGTTCCAATACCGATACTCATTGTTGTACCAGCACCAGTTGGTGTGTATGTTAATTCTTCACCAGTCTGGAAGAAGTGATTATTAACTATAAATGCATTATCTGTTACATCAACAACCGCAGGGTCTGATGAATCGAATGTCTTATGGAATACTGGGTCTCCAGCATGTTTTAGAGGGAATGAAAACTTAATGTCATTCTCTGTTCCAGTATATGAACCCTCTACAGATTTTAATCTTGAGTCGGTGAATGTAACAAAACCAACACCACCTCCACCACTTGAAGTGAAGTTATATTGGAATACTTTTGTTGTAATCGCTGTGTTTGCTGGAGGAGTTAGTCGAAGTTCTAAGTCACCACCAGAGGCTGTTGAATATCCAACACCAATAACTCCCAATCCAGATGTTGAAGTTTCATTTGTAGAGAAGTTATCAATATAACCAAATTCAGTAAAGTAGGGGGTAGTGCTATCATGAATAGCTGTTACTTGAGTAACTGCATATTTGTCATTCGTCGTGTCATGTATTTCAATTAATGCATCAAAGGCAGTATATGTATTTGAGTTAATTCCACTGATTCTTGTTGATTGTGGAGACCCTGTTGATGCAATATTCGTAGTTGTGGCTAATACTTCTGTTAATGATATGGTTGTGCTTCCAATACCTGTCGCAGTTGAACCTATAGATGTTTGATGAACTCTCATCGTTACACCAATTCCAGCCTCAGGAGTAAAGTAAACACTTGTAATACCTGACCTTACATCTGCGCCAAATGTCCCAAGTCCCACACTTGGAGCGTTAGTTCCAGATATGTTATCATTAATCATCTGAGCATAATCTAATAGATATACCTCCTCACTATCATTCAACACAACTAACTCGTTTATTTGACTTCTTTGTCTTCCTTCAAGTTCATTTGTTAATACAAGTAATTTTGTAGTTGTAAATGCAGTTGAACCAAATCCCACAACTTGAACAGGTGATGGATCTGTTGAACCAATACCAGCAGAAGTTGATATGACACTAACTCCAGTTCCAACAGATATTGAACTTCCAATATCTCCCTCAGCGAGTTTTGTATCTTTAAATACTTCTTGTGCAAATATTCTTAATGAATAGTTATTGAATTTAGATTTAGCAGGAGCAAATCTTAAATTTCCAATTACTCCGTCTATTGCAAAATCAAAATCACCAAGATCAATCGATGTTTCAACACGACCAAACTTCATCATGTAACCGATAGAACCATCATGAACTAGATTAACCTGAATTATTTCTTTTTCACCTGAAAATCTAGTATCAAAAAGTAACACATAAAACTTAGCCGCATCGACTTCATTGATGTTAAAGTCAAAGACATCAGAGAACGCAGTCGCACGAGGTAAATCATTAAACTGAGAACTTACACTATCAATAGATATCGCTCTATTTGTTCTTGATTCAATATAGTCAGTTAAAATTTTATTTCTAAAATTAATTTCATCAGAGGCAAATAATCCACCGATATTTTTAGAATTTTCTGTAACTAAGTCAAAATCATAAGAATTATGTAAAGACTCATTTTCACTTATTAAATCAGCGACAACAACTGCAACTGCTGATGAAACACCAACTCTAGCATTATTTCGATTCTTGTCATCGGTTGATGCCGTAGATACAACACTTACATCTGCAAAGTTTTTAAATCCAACAACATGTCCAAGACTATTGACTGGATCTTTCCATGTCTCATAATCAATTGGACTTTGTAATGAGTATGCAAATGTTTGATAATAATCATTATCTGACAATTTTTGTAACTCGGTACTTAATTTTCCTGTTTCTTTACGGAAACCACTTCTAAATTCAGAATTTGAATCAATATTAAAAACAGAACTAAACTTATTAGTTTGTTCAATTAATGCAATTGACTTAGAGGATTCACCGTTAATTGACTCTCCAACCTTAAAGGTATCATTTGAAAGAACTTTTAGATACTTATTATTTTCATTCCATGCAACAACAGTTCCTTCTTTATCACCTGTACTTACCTTTTCTCCAATACTAAATTGATTTGTATCTACACTAATATCAAAAGCAGCAAGATCTGCAAATGGTATTGCTCTACCAGATGATGAGGGGCCACTAAAGATGCCTGGGCTGTGTAACAGATCTATCTAAATTATATGATACAGTCGCATTTCCTCCGCCTGGATTTGTATTAACACCAGTAATTGTAAATGCGTTGTAGTTATAATCAGATGAATTATAACCACTTCCTGTAGATCCTATACCAATGTTTTCCACATATACTTTCTCACCAAGAACAAACGGATAAGTGGATGATGTATATGTTCCATCTAAAGTTAGAGTTACAAGATTAGTTCCACTTGTATATGATAAATCTTTAACCTTTATTCCATTTGAATTATTTGTAGGTATAATTCTTGGATTAGAATCATAAAGAGAGTTTGTATTTCTTAAAAGATTAACCTTTGATACAGATGTTCCTTGTAAATCAACAGTTGTTATAACTTCATCTTTAACTAAACCAGTTACACGATCAATTACCACAATGTTTGGTGGTTCAAGATAATTTTTACCACCAGAACTAATTCCAATACTTGATATCTTTGATAATCTATCTAATCTTAGTATTTGTGGTAGTTGTACAGATGGTTGTATTGTCTTATCAGATGAATAATCAAATCCAAGATTTTTAATTGTATATCTTCTCAGTCTACCAGTTTCATTACTATTCAATCTAACAACACCACCAACTCCAAGTGTTGATCCAATTGAAGTAACAACTGGAATATTGTCATAATTTCTACCTTTTGATATTATTCTAATTTTGTTTATGGAACCTATGGCAGTGGTTGATGATGTATTATATTTTAAAGTTGTAGCTTCATCCTTTGTATAACCATCTTTTTCTGGTTGAACTGGTAACACAAATGAGAATGTAGTGCTTCCAATTCCTGTAATTACATAATTACCATTATACTCACTATCTGATATTTTTAAACTTGAATAATTAATGATATCAGTATCAACGATTGGATCTCTCTTTGTAGGAGCATTAATACCTAAGTTAGTAGGTGTTAATTTGTAGAATAAATCTTCTGGAGTGTTTGATGTAATAGAAACATCAACTCTTGCAGTTGATGTTACACCAACTGTTCCAACACCAATAACTTGAAATCCCTCATCCTCATCATTATTAAAATATGGATTAGTAAAGTTTACATCTCTGAATAATTCAAAATCAAATACAGATCTAGAAGAAGCCGATAAAGATGTATTAGAAACACCAAATCCAACTTTGTAACCACGAGTCAATGACAATGGTGGATTGATAAGAGCGACTGTATGTCCTGATCCTGTAGATGTAAATGATATGACATCTGGTATTATCTTATTAGATTTAAAATAAGTTTCTGATAGTCTAAATCTATTATCATCAATTCTAACTACAAAATAAGTAAAATTATTTAAAAGAGGAGTTATTGCATTTGAGGACTTATAAAGAACTTTATCACCAGTGTTATATCCATGATTTACAAATGTAATAATATTTGATGTTGTATCGACAGCAGAGGCGCCAAAGTTAATTGGATTTACAAATGTTCTCCTTGTAACATCATCAAACTGAATATCAAAAGAAGTTGTGATGCCTGGTGTTACTGATAAAGAAACAAGGTCATTAGCCTGTAGTTTATGTGCTTCCTTACAAACCACAGTTCCAACTACTTTTTCTACAAAACCTGTGATTTCAGTATTTGTGGGTTTAAAACTATGAACTTGACCACTTCCAAAATCATCAAAGAATAATCGATAAGCTGTTGAACCAATACCTGTTACTGAACCAGTAGATCCAATTCCTAAAGGATTGGTTGATATTCCTAATAAATCTTTACTCTCTCTAATTGCAAATACTGGAGAATTNTTAGTTAANCTAAANTTAGGTACTGCATCTATTCCATTAGAAACTAAAAGAGAAGTTCCGTCATCACTTGAGTAAATAAGTTTTTGACCAGTTACAAATCCATGATCTTGTAAGAAAATATTTTGAGTTGGAATGAATATTTCTGTTGTTCCACCACCAACTACTCGATATGAATACCTGACTGTTGAACCAATACCAACACCAACTGCTGTTCCTATCGCAACACTTTCACTGGGATTAAAATAATATGGGATGTTAACTCTTGTTTGAATATCAGTCTTAATACCAATATTAAATGAAATAGTTCGATTTAAATTTGTAACTAAGGAAGCGCTAGTATGTGCAGTTCCTAAAACACCATCAAACTGTCTCTTAACTCTGATCTTTCCATTAACATCATCAATATTAAGAACTAAGAATCTTTCTGTAGTAATACCAAGAACATCATTTGCCGAAACTGAGTTTGGAGATAAATCACCAGAGACTGATATACTTGTAACAATTCCAGTTGCAGCCGTTGTTCCAATACCTGTGCTTAGTTTTAAAAATGAAGTACCGAATCCAATTTGATGTCTCCCATCAAGTTTTCTTAAAGTGTCTGTAGAAAGACCAGAAACAGTAACAACATCACCGATAACTAAATCATGAGGTTGAGATGATAATCCAACTACATCTCCACTTGATCTATCATATGTAAATACTACATTTTCAATTTTAACTACAGTTGACGCAATCGATATTATTTCTTTTCCTTCTACTGTTGATATTTCACCAGAAAATCCATTTCCTTTTCCTATACTTGTGACTCGAAGATTATCTTTAACTTGATAACCAGATCCAGCACTTAGTATTTCATATTGATTGATTCTACCAGCAGAAGCATAATTAACTTCTATTTCTTG
>FUFK010505038.1_pt1 | contig 15284 bp, 10 predicted proteins | sample 1021851 | NCBI WGS metagenome assembly FUFK01 (sample SAMEA51879418, study PRJEB19060) | metagenome | reverse complement strand
GCGCATGCTTCGATCGCCGCATCGTCCGGCGCGCCGGCAATGCGGCTGCTGGCCGGCGACGATCCGCCGCTCGCTGACCCGCCGCCATTTCCGGCACTGCCGCCCGCGGTGCCGGGCTGATCGCGCCCCTCCGCCGCCTCGCGGTGCATCTTGCCCAGTGCCTCGACCATCAGGTCCCCCGACATGCCGGCCATCGACATCTTGTGGAAGAAATCGGTCGGTACCATCGCGGCCGGATCGATCGGCATGACATCGGGCTTGGCCTCGTCATGCGCGATGCCGATGCTGAACGCGCCGCTGACGACGCCGCCAAACTCCCGCTCTGAATCGCGCGAGCTCTTGCTGAAATCGGCGCGATAAGTGCCGATGAACGCGCCCTCGGTCGCTGAGATGATCTGGATCTGGACCGCATCGGTTTCCATGCTGACCTGACCGTCCAGTCCGCTGATCTGGAGCGGCGGATAACGCGGTTCGAACCAGGTTGCGGTTGCCCGTGCCCCGCTGACGGGGCCGCGGTGCCCGGCCTCAATGCGCGGAAAGGTCAGCTTGATGATCAGGCCTGAAAGCGTCGAAGGCGTGGCCGCCTGTTGCAGCATGACCATCATCTCCGCGGGAGAGACCTTCTTTTCGGTCGCGTCGGTCAGCCGCTCTTCTTCCATCCCAAGGCTGCCGGCCAGCGTTCCGGCCGCGAACTGCGCCTTGGCGATCCGCTCGTCCTGGTTGATCGATATCTCGATCTCTTCGGTGCCGCGCGCGGTGGAAAGGGTCGGCGTCTTCTTGCCCATCGGCGGTGCGTTAGAGCGTGGCGGACGGACCTCCTGTCCCTTCTCGTTGACGCGGGTGGTCGGCGCATAGAAGAGTTGCCCCATCGCGCTGCCGATCTCGAGCGCAACCGTGACGCGGATCGAAACCGGTCGCGTCTTCGCAGCTTTCGGCGCGCAGTTGATAAAGGTCAGAATGGACTCGCCATTCACCGCCGATCGCATCAGCGGTCGCGCATCGACCATCATCCAGCGCCGCGTTCGACCAGAGCCGCCCGTCGTCGGCTGCGACTGAATATGCGGCAGGCACTGGCCGCGCACCCCAACATGGATATTGTCGATCGCGTCCGGGCCACCGTTGATCGCGGTAACGCTGATTGTCACGCGCGGATAGGCTTCGGGGCTCGTGATCAGATAGGGCAGCTTGAACCGGATCGCGCGCGCAGCCAGCGGGCGCAGGTTGCGGATGCTGTGGTCGATATCCTGTTGCTCGCCGATCTCAAGCAGCGGCGCGCCTTCGAGGAACATCGCGTCGATCCACTTGGGGTGCGCCAGATTTCCGGCGCGGCTTTTGATCACCTGATCGGGCCATTCGACCCAATGCGCGATGAACGCGGGGAAGGCGCGATAGAGGCCCGCTGCCTTGTAGGCGTCATGATGCTTGCGGATGAAGCGGTCGAGTAACGCGATCCCCGGGTCCATATCGGGGTTTCCCTTGGCCTCATCGATGTCACGCTGTTCCAGTTGCAGACGCTTCAGGCGATGGACCAGACGATAGTCGTCCACGATCGCCTTGCCGCCTTCCGAACTGTTGTCGCGCGCAGCCCTTTCATGGAACAGAAAACGCCAGAAGCTCTGCGTGAAATAGGTTGCGTTGCTGCGCCAGAATGCAGCGATGGTATCGGCATTGTCCGGGGGCACCGCGGCGGCTTCCGCCTTTTTACAGGTGGCCGGACTCGCGCGCGTCCACACCGGGCGCGTCGCAGGTGGCGGACGAAGCTGCGTTTCGCCATAGGGCAGCGCGAGCGGCACGTCATAGGGCCGCATCCCGATCTGCTTGCCATGCTCGCGCGCGCCAGCCTTCAGTTCGCTCAGTGGATTGTAGCCCAGTTTCGCGAGTGCAGCCTGGGCCAGCGCGTCGGTCAGCCCCTCGCCCCACCATCCGCCGATATGGTCGCCATCATTAGTGCGCATGGCGCCGTCGACGGCGTGGAATATTTCATGCGCCAGTGGAATCCGGTCACCCCAAGGGTGGTTGCAATACGGATTTCGGAAGTCTGATGCGCTGTATCCCAAATGGGAACCCTCCGGCACGAACGGCGCGACGTACGGAGCCAGCAGGGTCGCGACATCATCCTTACCAAAGCCATATGCGCCTGAGGCGGTGCCCAGCTCCTCGACAAAGAAAACCTGAAACCGGTCGCTGATGACCGGCAGGTTCGGAGCGTCGAACTTGCGCGCGATGCAGAAGTCGAGCGCCGCCTCGATCGCGCTCAATGCTCTCTGCGTTTCCGAAGCGGTGAGCGGCTTGGCAGGTCTTGCACGTTCGGCCTTGTTCAAGAACATGTCGATATAGTCGACGATCTCGACGCGTGGTTTGGGCCGGCGCATCGCCCGGTCGCGCGCGGCGCGGTCCCAGGTCATGCCCCGCAACGCGCGCAGCCGAGCCGCGCGCACGACTTCGGAATCCGGGCTGAGCTGTGCGAACACGGGTCCGCCAGCACCGGAGCCGACCACGATCAGACCGCCCAGGATCGACCGGCGCGAGAGATTGCCCACAATAATCTTCCTCGTCTTCAGCGGTGCGATTGCCGATTGCGTCCCGTCAGGCGCAATCGGCAGTGCGGGTCAGAAAATCCGGTCGATCGCCTTGCCGATGCCTTCCTCGACCTTGTCGCCGACCTTGCGCTCGGCGGCGTCGCCAGCGCGTTGGCCCAGCCGCCCCATGACCCGGCTGATCGCCGCATCGCCGCGCGCATTCCCTGCCGACGGCGCACCCTTGACGCCCGAGATGCAGCATTCGCTGCTCGATGCCTCAGGAACTGCGTCCTTCAGGAAGCACTCGCCATGCGGCTGGCGGCCGGGCGCGACCCAAGTGAACGCCTTGCACTGCCGGTCACCGTCGCACGCTGCCTTGCACTGTTCCCAGCCATTGCCCGGCTCACGATAGACGATCTCGCGATAGTCGTTCCCAAACAGGTCCACATTGCGCATCGGTTGCCAGGCCGGGGCCGCAGGTTTCGACATTGGCGCGGTAACTGTCGCGGTCTTGGGCGCTGCGGCGCTGCTCACTGCGGCAGCAGCCGACGGACCGAGATAGCGCACTGAGCTGACCGATCCCCCGTGTTCGCCCAGCGACGCAACCTCGCCATCGATTTCGCGGCAATCCGTCTTGTACCCGGCGTCCATGCACACCTGCCAGCGCCCTTCGGTCCGGATCGAATAGGCATAGTCGTTGGCCGTGCCATCGAACCCTTCGGGTGCGGTCACCGTCTGCAGGTTCGGCGTGTCGGCGGTGATCTTGACTGGCGTTCCCTTGAGCGCCTCATCGTTGAACAGCGTGATGCTTCGCGGCGGCGCATCGCTCCCGGCAAAGGCTCCTGCGACCACCGGCATGGTCAGCATCGCGGCCAGCGTGGCTCCGAACGTCAGTTTACGCAGCATATCGATCCCTTTCGACAAACCGGCGACGCGAGCGACGCGCGCCTCGATGGGAAGAACAGGAGCGCGCGGCGAAAGCGGACATCCCGCCGCGAAAAAGAATCTTCGTCCCCAATGTCCGGATCTGACGGCGGCTGCTGTTCTGCTTCTGCGAAGGGAGACGATGATGAGAAATCGGATTTGGCTGAGCGGCGCGATGGCGACTGTACTTGCGGGGTGTGGCGGAACGGTCGCACCCGATGGAGGCAGCAACGTCGTAGCACCATCCCCGAGCACCACCACGCCCGCCCCGGGCACCACGACCAAAACGGTGCCCGCCAGCCGGACGGAAGTGGAACAGGCATGGCGGTGCCGCGGGCTGATGAGCGCCGCCTTTGCCGCAAAGACCATTCTGAAGGACGACATGCCAGCCGAACTGGCCGAGGTCGGTGCCGGGGCTGTAACCTTTTGGACCAATCGCGCGGGAACGCTGCGTGCTCCCGATATGTCCGACGCCGAGCTGGATGCGCTGACCGCGCAATCGGTCCGGGTGCTGGCGACACGGGCGGCGACCGAACGGGCGTCGCCCGACATCCGCGCCTGCCTCGACGCGCAGAAATCACTCTAATTCTAAGCCTGGAAGCCCGTTGCTTCCCGACCGACCTGGAGACACGACATGCGCAATGCGATCCTCCTCCTCCCGCTCTTGCTTGCCGCCGCATGTGGCGGTGGGATCGAAAAGCAGGTCCGCGATCCTGACACGGGCGAAACGACGACGGTACGCGCCGGCTCCGGGATCAAGGCGCCCGACAATCTCCCCGCCTACGCCCCCATCTATCGTGGCGCGACAATCGAAACGTCTGTCACGAGCGGCCCGGGCAAGGGACTGATCTCCTTTTCTGTCACCGAAGACCCGCAGACGATCATCGACTTTTACCGCCAGCACGGCACCGATGCCGGACTGACCGTGGTGACCGAAGGCGCGGTCAGCGGCGCACGCATGCTCGCGATGGGCATCGACGGAACCAGTGACGCGGCGATGCAGGTGACCGTGACCTCGGATGACACGCAAGCGGGCCTAGCCCGCGTGTCCCTCGTCTATGTCGCGCCTGGTGGGAGTGCCTCAGGGGGGTGACAGCCCGGCCACGGGCGCGCATCATCGCACCGATGGAGGACGAATCGCTCGCCGATGGAAGCCAGCTGACCGACACGCTCTATCCGCAACTCAAACGGATCGCGCGCGATCTGCGCTGGCGTTATGATGCGGGCGAGACGATGCGTTCGACCGCGCTGGTCAACGAATGTTTCCTGAAATTGCGGTCGAGCGCAGGCTTTGCCGATGAGCGACATTTCCTGCGCACGGCAGCGCGGGGCATGCGCCAGATCCTGGTCAACCACGCCGAAGCCCGTTCTGCCGCAAAGCGCGGCGGCGGTACCGCAGCCGAGGCGTTCGACGACGATTTGCCCGGAATCTATTGGGAAAGCGACGAGCGGCTCGTCGCGCTCGATGCCGCGCTGGCCCGGCTCAGCGACTATGCGCCGCGGCTGGCCGAGATTGTCGAGTTGCGCTTTTTCGGGGGCTATTCGGAACGCGAGATTGCGATGCTGCTGGACTGCAACGAGCGCACTGTGCGCCGGGACTGGGTCAAGGCGAAGGCATTACTGTTGCTCGATCTCGACGGGAACGACGCGCTGGCCACTGCGCCCTAAAGCGCCTTGCGCACATCCGCCGCTGCCGTTGCAAGCCGGGCCCCCGCAGGGCCGAGCGCCGGCACGATCGCATCGACCTGATCGAGCGACGCGCGCGCGCCGGCGCGGTCCCCGTTCGCGCGTTGAGCCTTGGCCTGCGCGATCAGGGACATTGCACGCGCGGGTGGTGGCGCTTTGCCCAGCCCGGAGGCAGCGACCGCGCGCCGGGCAGTTGCCAGCGCCTCGCTGGTCAGCCCCTTGGCCAGTTGTGCGTCGGCGAGCCCCGACAGCGCCGCGACCTGATGCATCGACCCCGCACCCGTAAACCGCTCCGCCATCGCCGCGGCCTCGGTCAGCGCGGCAAGGGCCGCATCGACCTGTCCCAGGATGAGCAGCACCTTGCCGTGATTGTTCAGCACCGCCGCGGTCCCACCGGACGCGCCGAACAGCTTGCGGCGCACCCGTACTGCCTGAGCGAACAGTGGCTCCGCCGCCTGCGGCCGTCCCGACAGCATCTCGATTGCGGCCAGATTGTTCGCGGTGTTGAGCGCATCGGGCGTTTCGGTCAGCCCGGTTGCGCGCCAGATTGCGTCGGCCGCGCGAAAGGCGGCGCCCGCACCTTCCAGATCGCCCGCCGTCTGCAGCGCGACACCCAGATTGTTCTGGAAGACCCCCGCCTGGCGATTGCGCGGGCCGTGCATGGCGTCATGCTCCATCATCGCCGCCTTGAGCAGCGCAACTGCCGCAGCCGGGTCGCTGGTGCGCAATATCTGCGCCTCGACCAGTCGGCTGTCGATCAGGCGCGCGCGCCACTTCGCCGGATCGCGCCCCCAATAGGCTTGCGCCTGGCCAAGCAGCGGGCGCGCGCCATCGACCTCGCCAAGGCGGATCATCGCCTGTGCCAGGTCGTAGCGGGCTGCGGCCAGCGTATCGCGAGGGATGTTGCGCCCCCCGCCCACCAGCGGACCGAGCGCCGCCTTCGCCGCAGCATAGTCGCCAAGATAGAAATGAAGTTCGCCCAATGCATGCAACACGCGGGCGGATTCGGCGGGATCCCGCGCGAACTCGGCGGCGATGCGGTCGGTTGCGCGCTGGAGAACGTCACGGGAAGTCGCGTCGATCCCGGCAGTCTCGACACTTTCTGCCAGCACCAGATACAGCGACTGGCGCACGGCTTCGCTGCGCGCCTCCTCGGCCAGAGCGGCGTCGCGCGCAGCCACGGCCTCACGCCGCTGCACTTCGGTCGCTACCAGCCCTCCGGCCAAAACCGCCACGATCGCCAGAGACGCGGCGATCGGCCAACGGGCGCGCCAGATCGCCCGGCGCAGTCGATATGCGCCGTCCCCTGACCGCGCCGCGACCACCCGCCCGTCGAGCGCCCGGCGCAAATCGTCGGCCAGCGCCTCCAGCGTCGGATAGCGCGCGGCCGGCTCCTTGCGCAGCGCACGCGCGATGATCGCGTCGAGATCGGCGACTAGCGCGGAAGGCGCCTGCACCAGCACGGGGCATTGCCCGCGCCGCGCCGTAAGCCGCACCGGCTCAACCTCCAGCACACGCCCGACGCCCAGCGCGACCGGCACGCCGGCCAGATCGATCGGTGGCTGGCCGCATGCCAGTTCATATAGCAGCGCCGCCACCCCATAGACATCGACCGGTGGCCCCGGCGGCGCGCCGGTGAGCAACTCTGGTGCGGCATAGGGAGCGGACAGCGGTGCTATCGCCTCGGTCTGGGCCGACAGGTCGAGACGCTTGGCTATTCCGAAATCGATCACCCGCACGCGCCCATCGGCGTCGACGAGCACGTTTGCCGGCTTGAGATCGCGGTGTAACACCAGCATCCGATGCGCGGCCGCAACCGCGTCGATCACGTCGAGGGCTAGCCGTATCCGCCCCTCCAGCGGCACCGCGCGCTCGGTGCACCAGCAATCGATCGGCACGCCGTCGATCCGTTCCATAACCATCCAGGGATAGCCGTCCTGATCGATGCCACCGTCGAGCAGTCGGGCAATTCCGGGGTGATCGAGTTCGGCCAACAGCTGGCGCTCGGCGGCAAATCGCGCCGTATCAACATGATCGCCGGAACGCATCTGCTTGAGCGCGCCGCTCTGTTCAAACCCGCCATCGACGCGAACCACCGCATGGACGACGCCCATGCCGCCGCGCCCCAATTCGCCGACAATGCGCCAAGCACCGAACCGCGCGCACTCTGATGGTGGTGTCACATCGTCTACAGTTGGCGCGGTCCCTTCAAGGAATCCATTGCTGCGGTCGACCGCGTCGATCACGCGGCGCGCAGTGGCAAGGGTCTCGGGGTCGTCGGCAAAGACATTCGACAGGAACGGGTCACGCGCCTCGGGCGGAAGCTCCAGAGCTTTGTCGACAACGGCATCCAGACGCGCCCATTCACTGCCCCCAACCATTTCCCAAACCCCGCATGCATGATGTTCGGCAAATCAATACTGGGTAAAATTACCAGAAGCGCATGTCACCAACAACGGCAGCAGCGAAGGCGCTCCTTTCGAGCTCCGCAGTTCGGACCCAGCGCGCGCAACCGTTTAACTGCCCTCAGGAAATGACCGCTTCCGAGTTCGCGCTGGCCCATATTGCATGTCTGGAATTGGGGCGCTGAGCTGTCGTACGTCCTCGGCCAGTCCGCTGTGCTCTCGGCGGACCTGCAGCGCCTCAGACGTTGAAATCTCTATCAAATTTTGCTGACCCGACGGCACCTTTTACCGGGCGACGGCGCAATTTTTCTCGTTTCTACATCCCCATGCGCTCCGACGCTGAGCATCCCTGTGTTTGAAATTCGCTGAAGCCCACCGCCTGACGCAGGCCTTCAAGTTCCGTCGCCCACGCATAGCAACAAGAATCCGCTTGTCGGCCACTGGTCGGGGCGTTAGCGAAACGATATACCATATCACGTCTCGGTTCGGGGGTTTTGATGATTTCGAAGTCGTTGCGCGCAAGTTTTGCGCTGGGTTTGCCATTCCTTGCACTGCCTGCCCAAGCGGATGATCAGACTGATGATCGTCGCCAGCGTGAGATTGTCGTCACCGGCATTGCCGAGGACGACGGCTATACTCCGCAGCAGGCGGCGGTTGCCGGGAAGAGTCCCGCGCCCCTCCTCGAAATTCCCCAGTCGGTCAGCGTCGTCACGCGTAAGCAGATTGAAGATCGCAACCTGTTCACCATCGGCGAAGCGGTCCAGACGGTAGCTGGCGTCACCGTGATGCCGTTCGACGGCACCAACCCCGACTATCGCGCGCGCGGCTTCGTGCTCGACTATGCCTATGATGGCGTTCCCTCGACCTTTTCTTCGGGCGTGCCTGAGTTCGATCTGGTCATCTATGAGCGGGTCGAGGTGCAGCGCGGCCCGACCGGGCTGTTTCGCGGATCGGGTTCGCCCGGCGGGACGATCAACCTAGTCCGCAAGCGCGGACAGGACCGCTTCAGCGTGTCGGGCGCGTTGTCGGGCGGGTCTTGGAACAATTATCGCGGCGAGTTCGACATTGGCGGACCGGTCGATGCAGAGGGGCGGCTGCGTGTCCGCGCGGTCGCTGCGCTGCATGATCGCGACTTCTTCCAGGCAAAGTCGCACACCCGCAAGCTGACCTCCTATGTCGCGGCGGACTTTGATCTTACCCCCACCACGACGCTTGGCGCGTCGATCAGCTATCAGGATACCAAGGCCGACACGCCGATGAACGGCCAGCCGGCCTTCACCAACCAGCAATTCCTGAACTTCGCGCGCGAATTCCAGCACCTTCCTAGCTGGAACCAGTTCACCGAAACCACGACCGAATATGCCGGTGAGGTGAAGCAGCAGCTCGGCAACTGGTCGTTCGTCGTCCGTGCCCTGCATCGCGATATCCCGCGTGCATGGGAAGATGCCTTCATCCGCCCCGGCACCGGTGTGGATCCGGTCACGCTGACTGCGGAATATGTGAACCGCCGCAGCCGTGGCGTGAACGGCAAAACTGCTGTCGATGCCTATGCCACCGGCCCGTTCACGCTGTTCGGGCGCGAGCACGAGTTGGCGATCGGCTACAGCTTCGACAAGCGAACCACGTCCTTTCTCAATCGCACACAGACATCGGTGGGTCGCTATTCGGTCTACAATGCTGACGCCATTCCGCTGCCGTCAGGTGCATTCACCAGCGGCAGCGCGACCGACCTGCGCCAGAGCGGCTTCCATGCCCAGCTTCGCCTGCGTCCGTTCGAAGGTTTTACGCTGGTCGCGGGTGGCCGCCTGAGCGATTATACAAGCCGGAGCCGTGGCATCGCGCCGTCGACTGTTACGGACTGGGTGGTGGATCAGCGCAACCGCGTGCGCGGCAAATTCATCCCGTCGGTCGGCGCGGTCTATTATCTGACCGACGGCGTGACGATCTACGGAAGCTATTCGGACATCTTCAATCCGCAGACCCAGCTGCGCTTCGTCGGCGCGGGGCTGCCCGGCGAGCCGCTCGATCCGCGTGTCGGCTATCAATATGAAGCCGGGCTGAAAGGTCGATTCCTCGATGGCAAGCTCAACGCGAGCGCCGCAGCTTTCCGCACGAAGGACAAGAACCGTGCGGTAACCGATCTGATCAACGCCGGTTTCTCGCTGCAGGCCGGTGTCGTCAAGGTCGAGGGGTTCGAGTTCGAGGTGACCGGCTCGCCGGTGTCAGGGCTCGACCTGACCGCAAGCTACACCAATGTGAAGACCGAATATGAGGTCGGCAATGCCGGTCAGGCGGGCACGGCATTCGACATCTTCACGCCGCGCCATCAGTACAAATTCTACGCGCGCTACGAACCGGCCACGCTGGGCGGCGCGTTCGCCTCGGCAAGCGTCAATGGCCAGAGCGGCGTCGTGGGCGGTGGCGTGGCCGGGGTGCGCGAACAGGATGCGTTCGCCGTCGTCGGAGCCCAGCTCGGGTGGCGCTTCAACGACAATCTGCGCGCGTTCATGTCGGTCAACAATCTGCTCGACAAGACCTATTATCAGCGCGTCGGATCGATCAACACATACAACTTCTACGGGGAACCGCGTAACGTCCTGCTGACCCTCCGCGCGAGCTACTGAGTTGACGCGCGCGCTTGCACCGGTGATCGCACGCCAGCAGTGGCGACTGCTGGCACGCGATCGGCGACTTGGTGTTCTCGCAATCGCCCTGCTGCTGGTGCTCTGCACCGCTGCGCTTGCCGGGGCGGCGCTGCATCAGGCACGGGAGCGCGAGCGCGCCGCTGCTCAGGTCGAGGAAGCGCAGGTCTGGGCGATGCAGGGGCCGGCGAGTCCCCATGGCGCCGCGCATTTTGGACGCTATCTGTTCAAGCCGACGTCGCCACTGGCGGTAATCGACCCGGGCCTGCTCCCCCAACTCGGCGCATCGCTGAAGCTGGAAGCGCATGCGAACAATCCCGCGCGCAACCGCGCGATCGACGGGGGGACCGCGCTCGATCGCTTCGGTGGATTGAGCCCGGCCACTCTGTTGCAGGTGCTGGCACCCCTGCTGATCATCCTGTCGGGCTTCGCCGCATTTTCGGGCGAGCAGGCGCGCGGGTTATTGCGACAAGAGCTGGCGGCGGGCGCGTCGCCGGTCACGCTGATGGCGGGGCGGCTTGCCGGACTCAGTCTGATCGTCTTGCTCGTGCTGGCCGTGGCCCTTATCGCTAGCGGAGGGTCGCTATGGCTGGCTGGCGGCAGCGTAGCAGATCTAGTGCCGCTGCTCTGGATGACGGCTGGCTATGCGTTGTATCTGTTCGCTTTTGCCGGGCTGACACTCGCCGCGTCGGCGGCCTTTGCGTCGGCGCGTACCTCCCTTGTCATCCTGCTCGCCTTTTGGGCCATGGCGACGCTGTTCGTTCCCCGTTTGGCGCCCACTATTGCCGAAGCCGCCGCGCCGACCCAGTCTGGCCCGGCGTTCGAGGCGGCGGTGACGAAGGAGGTGATGGAGGGGCCAAGCGGCCATGACCCGCGCGACGCCCGGCTCGAACGCCTGCGTCAGGATACGATGCGGCGCTATGGCGTGGCGAAGATCGAGGACCTGCCGATCGACTTCAACGGTGTTGCCTTCCTGCATGGCGAGGCGCTGTCGACGGCCATCTATCGCCGCCATTTCGCTGCGCTGTACGACGGCTATGACCGTCAGGCGCAGATCCAGCGGGCGCTGGCGCTCGTCTCGCCCGTTCAGGCGATCCGCCCTTGGTCGGCCGCGATGGCGCAGAGCGATCAGCACGCGCATCGCCGCTTCCTCGAAGAGGCCGACGCGTTCCGCTACGATCTGGTACAGCGGTTGAACCGCGCGATCATTCACCGGCCGAAGGGTAACGAAGGACCGTATATGGCCGATGTCGTCGCGATTACGCGCGACGCCAAATTCGTTGCAACACCAACACCGCTGCGCGAGGCGCTCTCGCGCCACTGGATCGATCTCGCGATCCTCGCCGGTTGGGCGGCGCTCGCCCTGTTGCTTGCCCTTGCAGCGACACGACGTCTTGGGAAGGCAAGCGCATGACACCTCGTTCCGAAGTGACTCGGTTGGAGGTCGTGCGCGCCTGGCGCGATCCGGTGATGCGGGTGATGCTCGTCCTGTTTGCGATTGCGGCCGGCTATGCGGCGCTGACCGGCGAGCATTGGGCGCAGGCGCGGCAGGAGGCGGTCACCACGGCTGTGACCGAAGCCGATACAATCATGGCGGACAGGCGCAAGGCGTTCGTCGAGACTCTGGCCAAGGGTGGAGAACCCAGATTCGGCCTGATCTACGCAACCGCGCTGCCGTTCCGCGCGGGGCTGCCCAACGCTCCGCTCGCCGCGCTGTCGACCGGACAGGCTGAGGGCTATCCGGCGGCGGCAAACATCGCTCCCTTTGTCGATCCCTGGGCGATCTTCGACGCGCATGCTACCGGCCTCGAAAGCCCGGCGGTGCTGGCTGCCGGGCGGTTCGACCTGGCCTTCGTCATTGTCGTGCTGTTGCCACTGCTGCTGATCGTCGCAACCTATGACTTCTGGTCGCGCGACGTCGACAATGGCAGCGCGCGGTTTCAGCTCGCCCAGCCGGTGCGCCCGGCCCGCCTGATCCTGACCCGCGCGGCGGTGCGCGGCGGTGGTCTGCTGGTTGCAGCGATCGTCATTGCGGTGGGCTGGTTGGTGGCGGCAGGGGCTGGCGAGATTGGGGGCCTCGCACTGACTGCTTTGGTCATGTTCGCCTATGGCGGATTCTGGATCGCGCTCAGCATCGTCATCAACCTGCGGGTTTGCGCATCGACCACCGCCGCCCTGGCGGCCGGGACGGCCTGGCTCACGCTCGTCGTCCTGATCCCGGCGGCCTGTGCCGCGCTCGCCGACCTTGCCGCGCCACCGCCGTCGGCGATGGCCTATACCAACGCCATCCGCACCGCCGGGCTGCAGGTGCGCACCGCGAACCGCGATGCGGCGCGCGCCGCTGCCACGGCGGACTCGGGGCGCGCCTACCCTGCCTCGCTCTGGCACAGCCGAAGCGAGATCCAGCAGCGCGACGCGCGGCTCGGTCCGATCCATTACGCCTATGCCGATGGCTGGGCGCGTCATCGTGCGCTTGAAGGATCGCTGTCTCTGCTGTCCCCCGCCGTGATCGCACAAGGCGCGCTCGACCGGATCGCCGGGACCGGCTCGGATCGCGCGCTCGCCTTCCAGCACCAAGCCCGCGCCTTTGCCGGCGACATTCGCCGTCTTGCCTTTGGCTGGATGGACGAGGAGCGGCTGATGACACTGGCCGATTATGATCGCCCATTGCCGCGCTTCGCCTTCGTCGAGCCGGGAACTGCGGGGCCGCTGACCCGCGATATCCTGATCCTGCTCGGATTTGCTTCGCTGTTGCTGGCGCTGGCCGCCCTTCGCTTGCGCCGCGGCGCCGCCCAATTGCTCTAAGGACTTCCGCCATGTTCGAAGCCATCGGCCTCACCAAGGATTTCGGAACGCACCGCGCGCTCGATACCCTCGACCTTCGCGTCGATCCGGGCGAAATCGTCTGCCTGCTTGGTGCTAACGGCGCGGGCAAGACGACGACGATCAACCTGTTTCTCGGCTTTCTGGAGCCGAGCGCCGGGGAAGCGCGCGTCGATGGCGTCGATGTCCGCGCCGATCCCGTCGGCACCAAGCGCAAGCTGCTCTACGTCCCCGAACAGATCGCACTGTTCGGGGAACTCACTGGGCTCGAGAATCTCGCCTATTTCGCGGCGCTGTCAGGCATCGAGGAGCGGTCGGCAACGTGCCTGCGGCAATGCCTCGCCCAGGCCGGGCTGCCGGACGCGGCTATGGACCGACGTGCATCGGGCTATTCAAAGGGCATGCGGCAAAAAGTCGGCCTCGCGCTCGCGATCGCCAAGCAGGCACGCGCGCTGCTGCTGGATGAGCCGACGTCGGGCCTCGATCCTCAGGCATCGGCGGAATTTCACGCGCTGATCGTCCGGCAGCGCGACGCGGGCGCGGCCGTGATGATGGTCACGCATGACCTGTTTCGCGCGCGGGAAGTGGGGAGCAGGATCGGGCTGATGCGGGAGGGCAAGTTGCGCAGGATGATTGCCGCGTCCGATATTACCGCGTCCGATCTGGAAAGACTGTATCTGGAAGAGATGGGCCGGGCGTTCGCCTGACCCTCTCACCGATGCGAACATCACGATGACCGTTCTGGCATCGACCAGGGCTTCAGAAGCGCGCACTTAGTCCGACCCGCACATCGCGACCCGCGAGTGGCGCATAAGCCTTGAGGAAGCTCGCGCGCCGCCGCGCCTCGGCATCAAACAGGCTTGCGGCAAACTCATTTCGTGACACATGAACAGGAGTCAATGAAATGCGTCAGCAGTGAGCCAGCAGTCGACCAACTCAGCCTAGCAAAAAATCGGCCCACTCGTTCATCAACACGCGGCGACGATCGAAGAAGTCTGTCCGCCGATATGCAGCTTCGACGGCGTTAGTAATGCGGTGCGCCAGCGCCTCGTTGGCAACCTCCTTGGCACGTTGGTGCACTCGGCTACTCAGTCGGTGAACGTGCTACGAAACCCGTGGACCGTCGCATCCGTGATGTTCGTGTCCCGCAAGACCTTAAGCATGGTCATGTCGCTAATCGGCTTGCCGCGCGAGACACTGAACAGGAGCTCGTCAAGACTGACCGTTCCGTGAAGCTCAAGATGGCGGCGATGGTTCGATCGCAGCAGCTTTACGGCGGCGGGAGCCAACGGAACGACGTGCGCCTCTTTGATCTTCATCCGTGCGGCAGGGATTGACCAGACGGCCTTGTCCAAATCGAACTCACTCCAGGTCGCCTTCCGCGTCCTGTAGTCACACATCACGTCCCACGTTTTGATCCAGATTTTGCGAGAAACTGCGGGACCGAGCGGCCCGACGAATTTCAAATATATTTCCCAAATTCAATAGTTTGAGACGTTCTGAGTGTTACTGGAATTTCAGAACGATGCCCGCAGGGGTCACCATCCTTTAGCAATATCGAGAAACCTCTTTTTCTTGTCTTGCGCGCGACTTTGAGTTCAATGAAAATCGCGTGATCGCGGCAGTATCCGAACGTCGCGCGGATGGCGGCTCTGGACCGGGCGCGCGACTTCATCGGGGCGGCACAGCGCTGGCTGCGGCGCTTCGTCGGCGAGGGTGCGGAGCAGGTCGGTTCGATCGAACACGCGCGACGCCATCAGGTGGACCACGCCCTCCTTGCTGCGCTGAACCTCGCCCTCGACCACCATCAGCCGCGCGCTCATCACCGCGCGGCGGTTGATTTCGAACAGGCGCGCCCAGAGCAGGATGTTGGTCACGCCGGTTTCGTCCTCGATGGTGATGAAGATCGCATTGCCCTTGCCGGGGCGCTGGCGGATCAGCACGACGCCGCCGGTGCGCACGCGGCGGCCAGCCTTGGCGGCGCTGGTTTCGGCGCAACTCAGCACGCCCTCTGCACGCAGCACGGGGCGCAGGAAGGTCATCGGATGGTCCTTCAGCGACAGGCGGATCGTCTGATAATCCGCCGCCACTTCCTCGCTCTGCGGCATGGCGGGCAGGTCGATTGCCGGTTCGGTCCCAAGCTCGCGCGCGCGTGCGGCGGCAAACAGCGGGAGCTCGCCCGACGGCGTGCGCCGCGCCTCCCACAACGCGTCGCGCCGCGACAGGCCGAGCGATCCATAGGCATCGGCATCGGCCAGCAGCCGCAGCGCGCGCGCGGGCAGACC
>FUFK010056425.1_pt1 | contig 15284 bp, 8 predicted proteins | sample 1021851 | NCBI WGS metagenome assembly FUFK01 (sample SAMEA51879418, study PRJEB19060) | metagenome | reverse complement strand
GAGCGGTTGATACGTCTGTGAAAACGCTTCTCGCCGCGTCTGCTGCGACTGCGAACGAATTTTCGGCATTCACGGCAGATGCTTCGGCATCATCATCCGCCTGCGCAATTGCGGCGGCCTCCGCCTGTGCCAGCAAATTTTCTAAGTCGTCTTCTACACCTTCAGCCAGTGCCGCTTGAGCGTTAGCATTTTCTACCGACTTATTTGCGGCTACTAAATTTGCATCAGCACTTTTAAGAAGTTGTGACGAACTTTCCAAACTACTTTTAGAAATCTTTAAAAGTAAGCTCGCGGACTCCGATAAATTCTCGGCACCCTCAAGGGCAATAATTTTATCTTGAAGAGACGCAAGGATTTGATCTTCGCTTAATCCAATCGCGTCTATTCCCGCAGATTCGGCTGCTATTCTTATTTTATCGGAAGCTAGATCTCTTGAGTTTTGGGCAATTACAAAAAGCGATTGCGCCTCTCCTGCATTCGCCTTAGCAACAGTCTGCGCTTCTGCTAATGAGTTTCTCAGGCTCGCTTCAATGGAACCATCGTCCTCATTTTCTAGATCTAAAATTTCCTTTGCTTTTTCTACTGCCGTCGCCGCTGCATTCGCCGCTGTTTCAGATTTTTCTTTTATCAATATTGCATTTNGATTCACATCTGCCGTAGAACTATCATCGTCTAANAATAACGGCTGCAACTCATCATTGAGGTTAGTGATCGCTAATTTTAAACCATTCGCTTCAACGACNATATCCGCCTCAAGACTCTTAATTTTAATAGCATTAATTTGCTGTGTAATAATTTCTGCAGCTGATACCGCATCATTTTCTGCCTCCGCGGCAAGCTCATCAGCGCCTAATAAATTTTGGGTGATTGTACTGATATTTATCTGGTTATCATTGATACCAGCGTCCACATTTTCGACGATTGCTTCTGCGCTAAAGCCATTACCGGCAATTTTTGCAGTTAATGTTATTTGTGATTGGTCATCTCCCCCACTGGCTACTAAAATTTCCGATACGTCTTCATTACTATTTATCAAATTTATTAATTCATTTCTAATTGTGGTTATCGTGTCGCCACTTTGTACCGAGTAAGTTATTTTGACTTGATCATTTATATTTACTCCATAAACGTCACCAGTCTCTGCAGTACCGGCCAATGTCATTGAGTCTATCTGCGCGACTTGTGTGGCTCCACCTGAGCTTGAGGTCGTGGTCGTAATCGTTGCAGTATTATCCGCAATTCCACTGTCTACATTGACCGCTAAAGCAGTGGCCTTAAAGGCAACTCCAGCGGATTCTGCAGTGAGAAGTATTTGACCGACGTTTTCGCCAGCAGTGGCTACAACACTTAGCGATCCGTTTCCTGGATCGTTGATTTTATTTATTAGGTTGTCGACGACATCGTCTAACGTTTTCTGGGTATCAATTTCTACATTGAAGGTTTTACTATTTATTGTAACGCCGTAAGTGTCACCAACTTCAATTGTTCCCGAAATACTTATTGTATCTTCTTGAGCAACTCCAGAAGCAGTCGCCGCTGCTGATGCAGCGGTGTCGGCCGCACTTTGCGCCGCCGTTCGAATTTTAACGGCATTCGGGATGTCAACTAATTGACCTTCTGCCAAATCAGATGATGCACTAGCCGTTGCAGTCGCCGAGGCACTTATTTCTAAGAATTCTTTCGCTTCATTAATGATACCTTCGATATCTGATAAGTCATTTGTGGAATATGAAAAATCCTCGTCAAATACTAAGTTAAACTTTCCATCATTGAGATTATTAAACTGCTGCTTTGTAATAATATTCTGAACCTTAACTGCTTTAAAAAGCTCTTCAATTTGACTTAAAGATAATGAAAAATTTGATATTTTTTCATCAACGGAATTACCCGAGAGCAAATCTAATGCATCAAGGGTCTCACCCGCTTTAATAGCCGCCGCAGAAGCTTCCGATGAAGCCGTTTGCGCCGAAATTGAGGCAGATTGCGCGTCAGCTACAGCGGTGTTTATTGACGTAAAAGCTGATTGGGTTTTCGAGTTTAACTGCTTAATCGCCTCAAAAAGTTCGGGGTCTATTTCAGATACAGTGGATGCCGATTCAAATACACTTTGTGATGTAAGAGAATTTTGTTCGGCATTAACTTTTTGGTCATTTGCTTTTTCTAAACTACTTTTAGCTGCGTTTGATGCTGCCAACGCTACATCAGCTGAATTTTGAGCGGCATCTGCCGCTAANATAGCTGACTTTATATCATCAATTCTTGTTTCGCCTGACTTTAATGCCGATGCCGCCTTTGCTTCAAATGCCGTTGTCTTTTCAGAAAATGACGAAATTTCTGCCTTAACAGAATTTAATTCTTCTATTGCGGCAGCTACTTGTAGGCTAACTAGTTTTGCTGCATCGTCTCGCGCAGCTAAAGTCACATCAAGCTGAGACGCCGCTAGCGTTTTACTCGCCTGCGTCGCCTCTATTGCTTTAGAAATAGAATCAATCGTAGCCTTTATTGAGGCCACCTCGGTCAATTGCGCCTGGTCGGCTGCGGTTTGCGCATTTTTGAGCGCTATNGTNGCATCAATTGACGACCCGATNTCATCTAATGTTGCNGATGTATCAACAGCCGACTTTAATTCATTTAAGATGGTTTGAGTTTCGGTATTTTCTAAATTTAAATTAAGTTTTACGGCTGTAGCTTTAAGGCTGTTTAATAAATCATTAAACAGGTTGGATGCTTTGTTGGATGCAATTTGCGCGTCATTAATCAATTCATTGAGAGTAGCAGTATCATCTAAAGCAGCTCCGGCGCTTTGTGCCGCATCCCTGGCGTTATTTGCTTCGTTACCTGCTTGAGTTGATGCGGATACAGCAAGCTTCTCAAGGTCAGCAACCGCTTCGCCAATAAACTCTACGGCTTTATCAGCTCGCAATTGGGCCAAACCTTGCGCGCCAATTTCGAAGGTAGCNGCGAAACTCGCCGCTGCAGCAGCCTGTGCTGCAACCGCTGCTGCATTTTGTGCGGTAGTTAGAGCNGCATCGGCGGATGCTTGCCCNATGGATGCGGCCTCNTTAGCTGCATCTGCCGCAGATTGTGCTGCAACCAGCGCATCCTGAGCGGTGTTCAATGCCGACGTAGCCTTGCTTATCGAGGCATCCCACACTGCCTCGATGGCATTTGTAACACTATCATTCCCATCGTCCGCCAAAGCACGTTGAGCAACCACTTCCTCGAGTGAAAGCGCACGAGACGATACAATCGCCTTTGCCGACGCCAGGGCAACATTGGGACCAACAGCCGCTGCAATTAATGCATCTGCATTAGCAATGGCTGTTTTTGCCGCTGAAGATGCTGAAGATGCAGTAGTAGCCGCTTCAGCAGCAGCTTGGGTAGCACCCGCGCGATTCACGGAAGCAGCACCAGACACCCAGTCCTCAACCGCNGTAGCATTCTGTTCGGCCAATTCAGCGAAGGCGCGCGCCTCACTCGCGCTTATACGAGCGCTCAAAGAGGCTTGGGCTGCCTTGGTAGCCTCATTTATTGCATCAACGCCTTTGCCACGTGCAGCCTGCCCTGCCGCATCTGCAGCTGCCTGAGCAATTTCTGCAGCTAATTCCGCAGCATCCGCAAATGCGTCGGCACTTGCCGCGTCAAGATTATCAAGTGCAACCTCCGCCTGATTTCTAGCTTGCAGGGCATCGAGGGTTGATAAATCGTCATCCGAAGCTTGCGTTGCAGCTTGAACAGCTAATTCACCNGCAAGCTTTGCCGCTGCNGCTTGTTCAGCAAGACGATCAGCAGCTTGCTGATCAGCGACCGCCTGGGCAGCCTCGGCAGCTTTTGTTGAAGCGGCCTCTGAATCAAATTCCGCCTTTTTTGCAAGCTTATCTGATAGTTCTTCCGCCGCTTGAAGGTCTGCGGCAAATTTCGCATCTAAAAATTCTGAACCAGCGGATGTAGCGCGTTGTTCAACAAGATTGGCGGCAACAAATATTTCCTCGGCAACAGATGCCAAACGACTAACTTGTCCGGCAGCACCTATACCAGAAACCGCTATGACTGCTGACGCGGCGATTAGATTTGCGTTAATCGCCGATGTTAAACCGTCACGCACCTCATTTAAGCTGCCTTCAAATCCGCTAACGGTATAGCTAACGACCTGCTCATTGATCGTAACTGTGAATTCGTCTCCAGCTTCAACGGCGCCTTTTAACTGAAAAGCTGAAATTGAACTTCCGCTGCCACCACTTATTATTTCAATCGAATTATCTTGTATATTTCCCGCGTTTCCCAATTCCACCGTTAGATTATGTTCTGCGACATCTTCATTTGAGCGAAGGATTATAAGCCCATCAACTACACCAGCGCCTGAAGCCGTTTTGATCGCAGATTGATTCGCCAATTCAACGGAATTAGACAAAATATCGATGTTCTCATTTATATTTGTGATGTTGTTCAATTCAATTGACGCTGCATCAACCCTTGCAGACACCAAATCGGCAACCGCACCAAAAGAAAAACCGTGATCCTCGCCGATTACACTTCCAAGGCCCTCAATAATTTCGTTTAAGGATATTTCGCTGCCATCAGCTGTATATTTGAATGATTTTCCATTGATCGTTATGGAATAAGTGTGACCGGCATCAATTTCCCCTTTGAAAGCGCCAAATTCGGCATTTTGAATTTGATTATCAAACCTCTCACTTACAGCGCCCTGAACTAAGTTACCGTCTTTATCGGCAACGAATATTGAAAAATCTAATTTTGANCCATCNCCACTTTCAACTGAAAATATGCCAAGCCTATCTCCGATATCACTTGCTATTGAATCTTCAAAATTCTCTATTTCTTTCGCTTCTTCAACAAACCTATTAAGCGCTGTGAACGCTGATTCAGCCTCATCTTTGAAAGTGGAGATATCGTCTCGTATCGCCTCTACGCTAGCAAGAATTTTGACAACTGATACCTCTGCATTTATGTCGGAGTTTTGTTTATCTTGTTCAGCCTGTTGAGCAGCTCCCTCGCTCGCTTCCTGTTTTGCTATTTCCGCATCTCTTTCGGCCCTCGCAAAATTTACTTGCGCTTGATCTGCTAAAAGTTGCTGCTTTAACTCTTCTGGAGAAACCGGCTCCGGATTTAATATCGCCGCTAAGTCAGCAGCGGTTTCGGCAAGCTTCTGTGACGAAAGGGCAAATTTTTCTGCAGCTATTGCGGAATTAAGGGCGCTTTCTGCAGAAGAAATGGCAGCATTTCTTGCCGCTACAGCCGTAATATCTTGGCTTGAATAGGACGAAGCTTCACTGAGGATAAACTTAGCCTCTTCTACAGCAGACTCCACCAATTCGCGCGCCGAGGTGGCTCGCGATGCGGCAGCAGCTGCAAGTTCAGCATTTTCTGCCGCACCCGGCTTATCAACNGTGCCTGGTAAATCTGGGTGAGAGCCTTCCGTAGCATCAAATTTCGCGGCGTCCGACAATGATTTCGCTTCTGCAGCCGCCTCTTTAGCCAAATTGGTTGCAGCAAAAGCCTCACCTATCAGCGAATTNACCTGAACTTCTGCTTGAGTTACCGCTGCGGACTGCGCTACGGACAGAAATCCCTCNGCCTGCGCCAAATCGCTCAGCGCTGATGTGTGATCGTCTGATGCTGATAATGCATCGCTTAATCTCTCAGCTGCCTCCGCCTCAAGGCTTGAAAGCGAAGCTTGTTGATCAGTAACTGCGCTTTGAGCAGCCGCAGAAGATGACTGTGCTGAAGTGAGGTCTGAAATTATTCCATCTAAGTTATTTTTAAAAAGGTTGTGTATCTGTTCTATGAAATTTAATTCAGATTTTGCATTATCTGAAAGCTGGCTGGCCAAGTCGACAGCCGCTTGAGCCAAATCAACATTTGCGGAAGCGGCAGCACTCAGAGGATCATCGGCTAATGCGCTTTTAGCCGTCTCTAACTGCGCTTCTTTTTCAGATAAATTTGATTGTTCCTGGGTTAATTTTTCTTGCGCTGAAACAAGATTTTCAGCGGGCTTAATCAGCGCGGACTCAGCATCTTCTTTGGCACTTTCGAGCGCTTCAACTACCGCTTTTTTTTGCGCTTCAACAACGAGCAGCCGTACCAATTCACTGCGTGCATTGGTGACATTTAAATTTGCAGTTTCTAAACTCGATGAAGCTGCATCTTTAATACCTTCTTTTTCACTTGCTACTACCTTCTTATCTTCGACAGATTTTTGAGCGCTCCCATCGATAAATGCATCGGCTGCTGCAGCTGCATCTACTGATGCACTAATTGCGGCATCAGAAAGAGAACTTGTGGTATCAGCAAGGGCTCCTTCCGAAAATAATTCCAATATCTCGTCAGCAGCTGTAGCATCAATATCAAACTTAACCTTCTCCAGCGCTCCACCCGCAGTTTGCGCCTTATCCGAAAAAGTTGATAATTTGGTGAGGCTACTTAGGCCGAGGTCAATTTTTGTTTGAAGTCCGCTTAGGCGCTCTAATGATTTAGTTTCTGCATCTGCAACAGTACCACCCGCATCAATAACGGCCGTTACCGTACTTATATGATCCTCTAAATCCTCTAATGAGTGCTTTTTTGCTTCATTGATAAACTCATCCGCGGCCGAAATAGCTTTGGCAACTTCTAATGTAAATTCGTCAAATTCGTCTTTGGCAATTTGACCATTTTTAGCCAGGGCGGCTAAGTTTGATGCACTTTGTGCAGTCTCTTGCGCTTTTTTTGCGGCGGACGCACTAGCCTTTGCAGCGTCGGCGTAACCTTTGGCCACAGCATTGGCTATATTCAGGGCATCTGCACCAGACTTTCCATTGTCTACCGCATTTTGAAAAGCTCTATCACGCGCCTCACCCGCTATTACCCCCAGNCGAACCGTCTCCGANGCCGATGACGCTGACGATACNGCTGCGTTGACTGCCTCTGCCGCCATTTTTGCACTTTGCAAAATAGTTGCATCAGACGCATTCGTTTGCTCAGTAATTTTGGTAATTTCTATCGATATATCCGCAGCTTTTTCTGCGAATGCCGATGCTGAATTGGCGGCCTCTTGCTCGATTGCTGCGCGGTCATTGGCAGCGCGCTCGAGTATGATATTCAACTTTGTTTTTAGCGCTTCGTATGGTTCCGAAGCTCTTTTGAATGCAGATGCCTTTAAACGCTCTACCTCTTGTGGGGCGGCGTTATTTTCCTTTGCATCCGTTTCTGCAGCTTGTGCTGCCTTGTTACCTGCATCTAAAGATTTTTGAGTTAAGGTGTCTTTCAAACCCTTAAACGGGTTTAATGCCAAATTTGCTTTNAGCGTAGCCTGGCTGTCACTCAAACCGCGAATGTGTTTCGCATTTTGATACGCGCTGGCATAAGCCTCTGCCGCGATTGCCCCAATCGAATTTATAATTGCATCAGCAGACGATGATGCCGCGTCTAACGTTTTTGCCGTCGATGAATTTAATGTAGCGAGCAGTTGTGGGTCTACCGCCTCACCTCCTGCTACTGTTGTTGATAGCGCTAACGAAAATTGTATTTGCGCCGTGGCNGCTGAAGAAACTGCTGACGCAGCACCAAGAGCTTCCAAACGGGAAATTTGCTCATCCGGGGAACCGTTTAACTGTGCAATTGTAAGCGCCTGGGCGGCAAGCACTTCAGCTGAGCTTGAGAGNGAGGAAGCATCACTCGCGCTTTGTATTGCCGCCGCAAATTTACCAACTTCTCCGCCGAAATCTCGTGATAGAGATCGTACCTCTTCGCTCCTTAAAACCTCTTCCTCAGCCCTTTTTTCAAATCTGCGAATATCTCGATCAAGTTTCTCTGAAAATCGTTTCAGGTCTTCTCGAGCTTCTGCTANNTCTTGGCCTAGTCTCTGAGCTTTAAGCTGCCCGTCTAATCTCGCTTTTTCTGCATGTTGCTTTAGCTCTTCGGTAGCCTCTTTCGCCTCTTTNATGGCTTCCTGAAGCGCTTGGTCTTCCTCTGCATTACTGCTTTGATCTTCATCACTGCNCTGATCCGAGCGAGAGTTATCACNCGGGTCTGATGCTCTNCTCGGGGGTAGAGCATTNAGCGCCCCGCCAAATCGANNAGAAATTTCAGCCTGGCTAAGAATAATCGGAGGTGGAGGTGATTGGTTAAAGCTGGTTAGTTGGACAGTTGAACCCGCTTCGGTCAGAACCACGCTACCGCCGTCGTTTGAGATTGCAATTGCACCAACCGACCCATCACTCTCAGGTAGCAACGAAATAGTACTGAGTTCACCTTCAGCCGCAGCAATACCCGCTACTTTCGTACCCCGAATACCAATCGTTGCTGTGGGTGTTGTAACAGTCATCGCATCTGGCGAGAGCTTAGCGACCTCACCACTTACAAATGAAAATGCACCCTGCAGAACGCTAACGCCCAGATTTCCTGCGTTGTTAGCTGGATTATAAACAAACTCGTCCAACACCATTCTCGCATCCGCACCAAGCGATAGTGTCGTTTTATCTTCAAATTCGATTCCTACTGCAGCATCCTGTTTGGTCTCGACAACATCTCCCTCAAAAATTTCGGTTCCAGCTTCAGCGACTAATTCGGCACCATCGGACCGCATGATACGAACTATCCCTTGGACAAGGGTTATCTGACCAATAGGTTCGGCAACACTCGAACTACTGTCGGTGGCTTGAGCGTATAATCCAGGAGCAGGTGGGCCAGCCAAGCGGTCGATAACGAATGCAGGTAGCTTCGCCCCACCAGCAGTAAGAATGTCTTTTAATTCAATATTGGAAAAATACCCCTTAATAAGGAGCTTTTTCCCATCAGGGGCTTCGAGAATAAGATCTGAACCGGCACGCTTAAAGTCTGCTTGGAGTGCTTCAGCGGCCCAAGGCACAATAATTGCCCCGTCACCATTTCCATCAATGGCAGCAGCTTCAGCCTCATTCCACTCTGAGCCTTGCACCATAATTTACGTCTCAAGCCAAACAAGCCTCTTATTGTAAAGGAAATTAACGCAGAAGAATAGATTATTTGCTTATGTTTGCCTTTTCGGCGTCCTTGCCCGTGTGACAGATTGATTTGATTGTATAGGGATAATTTCCGGCTCATCGTAGTTACTGTCAGGAACGCAGATGAGACAGAAATCAGCGCAGTCGAACGCATCGGTGGAGAAGACAGTCCGAGATATCCGTTGCAAGACCCGTCGTCGGCATTCGACGGAAGAGAAGACCCGCATCTCACTGGAAGGTTTTCAGGGCGAGGAGAGCATCGCCTCNCTGTGTCGCCGCCAAGGTATCACGGAGAGCCTGTACTACAGTTGGTCGAAGGAGTTTCTGGAAGCGGGCAAGGACGCCTTGCCGGTGACACAGCCCGCGAGGCGACCAGCCAGGAGGTGAAGATGCTCCGCGCCGAGGCGCGCGCTCTGAAGGACGCGCTTACCGAAAAGGTGCTGGAGAACCGTCTGCTCAAAAAAGCATGACCGGGGATGGGGGAAGGCGACACATTAGGTATCCCGCATCCGAGAAACTGGAGATCATCCGCCTGGTCGAGCGGTCTCATATCGGCGTCCGTCCGACGCTGGCAAAGCTNGGCATTCCAAAGACCACATTCTATAGAAGGTACGATCGCTATCTGGCCTTCGGCCGGGTCTGATTCTACCTGTCGACTATCCTCGACGATTATTCCCGCTATATCATTGCCTGGAAGCTTTGCACCACCATGAAGACCAAGGATGTAACAGATACGCTGAAATTGGCGTTGCGGGCATCAGGTTTTGACCGTGCCAAGGTCATGCACAAACCGAGGCTGCTCAGCGATAACGGCTCGTCCTATATCTCCGACGACCTAGCGGAGTGGTTGGCAGAGTACAAANGGATCTCACAGTACAGGGCGCTCCATACCGTCCACAGACCCAGGGCAAGATCGAGCGTTGCCATCAAACGCTTAAAAACCGAATCCTATTGGAGAACTATTATCTGCCGCGTGATCTGAAAAAACAGATCGGCCAGTTCGTCGATCACTAAAACAAACGTCGCTACCACGAGAGCCTAAGCAACGTCACCCCGGCCGATGACTACCTTGGCAAGGACAACGCCATCATCGAAAGAAGAAAAATCAGTGAAATGACTATCCAAACCCGTCGCTTGAACCATCAACGCCAAGCGGCTTAAAGTCGAAAATAGATGAGCCAAATCCTCCGATATATCCCACGCTCACGCATCCCAAAGCATATGACAACGGACACTTGCGGCAAGTGTCACATCAACGACCGTTTATGACCCAAAGGCACTGTAAAGCTCTTACATCGAGTCTCCGAGAACGACCAATAGCGGAAATCCAATGACGGCATGTTGATACCAGCTGAGCGTGAAATCCAAAGTCACGCATCAACTCGACGCTCTCTTGGTAGCTTGCAATCGGCTCGAAGAGTTAGGGCTCCATCGAAGGCAAGCGAAAGATGAACGGTTTCACATAGAGCGATTGCAAAAGCAGGGTGGTCATCAAANAGGGCGGGGTAGTTAATCAGCANGCGACATATAGATGAAACTGATTTCTTCTATGCCTCGTATATATTACGTAATTGATTTGAAGGTGAGCCATGGTCCGCGAAGTTCGCAACGTTTTTATTGGCTTGGAGCTGGACCGACTGCTTGGTCTATCGAAGCTCGNCCACTNCCATATTATGTCCAGTTTGTCACTCATGTGGCCGTTGTTTTTCCGTTTGGCCAGGCATGACCTCCTTGGTAGCTGCATCCATGGCAGCTCACTCGCGTACATCACGACCGCCTGCCGNGCACTTATAAAAACAGTTCTCAAAGTCGCGCCTCNACCATCGCCTTTATCTTTATCCTCAGAAAGATCGTTATGTCACTAAATGCAAATGATCCCGCCCGCTGGACGCGTTTGCCCCAGCTGACAAACAGTAGTTTAGACTCCGCCACGGAGCATTGGTTGGCTGCTGAACTGCGATCAGACCACGCCGGAGAAACAGGTGCTGTCGCGATTTATAATGGCATTCTCAGAGCTACGCACGATCCTGAACTAATCTCGTTCGCTCTCGAACATCGAGAAACGGAGTATCGACATCTGGNTTCAATCGAAGATTTTGTGACGGTTTCGGATAGGAGCCGCCTGTTGTTCGCGTGGAGAATAGCGGGCTTCGCCACGGGTTTTATTCCGGCACTCTTGGGCCGAAAAGCGGTTTACGCGACCATCGATGCGGTCGAAACGTTTGTCGAGCGGCACTACTCGGCCCAGATAGACCGGTTGGCGATCGACAAGGATCGAACAGACCTGAAATCCGTCCTCGTTCAATGCCGGGACGATGAGATTGAGCATCGCAACCAAGCACGTGAACGCGCGGTTGAGCCCATTGGATTGCTCTTGAGTGCCTGGTGTTGGTTGGTCGGCATAGGTTCTGCGGGAGCGGTCGCCTTAGCTCGAAGAGTTTAAATGCATAAATTTAAAGTACCGTCCATTTGGTTACCTACCCGGGATGAAGGACTTCGTCGATTAGAGACGTTCGTGCCATATGCTGGACAGGAATATGCGCGACTTAGAAACTTCGATGAAGGGCCCGGTCGTCATGTTCACGTATCGACCCTTTCGCCGTGGATACGACATAGATTATTGCTCGAGTCCGAGGTAGTTAGCACCGTTCTAAAACGGCACAGATTCAAGACCGCCGAGAAGTTTATCCAAGAGGTATTTTGGCGCACTTACTGGAAGGGCTGGCTAGAACTTCGTCCTGGTGTTTGGCACCGCTATCAATCAGATCTCGAAGCACTAACGAATCGTTTGGAGCGCGACGACGAATTGCAAGATCGTGTGTCGCGTGCGACTTCGGGCCAAACCGGGATCCAGTGCTTCGATGAATGGGCGAACGAGCTGACTGAACATGGCTATCTCCACAATCACAGCCGAATGTGGTTCGCCAGTATCTGGGTCTTCTGGCTTGGACTGCCCTGGCAGTTGGGCGCAGATTTTTTCTTGCGCAACTTGCTCGATGGCGACCCTGCTACCAATACACTTTCCTGGCGCTGGGTCGCCGGATTGCAGACCAAGGGAAAAACCTATCTCGCTCGGCCCGACAATATTGCGAAATTTACGCGCGGCCGGTTTCGTCCGAAAGATGAAGCATTAGTGGAAGTACCACCTATCTCAAGTCCGCCCGATCCGACACCAAGGCAGATAGACGCGCGGACAGATTGGAGCAGAACACGGCGAACCGGCCTATTGCTGACCGATGACGATTTATCCCCCGAGTTTCTTGGGTTTCCTGTCAATGGTTTTGCGGGCTTCGCGACCTTGAATTCGTCGCAGGGTCGATCACCACTAGGCGTATCGAATACAGTTGCCGCCTTCGTCGAAGGCGCCTTAAGCGATACGTTAGGACGCATCCGCAGTGTTTCGGGCCGGCCGGCCGGGTATGTTCTGCAAACATCATCGGTTGATAGTTTGGTCGATTGGGCACGACGGGTACAAATCGAACAATTTGTTACGCCCTATTCGCCGGTGGGACCCGCTCAGGAAGCCTTAGATATCTTGGAGCGCAAACTTGAGCCGCTAGGAATTGGTTTGGAACGCATCCTGCGGACGTCGGACGCCCTCGCTTGGCCAAAGGCTACACATGGTTTCTTTCGTTTCCGGCAACAAATTCCGACGCTCATCAGACGTAATGATGGAGACATGGAGTTGGCGAGCTAAGCCTCCATCTTGAGAGGGCTTGATCGGGTGTGACCCGTTTGGGGAACTTGGCAGTGAGCCTCCACGACTGCATCCAGCGCAGTTGAAAGAAGCTGCGACAGGAGGCGGGCCAACATTTCCGATCCGCATGGCCCATACCCGCGAATAGCATGGAAACAGCTTGAAGAACGTCACGATTACTTGTGTCGGCGAATAGCGCTAAACGCCAGTTGATCGTGGCCAAAAGTTGGCTGATCTGCATCGGGTCGCCGGTCTCTTCGTGCGGCAGGTTTCAAAATCGAGGGTGTCACTGGTATTGGTTTCAAAGCGATGGGTAGTGTTCGCATTAGGTGACCCAAGCTGTGTTAAGTCAACAATCGGACCAAGACGCAGAAAACGGCGATAATCTGAACCGCATTTATGAGGACAGAAGAGCGGTGCAGCCGATTGAATGGTATTTCAGCATCGGCATTGCCCTGCACCATCGCGTCACGCTGGCGATTGATTCGCGGCATCAGGACTTCGCGGGAGAAATAGGCACCAATAAGCACAAAGCCCATAATCGCTGCATCGATCGGAAGNGTCGCTGCAAACGAGAGCGCTGCAATTAGCGAGANGACGCCGACGACGACATAGTACCAGGGAAAAAAGCGCCGTATAAATCGGCCGGCGGTTGCAGCGTCCAATTCTATAAATACCAGGGGCGCAACTACACATGTGAAAAACGCCATTGACCCGAATAACGTCGCTACCGATATCGCNCCCATGATCTCGATTAGGTTAATTAGGTCCATACGTAACCAGTTCCTTCAGATCTCCGCGACGGTCTACCCGCCGCTTGTTCCTGGTTTACCCTTGAATGGGCCAGCGATATAAGGTTTGAACCAACCGACAAAAAAGTCCCCGTCCTGCGCGCTGGCGGGATCCGGAACGACCCAAAAGGCATCGATACGAGGAGGGTGAAAGGCATAGCAGCTTTTGTCACCCGGTGAGCCTCAGTCCGGTTCGGGCAAAGCCAGGTGGGACGGCTCATTTAGATGTCTCACTTACGGCGGGCTTGAGGAACTCGACGGTATTCCCAAACGGGTCCTGAATGTAGACGCTTGCAGTTCCATCTCGGTGCGGCATTAGTTCGCCGTATTTCTCAGCATCGTGCGACTCGAACGCCAAGTGNGGCGGGTGCTGTGATGGCAGGACAAGGGCAATCGAGGTGTTTTCGACATCGACAAGTGCCCAGGTTTCATCCTGATACGTGACAGTAGCACTAAGCCTGTCAGTGTACCACATAACCGCGGGAGCGATCTCCGGAACGCAAAGGGCAACGTGATGCAGCTTCATTTTAAGTAGCCTCCAATATGTTTACGTTTGCCACTCTTCCACGGATTAGCCGGATCGATCGGAGCCAACTGCGGCCTAAGGTACCAGGGGCCTTCATTGGGGAATTACCTTGCCGTCCAGCCACCGTCCACGAGCAGGCTCGTGCCGGTAATCATTGCGGCCGCAGGTGAGCAAAGGAAAACAACCGCGCCGGTGATATCGCGCATCTGCGCCAAATGGCCCATCGGCACGCAGGACAGAATAAACTCACGAAACTTAGGATCAGCCAGTGCGGGTCCGGTCATGGGAGTCTCAACCCAAGTCGGCGCAACCGCATTGACACGTATCCCGGAGGTAGCCAGTTCGGTGGCCATCGCCTTGTTCATGCCTTCGACGGCATGTTTGGTCATCGAATAGACGCTGCGGTCGATCAGCGACACATGCCCGAGTTGCGAGGAGATATGAACGATGGCACCGCCGCGTTCGTCGCGATCGGTATCTTTCAGCATTCTGTTCGCCGCNGCTTGAGCGACCAGAAACGCGGCACGCACGTTCAATGCAAGCAAGGTATCGAGGCTCTCTTCTTTCACCTCCAAGAAAGGCTCCGGAATATTCGTGCCTGCATTGTTTACGAGGATATCGAGCTTCACGAGACCGCTAATCGCATNNTGCATTGCNGCNGTATCGGTCACGTCGCAGACCACGGACGTGGCGTCGCGCCCCAACGCGCGAACATCATCGGCAACGGCTTTCAACTCTGTGGCGGACCGGCTCATCGCAACGATATCGGCCCCCGCCTCCGCCAATCCCAGCGCAATCGTTTGGCCGATCCCGCGGCCGGCACCGGTTACAAGCGCCGTCCGGCCTTCCAATGAAAACTTGGGCAAAGCGGATTCAGCCACNTCCCTCTCCTTCGTCTATTTTGTCGACCACGATCAAATAGGACCACGCGCAAGGTTGAAAGAACAATCGCCTCTCCAAATCGTCGGAATTGACCCATATCCAAGCCGGTCCGCCACAAATCTTTAACAATTTCTCAATAGGTAGGCCCAAAACGCCAATTTCTACCCGCCGACAGAAGGGTTGCAGATGAATTCAAAACCGCTGGATCGCGAATTATTGTCGTGGCTCGACGCCCAGCTAGAAGACAGCTTTGATGAAGAATACGAGATGGAAATCGACGATCTCCGCAGGTTGAAAGAAGTCGAAGCGCTCACCGATCTCAAGCCCCAATCGGCGCTCGACCGGCGAACCTATTTGCGCGAACTGCTCCGCTTGCAGGCGGAACTGGTGAAGCTGCAAGACTGGGT
>FUFK010043742.1_pt1 | contig 15286 bp, 13 predicted proteins | sample 1021851 | NCBI WGS metagenome assembly FUFK01 (sample SAMEA51879418, study PRJEB19060) | metagenome | reverse complement strand
CCTCAACCCCATTGCGGACAAGTGACTCAACGACCGCATCGGCTCCACTGATGAGAGATTCATTCCGTGTCTGATCAGGTGCCGTTGCCATCGCCCTCGTCCTCTCTTTTTGATAGAAGGACGGAAACCAGTATCAAGCAGATCAATAGAGATAGATACTCTCCCATTCCATGCCTCCATTGTATAATCAGACCAGAGAGCAGGATAATTCCCACCATTAGATTCACTTCGCCAACTCTTACACCTCTCAGATGCGCCAACAAGTGCAGTCCCCACAGTAGTCCTGAGACTAACAGTATAGTTGGCGAAGTGAAGGCTCCAAATTGAGCCATAAATAAGATTGAAACCATTGGTAGCCATAGCCCAAGGCTCCATAGTTGAATAGCACCTGAATCTCTTATCGAAGCTGAAATCTCAGAAATTCCCAAAAACTTAGTGAATTTACACTTTGGAGACCAGAGACAAGAAGTGGAAAAAAAATCCCAATGGACTACAAAACCACTGCATTTTTCATGTACGATGATGATGCGGTTTATGTTGGTGCATACTTACATCATCCTGGAGATATTCCCATGGAGCTAAGCGAAAGAGATAATCCTTGGGATTCTTTTAGCGAATTATTTTTTGTGTCAATTGATACATATAACGACAAGGAAAATCATCACGGATTTGGAATAACAAGTGCAGGTGCTATTGTAGACGGACTTTGGTCAGGTGATTGGAATTCTGGTGGAAGGGATTACGATACAGTTTTTGAGGGGGAGGTTCAAATCACAAAAGATGGTTGGTCTCTGGAAATGAAAATACCTTACAGTGCACTAAGGTTTCCCGAAAAAAACATACAAAATTGGGGCATTAATTTTTCGAGAGCTGTGGCAGATCTAGAAGAATGGTATTCATGGAGCCCTGTCGATACTAAGGTTTACAAATGGTATGAGTCACTTGGTATCGTTAACGGATTGGAAAACATTCAACCCCCATTACGTTTATTTCTTTACCCATATGGCCAAACAGCTCTAAATCTAAATAATAATTCGTCTCCTTCATCAATTTATTCTGCTGGAATGGATTTAAAGTATGGATTGTCTAACAGTTTTACTGTGGATGCTACATTGATTCCTGATTTCGGACAAGTTACTTTCGATGATGAAGAACTTAACTTATCCCCTTTTGAACAGAGATTTGATGAAAATAGAGCTTTCTTTAGTGAGGGTGCCAATATTTTTAAAAAAGCAGATGGAGGTGATTTTAGAGGAGGTGATTTTTTTTACAGCAGAAGAATTGGACAAGAAGTAAATTTTAATGAAGATGAACTTTTAAAATCTAACGAAGAATTGATTGAATACGACAATAAACCAAAGTTGATTAACGCAATTAAGTTTTCTGGAACTACAAATAGTAAATTAAGTATTGGTTTACTGAACGCAATTACTGGCGAAGCAAATGCTACAATTAGAAACATAGATGATGGATCAATAAGAAAAGAAAACTTGGCACCAGTAACTAACTACAATATTATATCATTAACTCAGCAACTTCTTAACGACTATTCATCATTAGGCATACACAACACAAACGTTAACAGATCAGATGGTGGACTAAGTGCTAATAACACAGCTATTGTAACAGATTTATTTGACAAAGAAAGAAATTTTAACTTTTCATCTAGGTTTTATTTCAGCAAAGCACCCAGACTTTCTGAAAAAAGTGGCTTTAGAGGTAGTGTTTCCCTAGAAGAGCTAAGAGGAAATGTTCAATTTGCCGCTGGATGGGTTGGTACAGATAGATATTATAACCAAAACGAGCTTGGATATTATAATCAACAAAACAATCAAAGGGTTTACACTAGAATTAGATATCAAATTTTTGAGGAATACAAAATGTTAAGAAACTACAGCAACTACTTGTATGTGGGTCAAACCTGGAGATATGACAATTCCAGAAGAACTAGAAATGGTTTCAGATTTGGAAATGATTTCGAATTTCAAAATTTATACAAGATTGAATTTGATTTAGATTATACAGGAAAAGTTGAAGATTATTACGAAACTAGAAATGTGGATAGGTTTTTAATTGTTCCATCGGATTTTGAGGTTAAAATAGGATTGAATTCTAATCCAACAAAAAGATTCAAATTTAGTTTTGACTTTTTAAATAAAGCTTATAAAAATGAACAGTTTGAAGAAGAAAAAAAATATCAAAGATTTAATTTAAATCTTGATTATAGATTTTCAAATAATTTATCAGCTAAATTTTCAACCCAAAGAGAAAAAACACATGATGATATAGGTTATCTAATGACTTTGGGTGAAAATATTTACTTTGGAATCAGGGACCAAAAGACGATTGAAAACTCAATTGATATTGATTATAGAATTGACAATAAGAAAAGTATAAATTTAAATTTTAGAAATTTTTGGAGTGTTGCAGACTATGATGAGGTATTATTCAAACTTAAGGATGATGGATATAGGGAAATTANNGATTATGCACTTCTTGANTCNAATCCTAACACAAATTTCAATATTTGGAATTTAGATGTTAAATTTCAATGGTGGTTCAACCCAGGTAGTAATCTGATTTTTTTATACAGAAATCAAATGTTTAATAGCGACAATCAATCAGGACTTGATTATTATAAAAGTTTGAAAAATCTTTTTGAAACACCAGTCAATCATCAAATATCTTTAAGAATTAATTATCTTATTGATGCAAACCGCTTTAAGAAAAAATGATTGTTTTAAATAATATTTCTAAATCCTTCGGAAACCAAAAAATATTAAATAATATTTCTCTAAAGATCTCCAATGGTGATTTTATTTCAGTGGTTGGTCCATCTGGTGCTGGGAAAACAACTCTTATAAATATAATTGGAACCATTGAAAGTTTTGACCCTGGTCAAAATTCAGAATTAAAACTTGACGGTGTTGAGGTTAGCAAGTTAAAAGAAATTGAAATTTCAAAATTTAGGAACGAAAATATAGGTTTTGTCTTTCAATTTCATCAGCTTTTACCCGAATTAAACTGTGAGGAAAATATCCTTTTACCAATTAGAATTGGTAGAAAAAATCTCAATGATTTCAAGGAAAGATTATTATCACTATCTAAAACACTAAATATTGAAAAAATATTAAATAAAAAACCTGATTTTATCTCAGGTGGTGAAAAACAAAGAGTATCATTTGCAAGAGCACTAATCAATAACCCTAAAATTATACTAGCAGACGAACCTACTGGAAACTTAGACTCTACAAACTCGAGAAAAATCATTGAACTGCTTCAAAAAATTAATAAAAAATATGGTGTAACTGTAATTTATGTAACACATGATGAAGAGTTTGCAAAGACCGCAAATGTTTCTTACACAATCAAAGATGGCAAATGCATTAAACATTGATGATTTAAAATCATTTTTAGATTTTAAATCTCAGTATTATAATAGCCCTAAATTTATCGATGAGGATCCTATACAAATTCCTAAACTTTATAGAAGAAAAGAGGATATTGAAATAATATCACTAATAATTGCAACAATTTCATGGGGAAATAGAACTTCAATTATTAATAGTGGTAAAAAACTTTGTAATATTTTTGGGGAATCTCCATTAGACTTTATTCTCTCAATCAAAGATGAATCGATCAGAAAATTGAATTTTTACCATAGAACTTTTAATTATTACGATTTTCAATTTTTTATAAAATCTCTAAAAAATATTTATTTAAATAAGGGTGGCTTAGAAAGTGTTTTTTCAAAATATAACGAGAGTAATAATTTCAAAAATATTGAACACTTTAGGTCAACTTTTTTTTCATTAGAACACGAAAAAAGAGTTGAAAAACATATTTCTAACCCCACTAATGGTTCTTCATGTAAAAGATTACATATGTTTTTGAGATGGATGGTGAGAAATGATAAAATTGTTGATTTTGGTATTTGGAAAAAATTATCAACCTCATCTCTTTCTTGTCCATTGGATGTACACACTGGAAGAATTGCTAGAAAATTAAATCTTATAAAAAGTAAAAATAATGATATAAATGCTTTAAAAGAATTGGATTTAAGTCTCAGAAAATTTGACGCTATCGATCCCGTGAAATATGATTTTGGTCTTTTTGGACTTGGACGTTATGAAAGTTTTTAAAATAAAAATTATATTTGCGTGAAATTGACTTCCGTATGTCAATACTAATCAAATCTGCAAAAATCATCGATGCCAGCAGTAAATTTAATGGCAAAACAAAAGATATTTTCATTAATCAGGGTAAAATTCAAGAGATTGCTGACTGCATTGTAAAAAAATCTGCACAAGAAATAAATCTTGAAAATCTTCATGTTTCTCAAGGTTGGTTGGATACGAGTGTATCTTTTGGAGAACCTGGACTTGAAGAAAGAGAAACGATTGAAAATGGTTCACTCACTGCATGTCTTTCAGGATTCACCGATATTATTTTAAATTCCAACACACTTCCTGTTATTGACTCCAAGGCTGATGTTATTTATGTTAAAAGTAAGAACAAGAACAAAGCGTTAAAAATTCATCCCCTTGGTGCCCTAACACTTAAAAGTGAGGGATCTGAAATGGCTGAATTGCGAGAAATGTTTGATAGTGGTGCAGTTGGTTTTTATGATTATAAAATGTCAGTAAAAAACCCTAATCTTTTAAAAACTGCACTACAATATGTCCAACATTTTGATGGTCTAATCATGACATTCCCTTTCGAAAAATCAATTTGTAAAGATGGGCAAATGAATGAAGGTGAAATAAGCACACTTTACGGATTAGAGGGCATTCCATCTTTATCAGAAGAAATAATACTAGAGCGTGATTTAAAAATTTTAGAGTATACAGGAGGAAAACTTTTTATACCAACAATTTCAACCAGTAAATCGGTTGAATTGATTAAAAATGCAAAACAAAAAGGCCTTCAAATCATTACTAGTGTTTCTATTAATAATTTATTTTTCAATGAAAAAAAACTAAAAAATTTTGATACTAGATTTAAAGTTCTACCGCCAATTCGTTCAGAAGAGGACAGGCTAATTTTGGTTAAAGCTCTGTCAGACGGAGTTATTGATTTTTGTACTTCAGATCACTCTCCAATTGATATCGACAACAAAAAAACAGACTTTAAAAATTCCCTATTTGGGGCTACTGGTTTAGAATCAATTTTTGGTGGTTTAAATTCGTTGTATAAGACTGAAAAAGTAATTGAAATTTTAACAAGAAAAAGAGAGTTGTTTGGAATAAAAAATGATGCAATTGATTTAGGATCAAAGGCATGTTTGACTCTATTTAATCCAAAAACTAAATACATTTTTACAAAAAACAATGTTAGGTCTAAGTCTAAAAATGCATCTTTTATCAACTCTGAAATTAAAGGACATGTTTACGGTGTTGTCAATAATGGATCTGTAGTTATTGATGAGTGAGTTTTTTTTTATTGAAAGAAAATCTAAAAAAATAAATTCCCCCTTAATTTTACTTATTCATGGATATGGAAGTAATGAGAGAGATTTATTTTCATTGATTGATTATTTTCCAAATAATACCCATGTAGTCTCATTAAGGGCACCTTTAAAATTATTTAATGATGCTTACGCTTGGTATGATATTTATCTCAATGGCAATAACAAGTTTTATGATCACAAAGCTGCAGCTCTTGTAAGAGACGAATTATATCAGTTTATCGATAATTTATCAAAGAATGAAAATATTGACGCTGAAAATATTACGCTAATTGGGTTTAGTCAAGGTGCAATTTTATCACACGCAATATCATTTTCATATCCAGAGAAAATAAAAAATATTATGGCTATAAGTGGTGTTATAGATGAAAAAATCATGAAAAAAACAAGTTTAATCCCAAAGACAAATATTTATATATCACATGGGACAAACGATAATTTAATCGACTATGAAACATGCAAAGAGTCATTAAATTTTTATAAAGAAAACAATATTGACTTTAAATTTGAAAGCTTTGAACAAGGTCATGGTATAAATCAAGAAAATTTAGAATCAATGATGAGATGGTTAATAGAAAAAATCTAAATTTTAATTTCCAACCCGTCATAGGCAAGAAATACTGATTTTGGTAACAACTTTTCAGTATCACTATGAAATCCCATTTGTGGAGCTATGTGCGTCAAATATGTCTTTTTTGGTTTAATTTCATGAATAATTTGTAATGCTTCCTCTAAATTAATATGTGAGTAATGCGTGTGATGCCTTAAAGCATTTAAAACTAAACAATCCAAATTCAAAAGCTTATTTTTCTCTGATTTGTCAATTTTTTTTAGATCTGTTATGTATGCAAAATCATTAATTCTGTATCCAAAAACTTGTAATTTATGGTGAGAATATGAAATAGGTTTGACTGTAAAATCATGAAGATTAAATGCTTCATTTTCATAAACTGTATTGGGAATTAGGTGTATATCACCAGCATAATCATTCTGTTTTTCAAACAGATATAAAAAGCGATGTTTTAAATTTTTCAAAACTCTATCATGAGCATATATAGGAATTTTACCATTTTTAAAGGATATTGGCCTAACATCGTCTAAACCTGCAGTGTGGTCAGCATGCTCGTGGGTAAATAATATAGAATCAACTTTGGTGATGTTGTTAGTCAAAAGTTGTTGTCTGAAATCAGGACCGCAATCAATTACAATATTTTTTTTGTTATGGTTTATTAAAATGGATGATCGTAATCTTTTGTCTCTAAAATCTTTACTTGAGCAAACTGGATAATTTAAACCAATGGATGGTATTCCAGTGCTAGTTCCAGTACCTAAAAAAATAATTTTCATAGAGTAATCAAATTTAATTTTTTTATGACGAGTAATGAACAATAGTTATTAAATTTGTAGGAAATAACAGAATAAATGGCCGTAAAATTAAAAGGAGATAGAGAATTTGAAAATATTTTATCGACAAAAGATAAAGCACTTAGGATAAACTTAAACGAAAATATTTACGGCACATTCTCTGAAATAGGTGCTGGTCAAGAGGTTGCAAGACATTTTTTTCGTGCCGGAGGTGCATCTGGAACTATAGCAAAAACAATGAGTGCATATGATAAAGGGTTCAGTGATGCAATTTATGGAATTGAAAATGATCTGAGATATGTCACCCAATCGAGACTTACAAAAATGTTGAATCATGAAATTAATCTTCTAGAGTCGAGAGTTGATAGGGCTACTCATACTGAAAAAATGTTTTTTTCTTTTGCTAACACGGTGGCAACGATTGATTTTGCAAAAAAGTATAAAGGCCATGGTTGGATGGGTATTAAATTCCAAACTGATAGCAAGGCTGAATACAGCGAGATTAAATTACATGTAAGATTTCATTTGCCAGAAGCCAAAGCACAACAAGAAATTCTTGGACTGATGGGGGTCAATTTGATATACGGAGCCTATTATAAACACAACAAGCCAAGATCACTAATTAGGTATTTGTATGATCATATTGATCCAACTACTATTGAAATTGATACAATTAATTTTTCTGGCCCTCTTTTCAAGGATGTTGATAACAGACTACTAAGTCTTGAGTTAATCAAAAATGGCATGACCCAGGCTGTTATGTTTGGACCTGATGGAAAAAATATTTTACCAGCAGCAGAATTGTATAAAAAGAATATTTTAACCATAAGAGGGAGTTTCAGACCTGTCACAAAAGTTAATGAGGATATGTATGAGAAGTCGCTACAATTGATTAAAAATGATAAAAAATTTACAGACAAGAATACAATTTCAATTTTTGAAATAACACTTTCCAATCTTACATCACAGGGCGAATTGGATGAACAAGATTTTCTTGATCGAGCGAAACTTCTTTGTTCAATGGGTAAAACTGTAATGATTACCAATTTCCAAGAATATTACAAACTGTCTGAATATTTTTCAAAGTATACTGACAAAAAGGTTTTTTTAACAATGGGTGTAGATAACCTGATTAAAGTTTTTGATGAAAATTACTATACGGATTTGGAGGGAGGCATATTAGAGGCTTTTTCCAAACTATTTACAAAAAACATAACAATCTTGCTCTATCCAATGCTTCAAAAAAACAAAATAATTGACAGTTCAAATCTAGTTGTTTCAGGAAGTATGAAAAATCTATACAAGTATTTTGTCAAAAATCTCAGGATTTTAGATATATCCGATTATAATAGAACTTACTTGTCAATTTTTTCGTGGGATGTACTCAAAAAGATACAATCAAATCAAAAGGGTTGGGAAAGCAGTCTACCAGACAATGTTTCCGATCTTATAAAGGCAAAAAAGCTTTTTGGTATTAAACAACTACAGTGATAAGATTTGATCAGAGTGGTTTTTTGTATCAACCTTATCAAAAACATGTGTCACAACAGAATTTTCATCAAAAATAAATGTTTTTCTGTGAATCCCCTCATACTCTTTACCTCTGAACTTTTTTGGTCCCCAGACGCCAAATAATTTAATGATATTTTTGTTTTCGTCAGCAAGCAATGGGTACTGAAATCCATATTTTGAGGAGAAATTGTTNTGGGTTTTTACTTTATCTCCACTAACACCTACAATCTTGTATCCAGCATTGGTTAGATTCTCATAGTTTTCAGAAATATTACATGCTTCAGCAGTACATCCTGGAGTATTTGCTCTTGGATAAAAGAAAATAATAAGTTTATGACCTTTAAAGTTTTCACTTTTAACTAAATTCTCCTTATCATCAAAGCATTCAAATGATGGGATTTTATCTCCGACCTTAAGTGTGTTCATTTTTTTAAATTTTATCTATAAATTTACGAAAATGACAAAGAAAGAAAAAGTAAAATTTGTAATTAAAACATTGGAAGATTTATATCCTAAAATTGATATTCCGCTCGACCATAAAGACCCCTACACACTTTTAATTGCTGTACTTCTTTCAGCTCAAAGCACAGATAAGGGAGTCAATAAAATCACACCAATACTTTTTGCCAAAGCTGATAACCCATATGATATGATAAAACTTTCAGTTGACGAAATAAGAAATATTATTAAACCCGTAGGACTTTCACCAATGAAATCAAAGGGAATACATGGGTTATCAAAAATTTTGATTGATAAATTTGATGGAAAAGTTCCAAGAGACATCAATGAACTTGAAAAACTACCGTCAGTAGGACACAAAACTGCTAGTGTTGTTGTATCTCAAGCATTTGGTATTCCCGCATTTCCTGTTGACACCCACATTCATAGATTAATGTTTCGATGGGGGTTTTCTAGTGGTAAAAGTGTTCAAAAAACTGAGTGCGATGCCAAGAGACTATTCCCTAAAAATCTTTGGAATAAATTACATATTCAGATAATACTTTATGGAAGAAGCTTTTCCCCTGCACGAGGTTGGAATCTAAGTAATGACATTATCATGAAAAAAATTGGAAGAAAATCAATACTTAATAAACTCAATTACAAGTAATTTCATATTCATCCCAATTCATTGTTGTTGGTAAATTTTCAAAAAAGAAACATCTTTCGGATCCATCCGGAAATGTAATAAATTTGTAATAACCATCNGGAACTGTAGCTCCAGTTTGAAGAACTAAACTAGTACTAGAGAAAGCAAGCTCAATTCTTACATCCAATGTACCATATTGATTTGCCCAGGATCTTACCTGAGATTCTAGCTGAGCCCACTCTCCTTGATTTAAAACATCCAACTGAAGTGTACAATTTAGGAAAGAAAAAGTCTGATACAAATTTTCGCACGAGTCAGTGAATGCTCCAGCAGGTGCCAAGTGAGCTCTATCCCACTCATTGTTTCTATAATCTGCCTCATCAGACGTATGTACAGTTGCCTCCGTATACCAATTCATCCCTGAACGATCACAAGCTTTTGTTATTTGTCTAACCTCATACTCAATCCAGTTTGCTTGTTCTAAAAATTCATTATATGAAACTTTAAAAACGTTATTTTCAACAATAACCTCAGACCTTAGCTCTCGTGGAGGTTCTTTTTCATCAGTTCCGTTATTGGTTCCGTCACTGCATGACAGAAAAATTAATAAGAATATAAGTTTTAATTTATTCATTTTCAAAAAGACTTTTTTGTGTTATTTTTTTCATGTAGCCATCAGACCTGATTACATTTCCAATTTTAAATTCCTCAACAATAATTCCCAACTCTTCTTCAAACCATTTAGCAAGTATGTGTCGGTGGCAAAAAGACGTTTTATTTCCATGTGTCATTAAAATTGGCTCATTTCCAGAGCTTAAAAAATTTATTTGTTCAAATATAGACTTTGCGTTCAAATTATTTAGTTGTTTTTTGTATTCTTTTACAAATGTAGCTTCTGAAATTTTATTTGACTTTAGATTTTCCATTAATTTCCAATTTGGAGCTAGCGACCTGAATTCAAGTAAAACATTGTCATTGTTGGAAGGGTATAATGAAATTGAAATAAATCCTTTGGCTGCGGAATCATCAATCTGCTTAAAAAACCCTGTTTTCATTACTAAAATTTACCATTTTTTTTGTTAATCCATCAATCGATGATTGAAAAAAATGTGTTTTATTTATTTATTTGATGGTTATTTGACTAAAAGAATATTTTTTCACAACTAAAAACGAGGATTTGACAAAAATTTAACAGAGAATCTTTTTAAATAAAAAAACTTGTTTTGTTAACAAAATTTTAACATATTTACTACTTCAACTAAAATTATATAATAAATGAAAAAATTAGTAAACCTTTTTTCCTTGTTACTTTTGATGACGGGTCTTATTGGTTTTGCGCAAAATTCTGTTTCAGGAGTTGTTTCTGACACGGATGGATTGCCATTACCAGGAGCCACCGTTGTTGTGCAAGGAACCGCTATTGGTGTAACTACCGATTTCGACGGTAATTACTCAATAAGCGCTTCGGAAGGTGATGTTCTAGTTTTCAGTTATGTTGGTTATGTGAGTCAATCGATTGAGGTCGGTGCTTCTGCTACAATCAACGTAAGTTTGGAAAGTAGTACAGCTCTTGACGAAGTCGTTGTAACTGGTATTGGAGCAGTCGAAAGACAAAGATCTGTTTCAAGTGTAGTTACTATTGGCGAAGAACAAATTGAAGGACTTGCTTTTACAAACCCATCAAATGCCTTACAAGGTAGAGTTGCTGGTTTGAGGGTTGCAACCATCTCTGGTGCACCCGGAAGTCCAACTTCAATTCGAATTCGTGGTGAGGGATCCCTTACAGGAAACAACTCTCCCCTATTTGTCATTGATGGTGTTCCAATTGTGAACGGATCAGTGTCTGCTGGTGGAAGTTCAAACCCTGGACTTGGAATCCTATCGATGATTAACGGAGATGACATTGAGTCTATTACAGTTCTCAAAGACGCATCTTCAACTGCTGCTTACGGTAACAGAGGATCTAACGGTGTTATTGTTATAACAACGAAGAAAGGATCCGCTGGAAAAGTTCAGTACAACCTTTCCTCACAGTATGGATTCCAAAATTATGCTGTTGAAGGAAGAAAGATGTTAACAGGTGCTCAGTATGCAGAATTAGCAACTGAGATGATGATGAATCGTGTACCTACTTGGGATAGTGAAACGGCTTACAGCTGGGTTCGTAGAAATCTTCCAGGATATCAAGCTTGGGAAGATGGTGGACAAGTTGATGGTGGGTGGTCTGACCTAGTAAGGGTCAAAGATGCTCCAATTCAAAAATACAATCTATCAGCTTCTGGTGGAGATGCCACTCAAAACTTCAGAATATCTCTTGGATATACTCAACAAGATGGTACATCAATTGGTTCTGATTATGAGCAAGTATCTGGAGCATTTTCGTACACCAGAAAAGCTGGAAAAGTAACTTTATCCACATCCAATAGAGTATCAAATGCTTTATTAAATGGTCAGCTGGAGGGTACTGCATATTTCGGTAATCCTCAAGCTACTCGTTATTTCATGAGAGAAAATTGGGCTTCAAAAAATCCTGATGGATCGTGGTTAGTACCACACCCTGCAGCTGCGCATCACACGCCTTATCTTTTAGAAGAAAACATCTATAAAGTTGACAACACTAGAGCTATCTCTAACAGTTCTGTGTCAATTGACATTATGGAAGGTCTAAAAATTAAGTCTGTGTTTGCAATGGACTACAACATTGGTAGTGCTCATGAATTTCAAAATCCAATTGAAGGAGATGGTGTTGGTGAGCAAGGGTATGCTGAACAAAGAACAAGTAGAAGATTTACTTGGTCAACGATTAACAGTGTAGAATACAATACTACACTTGGTGATAATGAGCACTTTATCAGTGCAATACTTCAGCAATCATTCCAAAAAAATAAATCAGATGCTATTTCTGGTTCTGGTGAGCAACCTGCTGCGCCTGGTTTGTATTACTTAGCTAGTTTCCCTACAAACAGGGACGTTTCTGGATCATTTTCTGATTGGAGACAGCTTTCATACACGGGTGTACTTAATTATTCTTACAAAGATAAGTACATCGCCAATTTTACTTGGAGAAATGACGGATCATCAAGATTTGCTTCAGGTTATAGATTTGGTGATTTCTTCTCTGTTGGTGCAGCTTGGAATATTTCAGCTGAAAACTTTTTAGCTAGTAAAACAGCTCGATTGTAAATAACCTAAAATTAAGAGTTTCTTATGGTGAAACTGGTGACAGTAATATCGGCTTAAATCAGTATCAGTCACTATTCGGATATAGTGGAGATTATAACGACAGTGGTGTTGTTTACCCAACATCATTCGGTAATGCCATTATTTCATGGGAAAAGGCTGAAAAACTTGATGCTTTTGTTGATTTTGGATTGTTTAATAATAGATTGGTTGGTTCAGTTGGTTACTATGAAAGAAATTCAAATGACTTACTACAATCTGTTCCATTATCTCTTACAACTGGTCACTCATCTCAAACACAAAACGTTGGTGATGTAGTAAATAAGGGTATTGAAGTTGAATTTGATGCCACTGTCGTAAAAGCAGGAGACTTCTCTTGGGATCTCTATGGAAACTATACAACAATTGAGAATGAAATTACAAGATTAGCTCAAACTGCTGATGGCGAAGATATCAATCTTGATAGCTTCTTTTATGCGAACAGAGTTGGTAGACCTATTGACACATGGTTCATGAGACAATGGGGTGGCGTTGATCCACANACAGGAAATGCNTATTTCATTGAAGGTGGTGATGCTGATGCTGGTCCTGTAAGCACTGAACGTGTTGAAAGCTACACAGCAGCTAATCAGACATTTTTAGGAAACAAACTCCCTACTTACCAAGGTGGTATTGGAACAAGATTGAATTACAAAAACTTAACGGTTGATGCCAATTTTGTATTCCAAGGTGGTCATAAAATTTATGAGTACTGGGCTACTTACTACATGCACACGGGTCTTCAAGCATTGAGAAACTATGCAGGTGCTGCTGAACTTATGAACAGATGGCAACAACCTGGTGATATTACAGATGTTCCAAGAATGCAGTACACTTACAGTACTACAGGAACTGGATCATACTGGAACTCAAGATTCTTGAGCGATGGTGATATGGTTAGATTGAGAGATTTAACTGTAAACTACAGAGTACCTGGAAACTTGGTTGAGTCTGCTGGACTTGATGCAGTCAATGTTTATGTCAAAGGAACAAACATTTGGACCTGGACTAAAGCAGATATCGAATATGATCCTGAAGTGCCTCCTGCAAATGGATTCAATCAGATTTATGTTCCGATTCCAAAGTCATGGCAACTTGGTGTTAACTTAACTTTTTAAATTTTTGAAAAATGAAAGATATATTTAAAATTTTTACTCTAATTTTTTCACTTTTGATCGTTGTATCATGTGGTGACGATGATTTGGAGCCTTCATTAGCACTATCAAAAGATACTTCATCAGCAATAAATAATGATGATGACTTATTTAATGTAATGGCTAGTGCATACAATAGAATGACACCGTCAAGTTACTACGGTAGAGACGTAATAATTATGGGTGATGTCAGAACAGACAACATGTATTCAACAATGGCGTCTGGTAGATTTCAAGACTCTAATATGGATCACAATCCTGATGGATATGGTCCATGGTCTACAATCTACAGAGTAATTGCTATTTGTAATATTGTTATCGGCGTCGACGCTTCGACTCTATCTGGTAACGCTGCTCGTGTCCAACACATAAAAGGTCAAGCTCATGCTATTAGAGCATTGGCACATTTTGATCTTTTAAGAATGTATGGACAGCATTTCGTTAGCGGTGCAGGCGGTGCTGGATCACTGGGTGTTCCATATGTAAAAACATACAAAGATCCTGCAAACCTACAACCAGAAAGAGATACCGTGCTATCAAATGTCGGTGATATACAGTCTGATTTAGAAACTGCAATAAGCTTAATGAGTACTGCATTTGATACATCAACAAGTTATATGACAGTTCAAGGTGCATATGCAGTTTGGGCTAGAGCAGCTTTATATTTTGGAGCTGTAGATAGTAACTTTTATGGTGCTGCAGGTGCTGCTGCAAAGTGGGTAATAGACAACGGTACTGCAAGTCCCGTTTCAGCTGCAGGTTTCAAAGCATCTTATGCTTCAGATAATGCNTCTAACTCNCTTTTTGAATTGGCCTACAGTGGTACTGATAATACAAGTATCAATGGATTGGGTTATATTCTAAGGGGTACATCGTATGGTGATGTTAGAATTTTAACTGGAGATGCTGTTGGATCAGCGGATGACATCTATGATGTATTTGCTGCAGATGCTGCAACAGATGTTAGATTTACAGTCAACGGAGTGATAGGACCTATGGATGGTGGACAACCTACCCTGATCGGAAAATATCCCTCTGTTAACGGTTCTGATAACTTAACATTATTCAGAGTTGAAGAAATGCACTTAATTTATGCTGAAGCTCAACTTAGAGCTGGTAATTCAGCAACAGCATTAACATACTTGAATAATATTCCTGCTATCAGAGGAGCTAGTGCTTACACTAGTGCAACACTTGATAATATCTTAAACGAAAGAAGAAAAGAGTTTTTCGGAGAAGGTTTAAGATTTTATGACTTAGCTAGAACTGGAAAAGGCATGCCAGAAGTTGATTGTGCTAAACAATTAAACTGTATTTTAACTGGTACTCCACCTGCATTTGGATCATATAGATATGCATATCCTATCTCCAAATCAGAAAGAGATGCTAATCCTAACATTGTTCAAAACTCAGGATACTAATTGTTAAATTATTAAATAATTTGTTTGAAAAACCCGCCTCTATGGCGGGTTTTTTTTTATA
>FUFK010042399.1_pt1 | contig 15288 bp, 16 predicted proteins | sample 1021851 | NCBI WGS metagenome assembly FUFK01 (sample SAMEA51879418, study PRJEB19060) | metagenome | reverse complement strand
GGACCATTTTTAAATCTGATCTTTATTCGTTGTCTAATCTCTGTTTGTTTATTCCATTTAAGGTTGTTTATTGCCTTATTACTGAATTGAATGGTGTACTGTTGGTGTACAATTTTTTTGTTTTCTAAATCTGCTTCCATACCAATAGATATAGAGTTGCAAATTTAAAATCCTACTGTTTACTAGAGTTCTGGTGCGCTGTGGGTCGCTGAAGGTTTTTAATTAACCACCAAAAGAATATTTTAAGTCCTTTGTGTCTACCAATTTCACCACGAGGGCTCTAATGAAAGTCATTGTTATATCTGCAATTCTTTATATCTCAACCTTATTTATTAGTTCAAGTTTCTTCGGTGCACAATCGGTGTACAATAATTAACTCCGAGGGGTCCCATCAAAACCTGGTTTTTTACTTTAAATATTAAAGCATATATCCAATTATATACAAGGGGTCCCATCACCTAACCCTTTATGCTTTGATTTGGATGGTCAGAGCTGAACTTTTCAAATTCACTTTTAATTGTTGAGTCCAAAAATTTTAAAAATTTTGAAATGAAATGAAGTCTAGGATTTTAAAGGATACCCAGGTGACCATAAAAGATTTGTTGGAAGCAAATTACAAGGCCACCCCAGGTATTACTAAATGATGGTTTGAATATAATTTTAAAAAAGAAAATTACAAATTCTTATTGCCCTTTATTCTATGTCAAACTATGTCAATAATATTTTGGTTTCCAGTATGGATAAGCTTTATCCTCAACTGATCTTCCAATAGATTCTTTAAACTTGTTGGGATGTTGAAGGTGTGCTCTTCCATTGTGATAGTAAGGGTCACTATATCCACTATTACTCTCATTGAATAAACCTGAAGTGTAATTCCTCAAGTGACCTCCAGGTGTTTCTCTAGGTGGTAATTTTGACTCATAATCTTGGACCTTTAATCGTTGGTGTTCTGCCAGGACTTTACTTTCAATTTCAGGTACCAATCTTAANTGTTCAGGTGTCAGTTTACCTTTTGCACTTAAAAACTTCTTCATTGTGTTGTGATTAGCGAAAGCTTGATTTGGATATCTACCTTTTTTGATTGCACTTTCGTGACCACCTCTATTTATTTTTCTTTTGTTGGATGGGTACACTTCAATGGGTATTGTCCCCTTGTTTTCACGCACTGCCTCTCGAGTCTTGAATTTATATTTTCCATCTACAAAAATGTAGAGTTGTTTATATTTACCTCTTCGCATATCTTGTTTGACTGCTTCTCTTGATTTCCCTATCTCTTTTGCAAATTCTGATCTTGTCAGTGTGTAAAGGTGTTGATCTGTTTGCATATGTTCTTCGTAATTCCCCTCTGTTTTTAGGTTTGATTTGTACCCAGTTTACCCAGGTGTGTTGCACGCATACTAACATAAACCTATCCTCCCCACACAAAGTTTGTGTCCTTTAAGTTCTCTTTGTGAGTGCCTCATAGAGTAAACTGAAAGTGACATTGGAAGAGGGTCGGTAGGGTCGGTATTATTCAGGTTTGATGAGTTCAATAAAATGTTCAAAGTCAATCACAACTAATGGCTCTCTGGAGTTCATCTTCATTACAAGCACTGGTTCAAGCTTACCTGAATTCTTGTAGGCCTGATTATAGAAGTCATAGATGGTTTTCATCTTTTCCTGGTTCTTGCATTCAAAACTATATGGACAAAGTTTCTTGGCAACTTTGGACAAAATTATATCTGCACCTGGTTTGTAGTTTTCAACACAAACAACATCATTCTTTTTTAAGTGTCTAAATGCCTTCAGGACCTTTGCTCTAACAAAGTTTTGAAGTTTTCTTCCTTTTGCTTTTCTGCTTTTTTGTTTCATTAATAGTCACNCTTATTTATTTCTCTATTTCTTCTGATTGTTTGGTAATCTTCTTCAGGGTCCTCNTCAGGTTTCACCTCGTGGAATTCCTCATAACCCTCAATCTCTTTAAGTTTCCCTTCAATTATTGAGATGTCACCTGAAGATAGATTCCAAGCTATTTTGCCTTGATCTGACATATCAGTAGGAAACCAGTATTCATTACAAATTGAACTCATTGACTTGTCACAGAAAAAATCAAAATTTCTTAAAAGCCACATAGTTGGTTTTCTTCCAGTTCTCTTATGTTTAACTTCCCCCACTCTCTCACATCCAAGTTTCTTCAGGACATCTGCAAGGTCATTAATTCTTCCAGTAATTTTTTTATTACTTTTTAACCAGTCAAAAGCATCTTGAATTGAAATAACTGTTTGGTGNAATGGTGTAGCTCTTTCTTTAAACAAAGGTTCNATTTCCCTCAATAAAGGTTTACCACCTTCTTTACTCATTACTTCCAGGAAGTTTGTTTTTAAAGAAATTGATTTAGGATTGAAGTCACTACTTATTGGTCTCATCATCAGGAACCACTTTACAGCTTCAACAAGTCCAGGAACAAGTTTACCATCTGGAGTCCAAAATTTTTTGAAAAAATCATCACCTCCCATTTGTTCTCTTGTTTTATTAATATCTATTACTGTGTATCTAGCTTCAGTTAAGGTGAAGGCCATTGCGTCTTTGTGATTAGTGAACAACATAAAGAAACAAGTTGAATAGATGTCCTTCCAGTTATGAAACAATGGTCTTATTCTATGATCTTCATTTGTCATCATAGGTTTCATTGTGTTTAGTGTGGAAATATTTTTTTTATAATCACTATCCAGTTTTATCTCATCAATTAAAACCAACTGGTGTTCCAGGAAACCTTTAGCTCTGTCAATAGCTTCTTCAGGTGTAATCACCAAACAATTATCTTTACTCAATGCTTGTTGTACCACTGTGAAAAAAGTATTTTTTCCAACTTGGAATTCTTCTGAATGAAATAAAATCGCTGATCTAACTTTGTTTCCAGGTTGTTGGAAAGGCATTGATAGATGGTCCAGTGTATAATCATAAAGNTTAATTTCTTTACCTTTAGCATTTACTCCAGTNCCTTCGTGTTCTGTGAGCTTNNNTATTAACTCTTTAAAATTATCAATATGTTCTTTTATTTCAGGTGTACTTGGTGGTGTCATCTCAACAGTACCAGGTCTATAAGTGTTTAATTGAAGTAATCCATTTTCATCTTTTACTATTGGGTCATCTATACTTTTAAACAAATCAGGTCGGTAAACACTTTGCTCTACTAATTGTGCACCTTCACAAGCAACAAACTTTGTAAGCACATCTGATCTTTTGCCACCAAAGATATGACCATAAGTGACCTGGATAGCATTTTGGGTATATTCTTTACCAGTGCTCTTGTCATACCATTTGTCATCATTCTTGATGTAAATAACATTGTCTAAAAACTCTTTTATTTTTTCTTCTTGTTCAGGGTCAGTAAATCCATCTAATACACCAACACCTTTAAGTTCTTTCCTCCAGTAGCCATTGATGGCCTTCAGGTAGGTCTCTGTGTGACTCTCAAGGTATACTTTATTGAATTCACCTTTATAATCTTTTCTATCGTGCTTATTGATCTCTTTAGTTAGAGAAGGTTCTTTATAAGGTTCATTGAAGTATTTATTAATATCATAAGGTGTCAGGTCCAGGTTGTTATGCTCTATAACCATCTTTGCTATAAACAAAAATTTTTCTCTTCCACCTTCCCCACTTTCAGCACCTACCAGTGATCTCAATATTGGATATTTTCTAACTGCTATTGCAAACTCTGTTTGTTCTTTTGAAAGAGGTTTACCTGAAGGTGAGTAAGAGCATAATTCATTATTCTTTAATTCTTTATGAGGACAATAAGGTTGAAAAAGCCATCCTCCAGGTTTGAATTCATTAATAGTATAACCTTTTGGTAAACTGTGGGATGTATCAACTCCCTTCTTCCAAATCTTTTTCCATTTAGACTCATACTTTAATGCAATNTTTTTACATTCTTCAACATCAGTCCATTCATCTAAATAATGGTATATGTGCCATCTATCACTGGAAGTTTTATAACAAAAGAATTCAGTATTAATTTTAAAAACAATTCTACAAAAATCTTCAGGTGTTGCCTCAACATCTAAATCCCAGGCAATCCAACGACAAACCCCTTTGCGTCCANTTCCATTTTGAGTAATTTTAACTGGTGAAAGTCCAAGATATTTTTCACCCTTCAAATGTGCTTCCCAGTCAAAAGGTAATCTTTGATATGTAGCTTCTTTTTTTCCATTATCATTATAGTGAGTAAACATTCCTCTCTCACCTATTGCACCTTCGTGTAATTCTTCTAATTTTTTAACTATCATCTTGTTCTGCCTTTTTAAAATTATGTTCAATCAGTTCACCCATCAGTAAGTGTCCAGATTCTATAAGTTGTTCTGCAAATATTTTTGTAATGCACCCTCGGTGTACTAAAGGGTATCTTTCTTTAATTGTGCTTAAATGTTCTGTTAGATGTTCAATAAGATCAAAAGTAATTTGGTCAGAGAATTTTGTTAAATTGCATTGACCAGGTTTACATTCAATAAGTTCATTTAGTAAATTAGTTTGTGTCATTCTTTTTTTCCTTCTTTTTCTTTTTGAGTGTCCAAGTGTGTCTAACTTTTCCACTTTCTAATAATTGATGTTTCTGTGTGAATTGGTTGTACTCATCATTTTCAGGCAACATTGCATTATGCTTCTTGATATCTATTCCAAGTTCTTCTGCAAACTTACCCATATGATGAAGTCCATTGTAGGCACGAGTGATCTCGTTGTGGTCTCGTAAGATATCTCTATTAGTTTCAAGACAATCTTGGTTTACCTTAACCATCTCTTTATTGTGCTCTACTGCTTTGTCATAAAGATCACCAAGTTCCTTCAACTCTTTTTCATAATGAGTCTTTTGCTCTTCCATTGCCTGATTGTGATTATTAGCTTTGTCTATGAGTTCTTGACTAATCTTACTAACCCAGTTCTTTTGATTAGTTCGCCATTCAGTTAATTGGTTTTGATTGTATTCAATATTCTTTGATAATCTTTCTATTACCTGGTCTCTTTTAATTAAAGTTTTCTGTTGTTTCTCACAGAGTTTTTCTAAAGCTTCATATCCAACCTTATGGTGTTCACAGATATGATACTTTAAGATTTCTCTTTGAGTGACCTTATGGTTTGCTTTGATTTTTACCATTGTATTTCTCCTTAAGGTCTCCTGAAGAATTACACTGGGTTTCGTTCAATATTAATTGTTCTACTGTTTTTGCATTAGATAACTTCATACCTGGTACTAATGTTTCAGAAAGATCATTTAGTAAAGAATAAGTGCTATTCTTGAGTGAGACCGATTTATATTTCCATTTATCAGTCATTGCTTCCCTCATCTTCGTTATTGTTTTTTGTACTTTCTTTACTTTCTTCTTTCTTTCCTAATACCCAATCAGTCATTCTTTTTATTGCCATTCTGTCGGATACTAATTTTTCATTCAAACCATAACTAACTTTTTTAGGTTTTGATCTTAACCATTCTTCAAATGATTGTGTTGGTTCAGCTCTAAATGGTTTGTAATTCGGGTCAAATTTTGGGATAGGTTTTTGCTCTATGGGTTTCATTTGAGACTTATGTTTTCCTATTGCTTTGAGTTCTTTGTCAGATAAATTTTTTCTTGTTTTTGGATTGTTATATTCCTTCATCAACATTCTTTTAGTGTCTTTAGAGTTTGGGTCATTTGGGTTTTGTATTGAGCTTTCCACAAGCACATCCCAGTGTGAGAGGGATTTATATTGATTCATAGGGTAAGTTGATCTGTCCATATTGTTAAATGGTTTAGGTGGTGTCACTGTGGTTTTTGTTCCTAAAGTGCTATTGTATCTTTTTGCGTCATCAAATTTTTCAAATGCAATAGTTTTATCTTTATTAACCCACAATCTTGTCTTTTCGTCAAAATTGACCTCCAGGTCTTTTGCGTCAAAAACTCCCTCATCTATAAATGCTTTAGTTGGTATCAATGGAGGATGTTTCTTATCAAAGTCACTTCCTTTTTTAGTTTCTTTTAAAGTTTCTCTGTAATCAATTTTTTTTCTCATTTTAAAATACTCTGTGTTTACTCTTTACTTCATACCATCTGTACAAATCTGTGATGTGTCTTTTGTAAAGTTTTAAAAGTTGGTTATCTGTTTTTTGTGAGTTGTTCCAAATATGGAATATACAGTCATAGTTATACATAAGTTTTTCAATGTTCCACTTCTTTGGTTGGAACCATTTTTTAAACTTTGTCATCTCAATTTCATTTCTAATTTTGCAATCAGTGTAAGTGTAATTCCCTTCTTTTCTGCTAATGACCAGGGTTCCATTGTCTAATAACTTCTTATGGAATTTATTTGGTGTAATGAAATCAAAATTTTTTGTAGCTCTGCCAGGTATCTTCATTTCTTTTTCAAATCCAGTCCACTCATTGTAGCCAGGTTCACCTGGGTATAGACCTTTGTTGAAATCCATATTATGAGCCATTAACTTTTACCCTTCTTCTCAAGGTCTCTATCTCGTCTAGTTGTGTGACGCATAAAAGAAAACTCATCAGGATAGGCCTTCATCATTTTATTTATAGGTGCTTCAATAACTCCGATCATTTCAGGAACATATTTTCCACCTATCCTTTTGTGAGTTGTTTTGGTGTATATCTTGACATTCCAAACTTTAGTTTTCATAAATTAATCCCCTACCAGTACACCTGATTTTCTTAAAAGTTCTTTAATCAGAGCTTTGTCAGAGTCACTTAATCCAGCGACAGTCTTTTCCATATCACCTTGAGAAAGATTAATTTTCTTTATACGAGGTTTTTCCTTCTGCTTTAAGTATGAGCTTAAAGAGATCACCTTACCACCNTCAGATAATTCCAAGGTGATAAGTTCTTCCAGGTTTTCTCTCTTGATGTAATCACTGAAAGACTCACCTTCTCTTTTGTTCAACTCATATTTCTTTTTCAGTTGATCTATGATGTCTAACTCCAGGTCAAATTGAAGATCAGCTTTATCTTTTGCTAACTTCAAAAGTCCTTCCTTACTTGGTAAGTTTTTTCTAGTTTCAACATTCCCACCTGAAGAATAGATGTTGTATGTTGGGTCTTTTATTTGTCTTATTGCCATTAGTGTTTTACCTCCTTTTCTAATTTCAATTTGTTTTCTCTAAACTCTTTTGCAATTTGATATGCTCTATTCAGTGAATAGTATTGAGTTAAAAGAGATGCACAGATTTGAGTATCGGTATAACTCAACTTCTGCCAACCACCTTCAAAATACTTATCCAGGTCATCACTCATATTTGATAACTCNTAGTCCATATCAAAAACTGCTCTACAAAGTGCTTCAAAGTTTTCAATGTTGTAGACTGATCTTGGCATTCCATTTTGAAGTTGTTGATTAGATATTATTTTTTTATCCATTATAAATTTACCTCTACTTTCTCTTTAATGATTGGGTCCTTCATAGGTTTTACTTTNAGNTCACCTAGAGTGTTTGAAGTTGAACCTCCAGTGACTAATTGAACAACTTGCACAGTTTTAATTCTTAATGTGCAACCAATACCTATTGGCATATTCCAAGAGTATGGTTCAAAAGTAATTTGTAAGATACTTCCTCCCCATATCTTTTGTTCCTTATTGAAAGGTGTGTTGTCAGCATTCACCAGGTTAGGTTCCTGGGTGAAAGCTTTACCATCACTTTTACGAGTGCCAGTAGCATTCAATTTGAAATTAAAAATAATTTCATCATCAGTTTCAACATAAGGATAAGATTTCTTGATAGGTTTCTTTGGGTCCTTGTCGTGTTGTTTTTTGATCTCTTGTGCTATTAAATCATCAATAGCTTTTTTGACTTTTAAACTTTCTGATTTTTTACATACAAGTTTTGTATGGAATAAACCTTCAGGATTAAAAGCTATATCAGGGTCAGATAAATAAGGATATTCACTGACACCTTCAGGTGAAGTTAAAATGTTAGACATATTAATTGCTCACTTTCTTTTGTTGTGGGTTGATATTTGCAAGTTTGATTAGACCTTCTTTGACTTTACTTACTTCAAGTAGTTCATAATCATATTTGCTTTCAGCAACTACTCTATGTTCAAACAACCAAGCACTGAATTTGTAAGGTTCATACATAGCTGATTTAATGCCTTTGATATGAAAATACCCCATATCTAAAAATAGGTTTCCCCCATTCTTCAGGCATTCCTCACGCATTCTTTGAAGTGANGATTTTGAGAGACTAAAAAGTTCTAAAATCTCTTCTTCAGAATAGTATGGTTTTAAAAATTTAAANTTAAACATATGTAATTTACTTCCATATGCCTAATATAGATTATCCTTCTAAATATTCAAGGGATAATATCCTTTTATTTTTTGGTGGGATTACCCCAAACNAGCTTGTCCAGNTGGTTCTGTGGGATGAGTCTTTTGGTCCCTTCATAGAAATAATTACCTTCTTTAAAAAAGGGTTTTTGTGGTTTTTCGTGAATAAGCTTATTTAATAACTTCACCTCTTTTTCGTGATCAAATTCAACTCCAGGAAAATATCCATAAAAGAAATCCTTATATCTTCTACTACTCACTATCTCTCTAACAGTGTCTATCTTTGGTTTTAAAAATAGGTTTTTATCTTCTTTGACTCTTTCCCATACAAAAAATGTAAATCTCAACATCTTCCATTCAAATCTTATGTTGGTCTCTTTGTCCTTATAAGCTGATACAATCCTAAAGGCCTCTCCAGGTGACACCTTAAGTTTCTTTAATTCATAAACTAGAAAGTCCCAGTCAGGATTTTTTATTTTTGTTCTAGGACCTGATCTATAAATATCAGTGACCTTNAATGCGTTTGTATCTATGTCTTTCTTGACCATATTATCCTTATAATTATTCAAGGGATAACTTCAAGATTTTTTAAATGGAATGATTTTACACTTTCTATTTGTAGGTTTTACTTTCCCATTCTTATCGCATTTTCTCAAATAGTGTTTTCCATAAAAACTCTCAAGCTTATAAAGATCACCATACATTTTAATTATAAATGGATATGGTTTCTTCATTTTTTAAACATTAATACCTGACCAACTTTTTGAGCCATCTGTTTTACTTCTCTTCTACTAGCTTTGTCATAGGTACCTGAATTGATTTGTTCTGTTTTATGTTTAGAAATTTTCTTACCTTTATGAGCACCTCCAAGTGTATCATTTGTGACATTCACAAAAGCTTTCCTTAAGGTCTTAATGCTACCCTCTAGGTGTGTAATCTTTTTGACTGCACTCCAAGTGTCATCAAGTGTTTTAGTTCTACAATGATGTGACTTTGCATAACCTGGGTATTTATCAGGGTCAGATAACTTCTCTAAAGATATCCTTGTTGTTGGGAATAGCCAGGGTACAAACTGATAAGGTTTATATTCAGGTTTATTTAATTGATCTTTCAAGCTCTGTAATACTGAATTGATAGGTGGTGTTATATCGTAAACAATGTCCTTCTGTTGTTGGTGAGTCCTACCTTTAGCAATATATCTCTTCATTAAGATAATTGGGTCACCTTCAACATCAGTTGTAATCATATCTCTAGTAAGCTTTTTGCACTCTTCAGCTCTCATCCCAGTGTGCAACATCAGTCTCAAACATTCAGATTGAAATGGGTATTTATCTTTAAGTGATATTAAAGCTCTGTCTATTTCTTCAAGTTGTTCAATGTCAAAAGACATCTCATTATACTTACTTCCTACCCATTGACTCTCTTCTTCTTTCTCAATGGTAATTCCACCCTCTTCTTTTCTCGTTGGATTTAATGGTGGGTTTGGTCCCATAAAGTTTGATTTACGAGCATAATTCCAAACACAAGCTAAAGCCCTTCTTATGTTTTCTTTTTGGCCATANCTTCTATTGATCTCATTCAGGTAAATCTCAATGTTTCCTGGAAGTAAATCATCTATAATTACATCACCTAAATAACTGTCATAAACACTAGACTCAATATCATCATAACATCCAACACCTTTTGGATATGTTTTGAATAAGGTTTCCCAGTCTTGAATAACTGAATTGTCTTTGAATACTATCTGACCCCAACCCTTATCATCATCAATAAAGGTTAGATGTTCTCTTCTTTTGTTGTAGCCAATAAGAAACCTGGTGTGGTCCTTTTGTGATAATGCTGACAATTTGCCTTTGATGTTTTTTCTAGGGAAGCTTTCCTTACAGATTAATTCAATAACTTGTCTTACAGTTTTTAATTGTGATTTNTTTAATTGTTTCTGTGTAATGACATCAACATTAGGATTAGTTTTAAATGTTCCATCAGTTCTCTTATGTTTATCATTAAGTTTCACCAGGTATTCCTGAAGTGACTCACAAGTGTAAACTCCAGGTGTATATTCCCCACAATCGTGAGTATAGGTTTTACCATTATAGATAAATATTAATTGAAAGACCTTTTTATTAGTTTTAGGTGTCCACCTCATTGAGACACCTCTAGGACCATTTTTAAATCTGATCTTTATTCGTTGTCTAATCTCTGTTTGTTTATTCCATTTAAGGTTGTTTATTGCCTTATTACTGAATTGAATGGTGTACTGTTGGTGTACAATTTTTTTGTTTTCTAAATCTGCTTCCATACCAATAGATATAGAGTTGCAAATTTAAAATCCTACTGTTTACTAGAGTTCTGGTGCGCTGTGGGTCGCTGAAGGTTTTTAATTAACCACCAAAAGAATATTTTAAGTCCTTTGTGTCTACCAATTTCACCACGAGGGCTCTAATGAAAGTCATTGTTATATCTGCAATTCTTTATATCTCAACCTTATTTATTAGTTCAAGTTTCTTCGGTGCACAATCGGTGTACAATAATTAACTCCGAGGGGTCCCATCAAAACCTGGTTTTTTACTTTAAATATTAAAGCATATATCCAATTATATACAAGGGGTCCCATCACCTAACCCTTTATGCTTTGATTTGGATGGTCAGAGCTGAACTTTTCAAATTCACTTTTAATTGTTGAGTCCAAAAATTTTAAAAATTTTGAAATGAAATGAAGTCTAGGATTTTAAAGGATACCCAGGTGACCATAAAAGATTTGTTGGAAGCAAATTACAAGGCCACCCCAGGTATTACTAAATGATGGTTTGAATATAATTTTAAAAAAGAAAATTACAAATTCTTATTGCCCTTTATTCTATGTCAAACTATGTCAATAATATTTNGGTTTCCAGTATGGATAAGCTTTATCCTCAACTGATCTTCCAATAGATTCTTTAAACTTGTTGGGATGTTGAAGGTGTGCTCTTCCATTGTGATAGTAAGGGTCACTATATCCACTATTACTCTCATTGAATAAACCTGAAGTGTAATTCCTCAAGTGACCTCCAGGTGTTTCTCTAGGTGGTAATTTTGACTCATAATCTTGGACCTTTAATCGTTGGTGTTCTGCCAGGACTTTACTTTCAATTTCAGGTACCAATCTTAACTGTTCAGGTGTCAGTTTACCTTTTGCACTTAAAAACTTCTTCATTGTGTTGTGATTAGCGAAAGCTTGATTTGGATATCTACCTTTTTTGATTGCACTTTCGTGACCACCTCTATTTATTTTTCTTTTGTTGGATGGGTACACTTCAATGGGTATTGTCCCCTTGTTTTCACGCACTGCCTCTCGAGTCTTGAATTTATATTTTCCATCTACAAAAATGTAGAGTTGTTTATATTTACCTCTTCGCATATCTTGTTTGACTGCTTCTCTTGATTTCCCTATCTCTTTTGCAAATTCTGATCTTGTCAGTGTGTAAAGGTGTTGATCTGTTTGCATATGTTCTTCGTAATTCCCCTCTGTTTTTAGGTTTGATTTGTACCCAGTTTACCCAGGTGTGTTGCACGCATACTAACATAAACCTATCCTCCCCACACAAAGTTTGTGTCCTTTAAGTTCTCTTTGTGAGTGCCTCATAGAGTAAACTGAAAGTGACATTGGAAGAGGGTCGGTAGGGTCGGTATTATTCAGGTTTGATGAGTTCAATAAAATGTTCAAAGTCAATCACNACNANTGGCTCTCTGGAGTTCATCTTCATTACAAGCACTGGTTCAAGCTTACCTGAATTCTTGTAGGCCTGATTATAGAAGTCATAGATGGTTTTCATCTTTTCCTGGTTCTTGCATTCAAAACTATATGGACAAAGTTTCTTGGCAACTTTGGACAAAATTATATCTGCACCTGGTTTGTAGTTTTCAACACAAACAACATCATTCTTTTTTAAGTGTCTAAATGCCTTCAGGACCTTTGCTCTAACAAAGTTTTGAAGTTTTCTTCCTTTTGCTTTTCTGCTTTTTTGTTTCATTAATAGTCACCCTTATTTATTTCTCTATTTCTTCTGATTGTTTGGTAATCTTCTTCAGGGTCCTCGTCAGGTTTCACCTCGTGGAATTCCTCATAACCCTCAATCTCTTTAAGTTTCCCTTCAATTATTGAGATGTCACCTGAAGATAGATTCCAAGCTATTTTGCCTTGATCTGACATATCAGTAGGAAACCAGTATTCATTACAAATTGAACTCATTGACTTGTCACAGAAAAAATCAAAATTTCTTAAAAGCCACATAGTTGGTTTTCTTCCAGTTCTCTTATGTTTAACTTCCCCCACTCTCTCACATCCAAGTTTCTTCAGGACATCTGCAAGGTCATTAATTCTTCCAGTAATTTTTTTATTACTTTTTAACCAGTCAAAAGCATCTTGAATTGAAATAACTGTTTGGTGNAATGGTGTAGCTCTTTCTTTAAACAAAGGTTCNATTTCCCTCAATAAAGGTTTACCACCTTCTTTACTCATTACTTCCAGGAAGTTTGTTTTTAAAGAAATTGATTTAGGATTGAAGTCACTACTTATTGGTCTCATCATCAGGAACCACTTTACAGCTTCAACAAGTCCAGGAACAAGTTTACCATCTGGAGTCCAAAATTTTTTGAAAAAATCATCACCTCCCATTTGTTCTCTTGTTTTATTAATATCTATTACTGTGTATCTAGCTTCAGTTAAGGTGAAGGCCATTGCGTCTTTGTGATTAGTGAACAACATAAAGAAACAAGTTGAATAGATGTCCTTCCAGTTATGAAACAATGGTCTTATTCTATGATCTTCATTTGTCATCATAGGTTTCATTGTGTTTAGTGTGGAAATATTTTTTTTATAATCACTATCCAGTTTTATCTCATCAATTAAAACCAACTGGTGTTCCAGGAAACCTTTAGCTCTGTCAATAGCTTCTTCAGGTGTAATCACCAAACAATTATCTTTACTCAATGCTTGTTGTACCACTGTGAAAAAAGTATTTTTTCCAACTTGGAATTCTTCTGAATGAAATAAAATCGCTGATCTAACTTTGTTTCCAGGTTGTTGGAAAGGCATTGATAGATGGTCCAGTGTATAATCATAAAGNTTAATTTCTTTACCTTTAGCATTTACTCCAGTNCCTTCGTGTTCTGTGAGCTTNCTTATTAACTCTTTAAAATTATCAATATGTTCTTTTATTTCAGGTGTACTTGGTGGTGTCATCTCAACAGTACCAGGTCTATAAGTGTTTAATTGAAGTAATCCATTTTCATCTTTTACTATTGGGTCATCTATACTTTTAAACAAATCAGGTCGGTAAACACTTTGCTCTACTAATTGTGCACCTTCACAAGCAACAAACTTTGTAAGCACATCTGATCTTTTGCCACCAAAGATATGACCATAAGTGACCTGGATAGCATTTTGGGTNTATTCTTTACCAGTGCTCTTGTCATACCATTTGTCATCATTCTTGATGTAAATAACATTGTCTAAAAACTCTTTTATTTTTTCTTCTTGTTCAGGGTCAGTAAATCCATCTAATACACCAACACCTTTAAGTTCTTTCCTCCAGTAGCCATTGATGGCCTTCAGGTAGGTCTCTGTGTGACTCTCAAGGTATACTTTATTGAATTCACCTTTATAATCTTTTCTATCGTGCTTATTGATCTCTTTAGTTAGAGAAGGTTCTTTATAAGGTTCATTGAAGTATTTATTAATATCATAAGGTGTCAGGTCCAGGTTGTTATGCTCTATAACCATCTTTGCTATAAACAAAAATTTTTCTCTTCCACCTTCCCCACTTTCAGCACCTACCAGTGATCTCAATATTGGATATTTTCTAACTGCTATTGCAAACTCTGTTTGTTCTTTTGAAAGAGGTTTACCTGAAGGTGAGTAAGAGCATAATTCATTATTCTTTAATTCTTTATGAGGACAATAAGGTTGAAAAAGCCATCCTCCAGGTTTGAATTCATTAANAGTATAACCTTTTGGTAAACTGTGGGATGTATCAACTCCCTTCTTCCAAATCTTTTTCCATTTAGACTCATACTTTAATGCAATCTTTTTACATTCTTCAACATCAGTCCATTCATCTAAATAATGGTATATGTGCCATCTATCACTGGAAGTTTTATAACAAAAGAATTCAGTATTAATTTTAAAAACAATTCTACAAAAATCTTCAGGTGTTGCCTCAACATCTAAATCCCAGGCAATCCAACGACAAACCCCTTTGCGTCCAGTTCCATTTTGAGTAATTTTAACTGGTGAAAGTCCAAGATATTTTTCACCCTTCAAATGTGCTTCCCAGTCAAAAGGTAATCTTTGATATGTAGCTTCTTTTTTTCCATTATCATTATAGTGAGTAAACATTCCTCTCTCACCTATTGCACCTTCGTGTAATTCTTCTAATTTTTTAACTATCATCTTGTTCTGCCTTTTTAAAATTATGTTCAATCAGTTCACCCATNANNAAGTGTCCAGATTCTATAAGTTGTTCTGCAAATATTTTTGTAATGCACCCTCGGTGTACTAAAGGGTATCTTTCTTTAATTGTGCTTAAATGTTCTGTTAGATGTTCAATAAGATCAAAAGTAATTTGGTCAGAGAATTTTGTTAAATTGCATTGACCAGGTTTACATTCAATAAGTTCATTTAGTAAATTAGTTTGTGTCATTCTTTTTTTCCTTCTTTTTCTTTTTGAGTGTCCAAGTGTGTCTAACTTTTCCACTTTCTAATAATTGATGTTTCTGTGTGAATTGGTTGTACTCATCATTTTCAGGCAACATTGCATTATGCTTNTTGATATCTATTCCAAGTTCTTCTGCAAACTTACCCATATGATGAAGTCCATTGTAGGCACGAGTGATCTCGTTGTGGTCTCGTAAGATATCTCTATTAGTTTCAAGACAATCTTGGTTTACCTTAACCATCTCTTTATTGTGCTCTACTGCTTTGTCATAAAGATCACCAAGTTCCTTCAACTCTTTTTCATAA
>FUFK010057210.1_pt1 | contig 15290 bp, 11 predicted proteins | sample 1021851 | NCBI WGS metagenome assembly FUFK01 (sample SAMEA51879418, study PRJEB19060) | metagenome | reverse complement strand
ACAGAACGCCCCTACTTTTCAAAACTTTTTTTTCCATGTTTAATTGGATTAATCAAAAGTTTTTTTACATTATATTTATATCTATCATGATTAAAATGGATTGTATTAACAACAACAATTCTTGAGTCTTCAACATCTATTAAAATTGCTTTTCCTCCATACCCTCCTAAACCAAAAACTATCTTGTCTCTTATACCGGGATAATCTAAATGAAATTGACCTCCATAAGAGTATGTTCTATTAAACTGGGGTTCGCCTCTTTTACCGTCTCCAGACATACTTACTCCTTTAGGTATTCTTCTGTCATAAATTTCTTTTAAATATTTTCCAACACAAGTATTATTTTGATAATCATCCATTATTGCTTTTGCGATTCTAAGGTAATCAAATCTTGTTGCATAAAACATATTGTGTGCATTTCCTGAAGAAGATGGTCCATCATTTTTATAAAAGGATACAAGATTTTTAATTTTTACTTTTTCTTGAAATACTTTATTTAATAATTTTTGAAAATTAGCGTCACCTGTTTTAAATAGAATGTAATTAAATATCAAAGAAGTATTTACAACATTGTAATTATAAATCCTTTTTTTTTCAGGTTGAGTGTCTTGAAAACTTACTTTCATGATTGACTCTATGTTTGGATTATCAACGTTAGTATATCCTTCTCTGTTTACTCTTCCATTTATCAGCATATGACTATCGTAAACATATTTTTGATCTCCAGTTGTCATATTCAAAATATCAATTAATTTCTGGTTCTCATAAAGTGTATTTTTAACCAAACCCCAATCACTTATAGTGGAATCTACGCTATCAATATAACCTTCACAGATAGCATGACCCAATATATATGAGGGCAGAGATTTTCCCATAGAATTTGATCTAAATTTTGTTTCATCATTAAATAATTTACCTAATCTTTCTTTTGGAGATACTTCATCTATTATAATTTTGTCATCTTCAAAATATAAATAACTAAGAATTCCTTTTGTCTTTAATTGTTTTTTTACAAATTTATTCTCAATTTTATCAAACTTAAATTCATATGTATTTTGTGATGGTGTAACAAAGTATCTATTATATTCATTAGGAATAGATGCAAAAAGATCTCTATAAAAATAATACTGCAAAGTTTCTAAATTTGGATTTGCCTTAAATGGTATGTTCCAAGATTTATACTTAGTTGCTTTATCAAAATTTACTTCTCTAAATACCTCAAGATCAAGTGACTCGGGAGAGTTCGATAATACTTTGTTTAAGCGATCTAATCCTGTTAGGTAAGAATTTGTTAAATCTGAAGCATTAAGATTTGTTATTAAAATTAAAAAAATTAATATAATTCTCTTCATTTAATGTTTTAAATATTAATATGATTACAAATCCATTACAAAGAAAATATAAAAAGACTATGTACCCAACTATATACCTTGTAAAAAAGTCTTTATTTTCATATAAATTGACCAAGGACAGACAACAGAACGCCCCTTCTCATTTGTTAATTAAGTTTGCGGTATCAAAGTTATTTGAAATACCCAACTTCTATATTGTCATAATAAATTATATGCGTATTTTTCGATTCATCGCGATAAGGTCCAAATCTTGAAACAATTTGCTCATTTGGATCTAAATCATTGTCGTAATTAAATTTTTCGATAATCTTTTTCCCATCTATTTTGATTAAACAATACCCATCATTCGTACCTAATTTGAAAATAAATTCTACTTTATGCCATTCACCATCATATATATTAATTTCACTGGGAATTTTTGTGTGATTACTAATTTGAAATTTTTTTGATGTTCTCTTATTATCATAATCAACACAAGTAGCTGCGCCACCTTTATGAACATAAAAAGCAAATGCTGGACTAAATCCTGCAAATTTACCACCATCAAATTTTAATTGAGAGATAAGTATTCGTTTTTCATTAATAAATAAATGAGAACTATTTGCTGGTAATTTAAAATCATAAGATAACTTAATAATTTTATCTCTCTGTATAAGTTTTTTACCATCAACTATATAAAAACCCCATTCCGCTCTTTCTGTACCACTCTTCTCATCACCATCCCATTGTCTGGTACCTGGTTTTATTGATATGATCATTTCCTCATCTAATATCTTCATAGAGTTTGTGAATGCTTTCCAGGAAGGTTCAGATGGTAAAAAATATTCAAATTTTTTAATATCTTTTTTTATTTTTTTAAATTTAAATTGATTTGAAAAATCTTCAAAAAGTACAGGTTTATATTTAGAATAATCAATTTGCTTAACTAATTTATCTTTGATTAAATTATTTTTTAGTATTTTTTCTTTTATCTCTTCTTCAGAGAATAACTTTAAATTTTCTTTATTATAACAATAGGATGGTTTCGATGACCAAGATGAAGAGTTATCGGCCTTACCAAGACACTTTTTCCAATCTATATTGGTATCGCCCAGAAGAATTGAAGGACAGAGAAAAAAAATAAAGATTATAAAAAATAATTTATTCATTATAATAGTTATCTAAAGTTTTCATATCTGAAACCACAATAAAATCATCAAAATGAATGGACTGATCTGGATATTTAATTCCAATTCGTTTTCCTGAGTCTCTATAAATGCCTATTCTTATATAACTTCCAGTGTAATTTCCTTTCCAATCATATGTAATACCTTCGTAATTAAATATTGGTTTGTTATCTTTAAAAATTTTAACGAAACCATTTTCACTCTTTGTGTTAAAGACTCCAATTTTATATGTACTCCACTCACCTTTATTTGTAATTTTAAATGATGTATTTGGTGTTAGTTTAAAATTATTTTTTGTCGTTTTTTCACCTCTATTTTTTGTTTTAAATGCAAACCAGTTATAATCTTTTTTTTTATATTTTGCTCTTATGCCGTGCATATCACTTTCCTCTTGGTTCCAAGATTTACCAGCATTTCCTCCAGTGTCACCTCCTACGTCCAATACATTTCCGTTTTCATAAAATCTTATTCCTACAAGAGGACTCCTTTTCATAGGTTCATGCTGGTTTTTAAATTGAAAAAATAATACCCTATCGTCTATATGAGTAAAATCTTTAGGAAGTCTTGTTTTAAAACCAATCCATATTTCTTTATTTAAAGTATTTTTTATCTTTGTCTGAAATTCTGCTCTTTCGGTTTCTTTCCCCTTTTTTTTGTAAGGGTCATTATTCCATCCATGTTTGACTGTAACTTCAAGATACTTATTGCCATCAGGATCTATCTTAATTTTAAAAGGTTTTAAACCAGCACCTTTATCATTAATTGTCAATTTTTTTAATTTTAATTTTCCTTTTTTTTGTTTTTCAAAATCTTCAAAAAAATTCCATGGTGATTTATTTTTTTTATCAACATAATCAGGCACTGGCACTTTTTCCCAAGCAAAAGTATTAGAGGATAAAAAAAGAAAAATAATTATTTTAGATATGTATGAATTAATCTTTTTCATTTATTTTTGATAATACAGGAAGTTGAAAGTCAAGAAATCAGAAAAATGAGCAAAACACTACACGAAGTTTTACACGAAGTTTTTGAAAAAGTGTTATATTCTGTATATTATTAATCAAGGGACGAGAAACAGAACGCCCCTTTAATTGTAAATTATATTTTACAATCTTCTAGGGATATCAACAGTATCGCAACCTGCACAAATAGGAACAAGCGCTCTTGAAGTATTTATTTTTTCTCTATAATCAAAATATTCTTTTGAGTACCAAACATCCTCTAAACTTCTATCTTTAATATTCCCAACGACTTCTTTTGCTAAAGCGTCATTGCAACATAACGAAACATCACCATTAACTTGAATGTTGAGCGCTACAAAAGGATATATACATGAAATATCTAAAGTTTTAATCCATCCTCTATTATTAGCTTGTCCTGCCCTAGTATCCAAAATATCATTTTCTAATCTCATCCTAAATTTTACTTTATCTTTATAGATTTCTTTATCAGACATGTGCTCCATAATTCTTTGAATATTTTCATGCCATTCCAAATTATCATTATAATTATCAATTAACAATTCATCTACATTGTTAATGATCTTCTCGAATCTTTCGACATTTAAAGGAGTACCATTTGAAAGTATTGAAATATAGGAATCTGGTAAATATCTCCTAACAATTTCTGCAAACTTATATATTCTTTTATCCAAAAATGGTTCATTGTTTAAAGATAATGTTACCATTCCTTTATAATTTAAATCATATAGATTAAGAATTATTTTCTTAAATAAATTCTCGTCCATTAAAATATCTTTTCTAGGATCGTCAAATCTGTTCACAGGACAAAATGAACAGCCACCATTGCACTTACTAAAAGTTTCAATTGAAATTATATCAAATAAAGGAAGTTTTTTTTTTGTAAGTGAATTTATTATATTTTTAACTTTTTCTTTTAATACAAATTTAACTACTAATCTTCTCTTAAAATTTTTTATGTATTCAAATAAACCTAATTTAATCAATCCTTTTCTCAAAAGTCTTTTGAACAATGAGGTATTATAATAATCAATCCTATAACCTTCTTTATTATAATGAACAAAGAAGCCCAATCTGGTTGTTTTCAAGTCTTTTTTATTTAAATTTTTTTCAGGAAAATGATTATGACCTATTTGGTTATGATTATCTTCAGACATATTTTAATAAATAACTAAAATTTATTATATTATAAAAATGAATTTTATCTCATATTTTTTATGATGTAGAAATATGATAAATAATAAGCTTATTTTATAAATTTATATAAATTCGGCTTAAAATAATTTGGTCCTTTCATTACTTTGCCTAATTCGTTATATATGGGTTTTCCATTTTCATCTAATTTACTCATATTCGAATTTTGGACCTCAGCAAAACACTTATCAAGATTAATTCCAAACGCATGACCTGCTCCATAGGTAACATAAAGAATATCGGTTAATGCATCAGCAATTTCAACTATATTTTTTTTATTTATTGCATCTTGTAATTCATCCAATTCCTCTTTTATTAGACTTAGTCTTAATTTGTTAATTTTATCAGTGCTTAAAGATGGTCTCAATTTTACCTCCTGGCCAAAAGTTTTCATAAAAGTACCAACTTTTTCAAAATTTGTCATTTTGCTCCTATAAGTTATGAAGTTTTTAATATATAAATATTTTGAAACTATCAATGAAATTTCGTAAAGAATTTGACAGTATCGGATCAATAAACGTCCCTAACGAAAAATATTGGGGTGCATCAACACAAAGGTCAAAAAAATATTTTGACATAGGTGAATTTTTAGTTCGACCAATATTGATTAAATCTATTGCTATAATAAAAAAAGCTGCTGCAAAAGTTCATTTAAAAGATAAACAAATTTTACCTAAAATTTGCAGAGCAATAATCTCTGCATCAAATGAAGTTATTTCAGGAAAACTAAGTGATCATTTCCCATTAAAAGTTTGGCAAACAGGATCTGGTACCCAAACAAACATGAATGTAAATGAAGTAATCGCTAACAGAGCAATAGAGATTTTAAAAGGAAAAAAAGGGTCAAAGAAACCAGTTCATCCAAACGATCATGTAAATAAATCTCAATCCACAAATGATGTTTTTCCAACTGCAATGCATATAGCCATAGCTATTGAAACAACAAATAAATTACTTCCATCATTAAAATTACTCAATAAAGAACTTAAAAAAAAAGTCTCAGAATTTAAAAATATTATAAAAGTTGGAAGAACGCATCTACAGGATGCTACTCCACTATCCTTAGGTCAAGAGTTTTCTGGTTATCAATCTCAAATTGAAGAGAGTATTAATAGAGTGAGTATTGCATTGAATGAAATTTATTTACTCGCACAAGGTGGAACTGCTGTTGGAACTGGAATTAATAGTAAAAAAAACTTTGATAAAAAAATAATTAATGAAATTAAAAAAATTACTAAATTACCATTTAAACCAACAAAGAATAAATTTGCTGCACTTGCGGCACATGACGAAATAGTTAATTTTTCTGGAACATTAAATACAACAGCAGTAAGCTTAATGAAAATTGCTAATGATATAAGGTTTCTAGGGTCTGGCCCAAGAGCAGGATACGGAGAGCTTATTCTTCCTGCAAACGAACCAGGCTCATCTATTATGCCAGGAAAAGTAAATCCCACACAATCAGAGGCAGTTACTATGGTCTGTGTTAAAGTAATTGGAAACCACAATGGAATTACGATGGCTGGTTCTCATGGACATTTTGAATTAAATGTATTTAAACCCTTGATCGCCCACAACATATTACAATCTATTGATTTATTGTCAGATAGTATTAAAAACTTCGCAATTTTTTGTGTTAAAGGTATCAGAGCAGATAAATCTAAAATAAAAGAATACCTGGATAACTCTTTAATGCTTGTGACCGCACTTGCACCTTTTATTGGATATGACAACTCAGCTAAAATAGCTAAATTAGCTCTCAAAAATAAAACAACTTTGAGACATGAGGCAATAAAATCAAAACTTATAAACGAAAAAGATTACGATCGAATTGTCAATCCAAAGAAAATGATTTATCCAGCATAAATTTTAAAAAATTCTTTAACAAAATTTCTAAAAGTTACTTTGTTAAATAAATTTTTCTCTTTTTTATTATAGTCCTCAATAAAAGTATTTATCTCTGTATTAGACTTGTCATCAATAACTAAATTATTCAAATAAATTTTGTTTTCATTAAAATCATAAACGAAATCAGCTTTAATTTGATTAAATACGCTTCTATAATTTCTTTTAATCTGAAAATATCTAAAAAATTTCTCCACATCATCAAAATCAAAAATTATTTCGCCAACAAATTTTTTTTCATTTTTTTCATTTATAAATTCAATATCTTTAGATCTTAAAGACACTGACTCATTCCATCTTACATCAAGATCGTTTAAAATTATTCTTCTATCACCCAAAACAACTTTCAAATTTAAATTTTTGAAATAATCAAATTTTTCCACTTTTTTTATTTTAAAATTTAAAACAGCATTTAAGTTTGGGTTGTATAATAAATCAGTATTAAGAAGATCATATATTAATGTATCATTATTAAATATTTTCTTTTGACTAACATAGTCAAAGCTTAAATCTGAGTAAAAGTAAAACGGTTTAAAATTTAATGAACCATTGAAATTTTGATTTTTAGATAAAAAATTTAATGTTTCATTTTTAATTTTATAATTGAATAAATTTCTTTTATTAAAAAATAGAATATCAAAAAAACCGTTTATATCTTTGCCACTATGCTCAATTGAGGTTTTGGTATCAAGTCGAATTTTTCTAGAACTCATTTCGATCAGTTTCTTTTTATCATAATCATTTCTACTAATACTTAATTTTAATGGAATATTAAAAATTTCAAATTCAGAGTCTAATTTTTGTAGTAAATTTGTATCATCATGAATAAAAATGATTTTTTTGATTTTCGATAAAAACAATAAATCTTCATTACTATCCCTGAAAAATAATTTATTTTTTTTGAATATTATTTTATTTTCCATTTTTAAATTGTTTAAAGTTTTATTGAAAAAATAGATGTTATTCGAATTTGTATTGAATTCTGTATTTTTAAAAATTAAATCCTTAATCTTTAATTTCTTTAATGAAAAAAAATTATTAAAGGAAATATAAAACTTTACATAATTAGATTTTCCTAAAATATCATCCTCAAATAAAATATTTAAATCCTTTGTATAAAAATTGGGTCGAGGAAAAAGTCCATAATTTATTTTGTTATTAAATTTAATGTCAATATCATGTTGATCAGAAATTTGATCAATAAGAAGTTTTTTTATTTCATTTTTATTATAAAAAGCGGGTATAAAAAAATAAGAAAAAAATAATAATACTATCAAAGCGATAGATCCGCTTAATTTGGAGTCTAAATAATATATTTTTTTCTTGTTCTGATTGAATTTTTTTAAATTTTTAAATTTGTCAAAAAAACTCTCAATTTTATTATCTAGGTGGATTATTTTTTTCTTTAAAGGTAATAGTCTATTAGATTGAGATTTAGATCTATCTATTTCCCTAAAAAAACTTTCTATAATTTTATTTATTGGTAATAATATTTTTTTTAATTTTTTTTTATAAAAATTTAGATTAAACATAAATTGTTGAGACTTATAATTAAATTATTCAAATGGTAAACTCTGATTATCTTAAAAATCTCAATGATGCTCAAAAAAAAGCTGTATTATCTATAGATGGACCATTATTGATAGTTGCAGGTGCTGGATCAGGTAAAACAAAGGTTTTAACGAGTAGAATTGCTCATATCATTAAAACCAAAAATGCTTTTCCAAACCAAATTCTAGCAGTCACATTTACAAATAAGGCTGCTAAGGAAATGCATACTAGAGTAAGTAAAATTTTAGGTTCATCAGCGATTGGTCTCTCTTGGTTAGGAACATTTCATTCAATTTGTGCAAAATTATTAAGAAAACATGCTTCAGCAGTGAACTTAAAATCAAATTTTACAATTATTGATACTGATGACCAAATAAGGCTTATAAAAAATATTTGTAAAGCTGAAAATATAGACTTTAAACAACTTGCTCCAAGATACATTATTGCAATTATAGATAAATGGAAAAATAAAGGTTTATATCCTGACGAAGTAAATATTAATAAAAAAGATATTTATGAAAAAACTATTTTACCAGTATATAAAATTTACCAGCGCAAATTGATTGAATTAAATGCCTGTGATTTTGGAGATCTAATTCTCCATTCAGTTAAAATTTTAGAAAAAAATAAAGATATAAGAGAAATTTATTCTAAAAATTTTAGGTATATTCTTGTTGATGAATATCAAGATACAAACTATATCCAAAGTAAATGGTTAAATTTATTAGCTGAAAGAAATAGGAACTTATGCTGTGTAGGTGATGATGATCAGTCAATCTATAGTTGGAGGGGAGCAGAAATAAAAAATTTTTTAGAATTTGATAAAATTTATGAAGATACAAAAGTAATAAGACTTGAGCAAAATTATAGATCTACAGAAAATATTTTAACAGTTGCTTCCTCTTTAATCTCTAACAATCAAAATAGAGTTGGTAAAACATTAAAATCGACAATGGAAGCAGGAGANCTCATTCAATTAAATTGCTTCAAAAANGGNAAAGATGAAGCTATTGGNNTATCAGATNANNTNGANAAAATAAAAAAAGATTTTTCACTTAATAATATGGCAATTTTAGTCAGGGCAATTTTTCAAACTAGAGAATTTGAAGAAAGATTTTTAAAAATAGGCTTGCCGTATAGAATTTTAGGTGGAATTAAATTTTATGAAAGAGCTGAAATAAAAGATAGTGTTGCTTATTTAAGACTAATTTATCAAGATAAAGATGATTTGGCATTTGAGAGAATTGTTAATAATCCCAAAAGATCTGTTGGGGAAAGTACTATTAAATCAATCCATGAATTCTCTAAAACCCATAAATTAAGTTTAGAAAATTCATCAAGAAAGATGATAGAAAAAAATTTAATAAAACCAAAAGCAAAAATTGGTTTAAATATATTTTTAGATTTAATTTCCAAATGGAGGAATGATCTCAAAATCAAAAAAATAAACCATGTGAAATTGTTACAAATAGTTCTAGATGAGTCTGGATATTCTGCAATGTTAAAAAATAAAAAAGACCTGGAAAATGAAAATCGTCTTGAAAATATTAAAGAATTATTAAGTGCAATGAAAGAATTTGATAATCTAGAAAGTTTTTTAGATCATGTTTCCTTAGCGACATCTATTGATCAAGATTGGGAAGGTGAAAAAATCAATATGATGACAATGCATGCAGCAAAAGGGTTGGAGTTTGATGTTGTTTTTTTACCAGGATGGGAAGAAGGTTTATTTCCACATCAGAAATCGATAGAGGAAAAAGGACAGAGTGGTTTGGAGGAGGAAAGAAGGCTAGCTTATGTTGGCATTACCAGAGCCAAAAAAAATGCAATTATATCATTCTCAATGAATAGATTTTATCAAGGAGATTGGATTGATAGTATGGCATCTAGGTTTATTGAGGAACTTCCAGAGGATAATTTAGAAAAAAACTCATTTTTTGATGATGATACGAGTACCTTTAATGAATTTGAGTTTAATCAAGATTTTGAGCAAAATGATGATCCCAAAAGAAGCCCTGGTTGGATGAGATATCAAAAAAGAATTAAATGATTAAAGCGAGATTAAAGAAATTAAGAGACCAGTTTGTAGAATACAATTTAGATGGTTATGTAATCCCAAAAAATGATGAATTTTTTTCTGAGTATTCAAACAAGGATAGATTAGGTTTTATTTCAAATTTTAAAGGTTCAGCAGGATATGCAATAATTTTAAAAAATAAAAATTATCTTTTTGTTGATGGAAGGTACACAATTCAAGCAAAAATTGAGAGTGGTAAAAATTTTAGAATTATTGATTATAAAAAAATTCTAGATACAAAAATATTTAAAAACCTAAATTTAGGAATAGATCCAAAATTATTCACATCAGATCAGATTAAAAAATTTTTCTTTAAGAATAACAAGGTAACAACTATAAATGAAAATCTAGTTGATAATATTTTCAAAACAAAACAAGAGAAAAATATTCCTTTTTACTCCCTTGATAAAAAGATAACTGGTGAAAATCATTTTCAAAAAATACAAAAAATTTTATTATTTTTAAAAAAAGAACGATTAGATTACATATTAATCACTGCTCCAGAAAATGTAGCGTGGTTATTAAATATCAGAGGTTGCGATAGTCCAACAAGTCCAATACCAAACTGTCATTTAGTAATAGGCAAAAAAAGAGAAATCTATTTAATTGTAAAAAAAAAAAAATCAGAAAAGCTTATAAAAGAAAAAAAATTAAAAAAGAATCAAATTATTGAGACAGATTATTTACCGAATTTTTTTAATAAATTAAATGGAAAAAAAATATTAATAGATAGAAAAACGTGTTCAATATATTTTGAACAAATTTTAAAAAAAAAATTTAAAATCGTAAAAAAAGAAGATCCAATTTATTTTTTAAAATCAATAAAAAATAAAATTGAACTTGATAATATGATAAATGCACACTTAATGGACGGGGTTGCATTAACAAAATTTATTTTTTGGTTAAAGAACAAAAAAAAATTAGATATTACAGAAGTCGATGCTCAAAATAAATTAGAATATTTTAGAAAACAGAATCCAAACTATTTATTCCCAAGTTTTGATACAATAGCAGGTAGTGGCAAAAACGGAGCAATTGTACATTATAGAGCAACAAAAAATAATACAAAACTTTTAAAAAAAAATGAATTATTCCTTTGTGACTCTGGAGGACAATATAAATTTGGGACAACAGATGTTACAAGAACTATCTGTTTCAAAAATCAAGATAAAAAAATAAAGGATATTTTTACTAATGTTTTGAAGGGACATATTGCTGTCGTTAATACTGATCTTAATAAAAAAAAAACCGGAAGGTTAATAGATATTGAGGCTAGAAGATTTCTAAAAAAAAATAATCAAGATTATAACCACGGAACTGGACATGGTGTTGGTTTTTTCTTGAATGTCCATGAGGGCCCACAGGCTATCTCAAAACAAAATTCAATCAAAATCCAAAATGGAATGATACTTAGTAATGAGCCTGGATATTACAAACAAGGTAAATTTGGAATACGTATCGAAAATTTGATTTATGCAATAAAAATTAAGAATAAGCTAATTTTTAAAAATTTAACTTTGGCACCTATAGAAAAAAATTTAATCAATTTTAAATTGTTAACAGAAAAAGAAAAAAACTATATTTTTAAATATCATTTTGAGGTTTATTCCAAATTATCCCCTTTCCTCAATAAAAAAGAAAAAAAGTGGCTAGCAAGCTTTATTTAAGCATTTTTAGCCAAGATGATTGGTCTAAAATTTTTACTTTTAGATTTTTTGCAGTTTCAATTTTTCTATTTGTTGGTTTTTCTCCAACTATTAAATAATCAAGTTTTTTTGTAACATTGCTAACAATTGATCCTGAATTTTGTTCTATTAAAGATTTTGCTTCAGACCGACTCATATTTGAAAGTTTACCAGTAAACATGAAAGTTTTATCACTGAAAATACCATCAGTTTTTTGACTTTCAGCATTTTTCACTGTGAGTATTTTTTCTAAGTTTGTTAAAACATGTAAATTTGTACTATTTCTAAAAAAATTTTTTATTGAATTAATCTGTGTCTCACCTATTCCATCAATATTGATTAAATTATCAAAATTATTTTGTTTTGATAAATAAATAAAATTTTTTAACGATTTTAAATTTTTTGAAATAATCTTAGCATTTTCTAAACCTATATGCCTAATACCCAATGCGTAAATAAATTTTTCAAAAGAAATTTTTTTTTTTTGATTAATTGAATATTTTAAATTTGCAACTGATTGTTTCCCCCATCCTTCTAGATTTTCAATTTTAACATAATCAAGTTTAAATATATCGTGGGGAAATTTTATTAAATTTAGATTCCAAAAATTTTCAACAATTTTTTTCCCGAAACCATCAATATTAAAAGCCTCTTTTGATACAAAGTGTTTTATCTTTTCAATAGCCATTTTTTCACATTCGTAACCTTCACTAGAGCATCTCCTAACAGCATCTTCTTTTTTTGTTGTTAGGTTAAAATCTTTTACAGTTTCGGATCCACAAGACGGACAATTTTTTGGAAAATCAAATTTTTTTGAATTTTTATTTCTCAACTTTAAATCAACAGAAATTACATGAGGTATAACATCTCCAGCTCTTTCAATTAAAACCGTATCTCCAATTCTTATATCCTTTCGGTTTATTTCCTCCTCATTGTGTAAAGTTGCATTTGAAACAACAACACCTCCAATGTTAACTGGTTTTATTTTTGCTACAGGTGTTAATGCACCAGTTCTACCAATTTGAATTTCAATATTTTCAATTTTTGAAATACCACTGTTAGCGGAAAATTTATGCGCGATAGCCCATCTTGGAGCATTTGCAACATAACCCAATCTTTTTTGCAAACTAAAATCATTAATTTTATAAACAATTCCATCAATATCAAAATCTATTTGATCTCTTTTTTTTTCTATTTCATTATAATTTTTCATTAAATCTTTTATTGTTTTAATTTTATTATTTAAAGGATTTGTTTTAAAACCCCATTCCTTTAATCTTTTTAAATAATCTTCTTGTGAGGTTGCTTCTAATCCCTTCTCATAACCAAAAGTATAGGCAATAAATTTTAGTGGAATTTTTTGTGTTTCTTTAGGATCTTTTTGTCTTAAGGAACCAGAGGCAGCATTTCTTGGATTTGCGAATTTATTTCTTAAATCTTTAAAATCACTGTTTTGAATAAATACTTCGCCTCTTATATCTATTTCCTTGGGAAAACTTTTTAATTTTATTTCGTGAGGTATGTCTTTAATTGTTTTTAAATTTTCAGTTATATCCTCGCCCTCTTTACCATCACCTCTAGATAAACCAGTTATAAATTTTCCATCTTTAAATAATAAAGATGCGGATATTCCATCTATTTTTGGCTCTGCACTGTATTCAATATTCAATCCTGGCTCATTATTCAAAAAATTTGAAATTTTTTTTTCGAAATTTACAAGATCTTCCTCACTAAATGCATTGTTTAAAGACAGCATTGGTGTTTTATGTTTTATTTTTTTAAATATTTTAGATGGTTTAAAACCTACAGAATTTGATGGAGAGTCTTTGTGATTTAAAAAATTATATTTTTTTTCAAAGTTAATTATTTCTAACTTTAATTTATCAAATTCAGAGTCATCGACTAACGGTTTATTAAGATCGTAATAATATTTGTTATATTTTTGAAATAATTTAATCTTTTTAAGATATTTTTGACTAATTTTTTCATCAATCATATTAAAAAAGATTTTTTATTTTACTTAAAATTTTACTTTTTTCTTTTTCGTTTTTAGGAATTGAGGCGTTATACTTTTTATTAAAAATTTTGTAAGTTTCTTCATACCATTCACTTGAATTATAATTATAACCTAATAAAGATGCATACTTAAGAGACTCTTCTTTCATACCTAACTTAAAATAAATTTCAACAAGCCTATGTATTGCCTCCTCTACATGGGCAGTAGTTTCATAATTTTCTAGTACATTTTTGAATCTATTTATTGCAGGTATCCATTTTTCTTTTTTTACATAATGTCTCCCTATGTAAACTTCTTTTGCTGCCAATACATCATTAATTAAGTCTATTTTAAATCTTGCATCGTAAGCATAATCTGTATCAGGATAATTTTTGATTAAAAAATTGAGTTCTTTTTTTGAAAGTATTAATGGAGCTAAATCTTTTTTTTCTCCTTCAATAGTTTCATAATAACACATTGCTAACAAATAATGAGCATAGGCAATATTTTTATCGTTTGGGTAAGTGTTAAAAAATCTCTTTAAGTTTTGAATAGCTAAGGAATAATAATCTTGCATATAATAAGAATACGATGCCATTAAAACCGACTTAGAAGCCCATTGTGATTGAGGAAATAAAATTTCAGCTTCTAAAAATTTTTTACTAGCTGCAAAATAGTCACCTATTTCTATTAAGTTCATTCCTTCTTTGTAGGCTGAAATCATTTCAACTTTTTGATTAGTTTCCTTTATCAACTTGATATTTTCAGTCTCTTTGCTGCATGCGGACAACATTACTAAAGAAAAAAGAACAATAATAATTTTATATTTGAACATCTTTGTAATTATACATAGTTAAAAAAAAATTATAAAGATGAATATTAAGTTAAGCTATTGATCTAAGCAAACTTCTATTGATTAATGTATGAGGAAGGGTTCTTTCTTGAATCTCAATGATAGAAAAATTATCTTTATTTGCAAAAACCTCTCTTAATAAATTATTTGTGAAATAATGGCCTCCTTGTGAACATTTAATACTAGCTATCATTCTATACCCACTTGTGAACAGATCACCGATGCAATCAAGAATTTTGTGATTTACAAATTCTTTTGAATTTCTTAAACCTCCCGGATTAAGCACATCTTCACCTTTCACAACAATGGCATTATCTAAACTTCCTCCTTTTGCGAAACCGTTTTTTTTAATTACCTCAATGTCCTCGTATAAACAAAAAGTTCTTGAATTGAAAATTTCTGTGAGATCATCCTCATAAACATTTATTTTGTTTCTTTGGTTGCCAATAATTTGATTTTGATACTTAAGTTGAAAATCAATATCTAGGCTTAACTTAGATGGCTCAATTGATATAAATTTATCTTTATTTT
>FUFK010072333.1_pt1 | contig 15294 bp, 25 predicted proteins | sample 1021851 | NCBI WGS metagenome assembly FUFK01 (sample SAMEA51879418, study PRJEB19060) | metagenome | reverse complement strand
GCTCCAAGCAAGACCCGTATCGACTAAGTGTTGCCACGCCTCAATAACTTGTTCTTCGCTTTCAGCTTCTTCAAAACCCTCTGCTATACCAACTGCTAAATAATTGTCCATATCAATCTCCGGTTTGATGTAGCACCATTGCTACAGGTATATATTACATCATATGTATACAAATGTACAAATATTTGCACACATATTTTTTATCCGGCATCGTTTATTTTTGGTAAGATTCTACAATGGCGACGGAAGACACAGACATATTTGACTACCTGCCCAGTAGAGCGCAGCTCGCATACTTCGGTTCTCAATTTGCTCCCGGCGCGGGACTCATAGATGCAGCTGGTCAAATGCCAGCCATGCCATCTGGAGATGTAGCTCTCGTAGATGCATTTGCAGCTGAGGACATGCCAAGCTTAGGCGAAAATATTGAGCGCGGAGAATACTTCGATGCAGCGATGCAAGGATTAGGTGTTCTGGGCGATGCAATGTATGCGGTACCTCTTATTGGCCCAGTGCTTGGTCCAACTGTTGGCAGCGTTGCCAAAGGTGTCGGAGCTGGTGGTAAAGCCATCAAGCGCGGCATTGAGGCTCTGGACCCAGTGGTAGATGCTAATAGAGCTGGATTTGAAACAAACCAGATTATGTATCACGGCACAGCTGATACATTTACTCGCTTTGAACCATCGAAGACTGGGAACCTAGGCGAAGGAATCTATTTTACCCCGGATCCTGCGATAGCTAGTAACCGTGCAATCGTATCTAGCATGAAGCCAAAGCGATCAGCTGGCGCCAACATCATGCCGGTTTACATCAAAAGGAATCTGAATTACTTCGATATCGATTATGACCCACTGACCAAAATTGATATACCCAAAATCAAGGCGGAAGGTTTTGATGGTGTAAGGCGTTTCGATAAACAAGGCAATCTGATCGAAAGTAACATATTCGATCCAGATAACATCAGGCCAGTGTTCTCTGTTGATGGTCCACCCACACCACCAAAAGTCGCAAGCAAAGATGACTTGGTACAAAATTTCAAACAAAACCAAGCGCCCGTGGGAACGATAGACCCTGATACGTCAAAGCCAGTAACGGCGTCTTTGAATCGCGCTAGAGCAAAAAGATACATAGAGAACCTAAAAACACCGGCATTTAGGCGCCGTGAAGAAGCTAGAGCCGCTGGCAAAATACAAGATCTTGTATCCGCAGAACGAACAATTTTAGATCCAAATGATTTGTATGGTTACAGCTTAGTGCCTGTAGCCGGTGATCGATCTGGTATTGGAGCTTTAACTGACATTAAGGGCGTACCATTGAGCTTTCCTGTAGCTGTACAAGGTGGCCCCGGATACCCGTTATACATGTCTGGCAAAGGCAAAGGCTGGGCATCGATGCAGGGTGCAGCCAATCAAAAACAAATGAACATAATTCAAGCCATGGATGAAACTGGTATGGCGCCATTAGGCGTATACACAGCCATGGGCCGTGAAGGTATTAACTTCTCCACTCCGGTGGTGTTGTCAATGGTAGGTCAGCTCGACTACTTGAAGATACCAAAGAAACAAATTGCAGCGTTCAATAGTGCAGTGAAGAAAGGCACACCAGCCAATCCGGGCATCAAAGATTTTGTTGGTTTGAATAGCCCTGATCTTGTTGGACAGCTGACAGGCGAAATACCGAGTAGCGTAAGCTCTGGCAACATTCGTAAAGCTGTCATCGAAGAGATGAAGAAACCAAGATGGCAAAACATGGGCTTTCCCGTATACGAAGATGTTTTACAAACTGTAACGGACCCAGCTTTAAGATTGCCTAGAGGACCTAAAGGTACTTTTAATCCTGCGGAAACTGGATACAGCATATTTAAAGCAGATCCAACTAAGCCGACTTTTGCGGATCCTTTTCACTTAAGCTATGACACAGTAATACCGGGGGACTATCTTGGTGGCTTACCCGGTAGAGGGGTGCCGCCCGAAATCATGTTCCCGCAAAATTTTGCGCGTATGGCACAGAAAACCACTGTCGCAGGTAAACCGCTGACGCGACAACAGAAGGTCGGATCTTTAGCCATGGAACCCATGGTCGAGCCAGTAACCGACAGGCTAATAGAAGACCTAGCTAAGTATCTGAACAAGACACAAGGCACAAACTTTGCGCAAGGTGGTGAAGTAGATAGGTCTGGAGTCTTATCTTTGGTTGTATAAATCTATGTCCTCATGTCCAGAAGACAACAGCAGCAGCAAAAGCGTAAGACTAAAAAAGAATACCTAGAGTGGGTGCGACAGCAACAGTTACGCTCCCACAATCAATGATCCTTCCATATCCAAGCCAGCACAGCCAACTGCAAAGCGACCATGCCGACCAAGAAGATATAGAAAAACCATTCGATCATCGATAGTCAGTTTGATGCACCAACTCACCGTCTAAGTAGACTCGATAGTTTTTTTGCTCTTTGTCGAAGTCTTTAACCTTGCGACTGATTAGCTGCGGAAACTGTTCGTCCCGGCACTTCACATGCCTGACGTATCCTTCCTCGCCATTGATCCGCACATGTACGTGCAGCTCCCACATTGAGTTATCAAACACTCCGTATATTACGTCACCCATACTTCCTCCTATTTGTCGTATGCCTTAACTAATTTAGAAGCCGGGTATAGTTTTACCCTACCCAGCTCCTCGTCCAAAAATCTCACCTTCCCGGTTTTGGTATCCCGGCCCATGTACTGGCCATGGAAGGTGGTGCCTTTTACTCTCAATCTCATATGNGCAATATACACAAAAAAAATAATATGTGCAAATTTNCATANATACTTGCACATCGACACGGAATGTGGATAATAGATATATTAATTAACTGAACCGGAGAAAATATGAGTAGAGATAAACATTCGTGCAGCGTGCATTTGAACTGGGGTGAAACAAAACTTGTTAAAAGAATTTTTGAAGCGCTTGTTGCAAAAGACGAGTCTTTGCTAGAGATAGAAAACTTTAAACCTATTCTAATGCGTTCTCAAAACGCCTGTAGAAATCAAGAAGAATATCCTGCAAAGATGAGAGAATTGATAAAGGGGTTGCCTGATGGTTAGCAATAAAAAGCGTTTTTATAATCGCGTGCGCCGTACCTGCCTCAAGCATGATATAGATATCCAGCTTGATGGTGCGCCACGTAACTGGCGTTCAGTGCAGCTGCTCAAAGATGGGCAGCTGTTGTTGGGCGATTATGCTGAGGGCCGTCGCCCTCTTGATATTGACTGGCAGCGCATGCATGAAGAGCTGACCAAGTATGGATTCGTCGGAGGTGCAAAGTGAGCAATCCTAAAAAACAAATTCGTAACATCTACGGCTACTGCCGCGTGTCCACCACCGAGCAAGCTGAGAACGGGATCTCTATCGATACCCAGCAAGAGCTGATCTCTGAGTTTGTGCGCGAAAAATTTAACCGGGATGTTACTGAGTGGTTTGTAGATGCGGGTGTATCTGGGACCGTGCCGATNATGGAGCGTGAGCAGTGTCGNGCTATGACCGATGTGATCGATGANTANGACATNGTCATTGCTACCCGGATCGACAGACTATCACGTAGCTGTAACGATCTATTGCAAACTATTCCTCACCTAGAAGAATGCGGCGTGACTTTGTATCTGTGTGAACAATTCAACGACATGCCGGTGGTCTATCCCAAAGAGATGGCCGCAAAAGGTCTNGAGTCTAAGTACGANATGAACTCGCTGGTGAANCAGATTATGTTGATGGTTTTGTCAGCTGTCGCTGAGATGGAGTTTGAGAACACCAAGAAAAAATTTGCAGAAGGCAAAATTGCTTGGGCGCAGCGTGGATACTCAATCGGCGGATCCGCACCATTTGGCTTTGAGTTTGAAGAAGAACGACTGCCACAAGGTAACCGCATGAAAACGCGCAAAAAACTGGTGGAGATTCCAGAAGAGCAAGCAGTGATTAAAACCATACAGAAGTGTAAGCAACGCGGCCTTGGCGCTAGACGAATTGCAAAGCAGGTTGCTAACACGCATGCAGGCTATGAAGACTTCTCTCCAAATAAAGTCGTCAAGATCTTAAATCGCAAGTTTCAGGGAGTAGCTTCCTAGTTGCGTTTTATTAGTTATAATGCTAGTAGCACAGGACTAGCATATGACTACACTTGAAAACATAGAAGCGGCGATTGCGAAAATAGATTCGATACTGCTGCTCGACTATATCACGGGTCCAGTGCGTGAAGAATTAACACACATCAAAGCGTATTTAGAAAACGCGAAAGCGGACCTTAGTTAATGGCTAATATTAACGGGTGGGGTCGAGGCGCATGGGACGAAGGCGCTTGGGGTACTGAGCTACCTGTTAATGTCACCGGGCAAGCGATTACGTCTGGTATCGGGTCTCTATCTGTAACAGCAGCAGCAAACCAAACACCGACCGGCCAAGCCATCACATCAGGCCTTGGCGCATTATCTGTCGTCGCGCAAGCAAACCAAGCTCTCACTGGTCAGGCAATAACATCCGGTCTTGGATCGGTATCGGTTGTCGCGCAAGCTAACGTCACACCTACAGGTAGAGCGGTCACATCTGCACTAGGATCCGTTGAAGTACACCACAACGCTGTTGCAGAAATAACTGGCTTGTCTATGACTTCTGCTCTTGGTTCAGTTACCACAAACGCAGCTGCAAACGTAACACCGACAGGTCAGTCGGCAACATTCAGTGTCGGCACGACTTTAGTGTATGGCGAAATAGATACGTCACAAACACCAGATTACGCTACAATATCTACAACACAAACTCCCGGTTATGAGGAGATAGAAGCAGGCCGAGATGCAGCTTAANAATTTTTTGCTATAATGCAGAAAGGAGAATAGAAAATGGCAACCTATGTAAATGACCTCAGATTAAAAGAGATCGGCACCGGAGAGTCTTCAGGAACTTGGGGTACCGAAACGAATGTAAATTTAGAGCTAATAGGTGAAGCTCTTTCTTTCGGCACTGAATCCATAACCACTAACGCCGATACTCACACTTCTACTGTAGCCGATGGCTCTACAGATCCAGCGCGATCTATGTACATTAAGTACACCGGCACACTCGATTCAGCCTGCACGATCACCATTGCACCAAATACGCTCTCGCGTTTGCACTTCATAGAAAATGGAACNTCCGGNTCACAAAATATTATTATTTCTCAAGGTAGTGGGGCGAATGTAACGATCCCGCCGGGAGACGTNAAAGTCGTTTATCTAGATGGCGCCGGTAGTGGCGCTGCTGTAGTCGATGCCTTCGCAAGTTTAAATGTTGTTGACCTTAAAGTAGAGGATGATTTAACAGTTACAGACGATGCAACTATAGGCGGCACGTTAGGTGTTACTGGTGTTCTTACTGCCAACGCCGGTGTTGTAGTAGACAACATCACGATCGATGGCACAGAAATCGATCTGTCCTCTGGTACTTTGACTATAGATGTAGCAAGCAATATTGAATTAGATGCAGATGGAGGTCAGGTGATCTTCATGGACGGTGGCACTAATATCGGTAGGTTAGAAAACTCTTCCAGTGATTTTGTCATTAAATCTATGGTTGATGATAAGGACATCATCTTCAAAGGTGAGGATGGAGGTTCTGGTATAACCGCCCTTACTCTTGATATGTCAGCAGCGGGAGCAGCCACTTTTAATGCGGGTGCTACGTTCGGAGGCAATGTGGGAATTGGAGGTTCCTCTGCATTTTCAACCTTGGAAGTGATTGGAGATAAAACCGAAAGCAACAATCTACAACTTACGCTTAAAGGTGCTACGAACACCAACAAACAAATGATAATGGGTTTTGATACGACTGCTGATACTGCCCATGTCACAACACAGATAGCTGGTAGTTCGCCAACTCCTCTTATATTCAAAACTGGAAATGTCGTATTTAACGAAGATTCTAACGATGCCGATTTTAGAGTCGAGTCAAACAGTCTAACACATGCGCTCTTCGTTGATGCTGGCAGTGATACGGTTGTTATTGGTGGCACTGTTGCTGAAACAGCCGATCACCTTGAGGTGCTAAGCTCTGATTCTACTACTAACGTCAGAGTTAGAAATACTAATGCTGGTGCTTCAGGACCGCTTTTAGTTTTTGATAAAGCCTCCTCTAGTCCTGCCAATGATGATGTTTGTGGCGAGATACGTTTTATAGGGAAAGACTCTGCTGGAAATGCGGAGCAGTATGCGGGATTAAAGGTTGAGTCAGGAAATGTAACATCCGGTGGCGAAGACGGTATTACCACTTTTGGTATGGCAGTAAATGGCTCATACCAAAATATTTTTAACATAAATCACGTTGGTACGACATTTAATGAAGGCGGCATTGGCGCTTTAGATTTTCGTGCAGAAAGCACTTCTGCTGCCCACATGCTGTACGTTAACGCCGGAGACAATACAGTTACGTTTGATAATAGTGACTTTAGTACTATAGATGGTGCAAGTGCCACTGGGGTAGCAATACGGACTGCCGGAAGGATGGTGTTCTGTGGAACTGATGGCGGCAACATCATGGAGTTTAATATTAACGGTACAGGTGGTGTAGGTACTATTCGTGTCTCTGGGTCTGCTACTAGTTACAACACTTCTTCTGATGAAAGGCTTAAAGAAAACATCTCCGATGCTGAAGACGCTGGTGAATTGATAGATGCCATTCAAGTACGTCAGTTTGATTGGAAAACAGACGGTGAACATCAACGCTATGGTATGGTGGCTCAAGAGTTAAATACTGTTACACCGGAAGCTGTATCTGTTCCTGACGATCCAGAAAAAATGCAAAGTGTTGACTACAGCAAGCTAGTACCGATGCTTGTTAAAGAGATACAAACATTACGCAGTCGCGTAGCACAACTGGAGAAATAAAATGGCAATCAATACAACATGGAAAGTCACAAGCGTTAAAAGTGTTAAAGAAGATGGCGGTATCATAGAGGCAAGATGGTCTTGTGTAGCTCAAAGTGATGTGGCTTATGATGCAAGTACAGACACGGGCGGGGAAACGGCAAGCGAAGGTGGCAGAAATACTTTTGTTTACGACGCATCTGATTCTGGTTTTATTGCTTTAGACCAAGTAACCGAAGCAAATGTTTTGAGCTGGATACGAGATGCAAACAAAGCTGTAGGCGAAACGGCTACACAATGGAAGACTCGAATCGAAACTGAAAGAACCGCAAAGGTGCAACAACAAATAGATGACAAAGCTGCTAATAGTAATGCTTTGCCTTGGAGTTAAATATGGAAAATAAAAATCAGGATCCTACGGTCCTAATTGGTGATCAAACGATTAAAGAATCTGATCTTACGCCCGAACAAAATCACGCAAAATCTCACATACAATCTTTGCGTGCAAAAATCAACAAACTTGAATTTGAGCTAAACGATCTTTTACCAAGTCTCAGGTACTACGAAAGAGAATTGTTGCAGTCTGTAAAAGATACAGCTACTCATGTTTTAGATAAAGAAACACAAAAAACAGCGGGAGAATCATGAGCTGGTGGTCAAAACTTGTTGACGCTCTAACCGGGACAGAACGCAAAACGGTAAGAGCGAGAAACGATAAGGGTCAGTACATCGGCGACGACAAGTCTACTCCAGACGTGGATGAAGCTTACAAAACAGTAAGAGTCAAAAAGAAAAAGAGCAAATAATATGGAAATTATCACAGACATATTTAGCGTAGTTACCGGGATCGTTTGCGCTGCTAGTATTATTTGTAGTCTTACGCCAACGCCAAAAGATGACGAACTGATTGGGCGTTTGTACAGAATCCTAGAAATTGCCGCTTTGAATATAGGCAAAGCCAAACAGTAACATGGATGAAGGCGTGGAAGCTTTGGCTGAAATCAAGGCACATCAAAGAGAGTGCGCTGTCCGTTACGAATATATTCAACGCCGGCTAGACGACGGCAGTGATAAATTTAAAAGATTAGAAATGTTACTTTGGGGCGTATACCCATTTATTGTAGCAACGGTTATTGGAGTGGCAGTGTTGCTATGAGTGAAGAAGTAACCAAAAAAAAGATTGAGCTTGAGCTTGAAGTCGGCACCACCACGGTAGAGCGTGGCGTCAATCCATATCAAAAGTGGATACACTTAGCCAGAGCCGTTGATGCTTGGAGGATCTTTCCAAGGCTTTTCCTTACCGTTTACATATTTCTTTTGTATTACTCCACCATGTGGTTCATGAGTTTGCCGGATCCATCATTAGAACAATCTGGTCTCATTTCAATTATTGTGGGCGCCGGCGCAGCATGGTTTGGTCTATATGCAGGAACATCAAACAGCTCTAAAGGCTTCAAAGGCGAAGAATAAATGATTACTACATATGTTGGTTACAAGTTAGCTATAAGCCCGTATGGAATACAGTTTTCTGATGACGTAGATAAAATGACTATGTCTAAACTATCAGAACACGATTTTGAGCAAGGCGATAGATTCGTTTTGTACGAAGACACAGAAGGCAAGGTATGCCTCAAAAAAGACCGGGATCATGCAAGACCCAATTAGCCTCATAGCAGAGCTAGGCTTGCCGATAGCAAGCGGTCTAATTATGGGGTACTTTATTTTTCTTATCATGCGGCAGCTTATGAACGGTTTGGTTGACGAAATCAAAACAATTCAAGGCATATCAAAGATGCTTATAACAAGGGCATCAATTATGAACAATGACATGATACGCATCGACACTAGCGTATCCAGCGCGTTAAATATCCCACCAGACTTACAGCGCATTGCACGCGCAGAAAACTTTGTAGAAGATGGAAAGATAGACGCTAGGCGAGACTAATGGATGTTGTCCAATTGGTCTCAGACTTTGGCTTTCCAATAGTCATGGTCATAGGTCTGGGGTATTTTGTNTACTTTGTTTGGCAAACAATCACCAACGTGATAGACCCGGCAGTGCAGGACATGAAGGCCACTATCATACGCTTAACGGACCAGCTCAGACTTTTGGATCAAGATATGATAAGATTGCAAGAGAAAGTAAATACAGTGATTGAGCTTAGGGAAGCGGATGCTGTACAAAAACATAATGAAGAAGAGAAAAAGAGGCAGGCCGAGCCTAAAACAAAAACAACAAGAGGCACGCGAAGAAACATTTAAAACATGGTTTGCCGTGTTNGGCATGGGTTTTATCGTTTTTGCTGTANTATTTTCTTCNTTTGCATCAGCAGATGAGATGGTGCATAAATTCAAATCTCCGAGCTTTTCTGGCGTCGGAACATCAGCACACTATCTTACGATAGAAAATCAAGAGTTTAATCGTAGAGAAGCGATCAAAGCTGAAATAAAAGCGTATAATGAAAAGTTAGCGCGAGATGAAGAGAACAGTACGCTTGCNNGNTTNATANGNAATNTNGAATCGAGGGTGTATGCNCAGCTNTCGCGNCAATTNGTAGANGCNTTNTTNGGNGANAANCCNAGNACNAGCGGNNTNATNGAANTGCTAGGAAANANAATNGAATATGTAGTAGATGAAACACTTGGACTTATCACACTCAAGATCACCGACTCTGAGGGTAACACCACGGAGATTACGGTTCCTATCGGTAGCTTTACCTTTTAGCTACTTTTTATCTGCTTGCACTACTTTAATACAAGATCCAATTGAAAACACCATACCTCCTGTTCAAAAAATTGAACAGGCAGAGATACGAAGTTTAGTAACAGAGGATCTGCTCAACGTCGATCCACCTGTAAGAATGCCGGTGGTCGCAGTATATACAAATTCTTTTGCGGATCAAACAGGAGCGCGCAGAAGTAATAGTCAATTTGCAACATTCAGCTCCGCAATAACACAGGCGCCTCACGCCTACCTAATACGCGCCCTTAAACACGCTGGCAAAAACAACGAAGGATTTTTCCATGTTGTAGANCGTGTTGGTTTAGACCATGTTACAAAAGAACGTCAACTGATTAGATCTACCCGCGAAAGTTTTGATGATAGTCAAAAACTGCCACCACTTGTATATGCAGGGCTGATCATGGAAGGGGGAGTCATAGGGTATGAATCAAACACAACCAGCGGCGGTCTGGGGGCTAGATACCTTGGAATCGGAACAAGCAAGGCATACAGAAGAGACACCGTCACCGTATCACTACGCACTGTCTCTGTCACAAGCGGTAAGGTTTTAATTGAGGTTCTGGTTACCAAAACAATACTCAGTGCATCACTCGACAACGACATATTCCGTTTTGTAGCGCAAGATACAGAATTAGTAGAAGTAGAAGGCGGGGTCGTTAGAAACGAGTCTGTAAATATAGCTTTACAAGCAGCAATCGAATCGGCTGTTTTACAAACCATAGAAGAAGGAATACAATATGGTTATTGGACGGTTAGGAGATGAGACACTACACAGCAATTTTTTTACTTGCGACGGTATCGGCATGGGCGGCTGATAACGAAGTGTACGTGGACCAAAGTGGCGACAACGCCAACATTGATATTGAACAACTCGGATCGTCAAACATAATCGGCGGTCTTAATTCTACCGCAGGATCCCTCACAGCTTTTGATTTAGATGGCACCGGTCTCACTTTAGATATAAATCAGATTGGTGATACGAACAAATTTTTGGGCGATATCTACGGAAACTCAATCACCGGTTTTTTTGAATTTGACGGCGATACGAATAGTTTCACCATCCAAGGGGATCCAACCAACACTTTCGGCATAAACAACTCTAACTACAATGTTGATGTTACCGGCAACACCAATACCTTTACCTTAAATCATGGCACTGCTGCTTTAGCGTCCGGTTTAGATCTTGACTGGATCATACAGGGAGATGACAACGAGATNNCGTATGGTATAGACATTGACGGGGCTACNTCATNTCTTGATATNGACGGCGATAACAATAATTTAANTTATGACGGAGACGGGAGCGCAGGAGGCTACTTCTATCTAGACCAGACTGGTAATAACCGAAACTGGACCATCAAACAACAGTCTACTTTAAACAATGACTGGCTCAAAATTATTTCTAATACTTCTGGCGGTACTTTGTGCATCATCCAAAACGATGGCGGCACAAGCACCTCCTGTTGATATTGGAAAAATATCAGAACTAAAAGGCAACGCACAAATNATACGTGATGACGCTTATGGCGTGACTATGGCCTTCCCGGTACAGCAAATGGATGATGTCCGCACCGCAGCCGGTAGAGTCGGTATTACGTTTGTGGATGACTCAGTCGTTAGGCTTACAGAACACAGTAAGCTGGTTATAACAGAATACGTTTTCAATCCTGACCCAGACAAATCAAAACTTAGCCTGCGCTTTGCTTCTGGCACTGCGCGGTTTGTCACTTCAAAGATGGGTCTTATAAATAAAGAGCGAATCAACATTACTACCCCAACAGCCCAGATTGCAATCAGAGGCACAGATTTTACTTGCACGGTAGATGAGCTTGGGCGCAGTTTAATTATTTTATTGCCCGATGCTAATGGTGACGCCTCTGGAGAAATCATGGTGGCTACCGGAGCTGGTACTGTAATTTTAAACAAACCGTATCAAGCAACAACGGCATCAGTTTATGAAAGCGTGCCGACTCGCCCGGTCCAACTTGATATTACTTTAGATCTGATTGACAACATGTTGATTGTTTCACCACCCAAAGAACAAGACGTTCTGGCTGAAGAAAGAGTATCACAGGCAAATAACGTCTTAGACTTTGATGCGTTAGAGTTTGACGACCTAGACGTGGACTATCTTGATGCTGAAGCAGAGCTTACTTTTGAAGAGCTTGATATCAACTTTTTAGATGTTAACTTTCTCGAAGACTTACTAGATATTGTTGAAGACTTAGACGCTTTAAGTGACGACGNAATTGACCAAATAGAAACTAGCATAGCTATCACCGGCACCTCTATCGGTCAGGATCCTTCGACACAAATCACAACAATAATACAAGGACAGCAAGTAAGTTTGCGTCGTAATGTTAGTGAAAACGTAAGAGTAGATATAGATGGATCTGGAGCTTATACAGTAATATTTATACAAGACGGCGTTAGTAAAACAATAACGATTAATGGAGGGGGCAGCTCTGTGATAAAAATTAAACAAGGATGAAGACATCACTCAAAACTATAGGTGTGGTTTTTGTATTATCACTGCCGTTTATAATGCAGTGGTCTTTTCTAGAAATTATCAAACTCAAAACATTTGATGCATTGGTTCTTGAAAAACCACAATCTAATTACTTTACCGTTCTCAATATCACCGAAGAAGATATAGAGCGAGAGGGTGGCTGGCCGTTACCCAGAGCTAGACTCGCAGAAATACAAAACGAATTGATGGCCCGTGGCGCTTTTGGTGTTGGTTGGACTGTTGCGTTCCCACAACCGGACCGTATGGGTGGTGACAAAAAATTTGCAGAATCTTTGCAAGATCGTAACAGTATTCTTGCCATGTACGAAAATCCCGGTAGCGGTTATCCAGCTACTGTAGGCACTGTCATCATGGGCGAACCTGTTGGCGGTTATCCTGCGTCTGGCGTTGTACAAAACATAGAGATCCTTAGAAATGCTGCCTCACAAGGTATTGCTTCTGCGCCGGTAGATGTTGATCAGCTAGTAAGGCGCATGCCTTTACTAATGAAAACACCTGATGGATGGGTGTCAGCCTTCGGCACCGAGGTTTTGAAAGCACTAGTAGGTTCGGACACCTACATTATAAAAACTAATCAGAACGGCATACAGGAGGTTGTAGTGCAAGGTCTACCGCCTGTGCCGACAGACTCTCTTGGGCGTAAGTGGATCAGCTGGGTCAAAACCGATCAAACTGATTTATTAGAAATGAATGTGAAAGAGCGATTTGTATTTATCGGCACAGATGCCATGGGCATCATGCCGCAACTAGCTACCCCGGTTGGCTTGCTTGAACCACACAAAATACAAGCAGCACTGGCTGAATCGATCTTAATACAAGACAGCCCCCGGATACCTGACTGGTCTTATGCGGCGGAACTAGGCATTTTCGCGTTTTCTGTGGCGCTTGTATGGTTATTAGTGACACAGCTTGGTGTTACGTGGGGTGTAACGTCTTTTTTGGCCATATTCGGCGTTACGGCGTACTCTGGTGTCCATCTCATACAGTCTGGGGTGCTTTTAGATGTGACTTGGAGCTTGATTTCGCAATTTTTTGCGGCTTCAGGGGCGTTTTATTTGAATTTTCGCACCCAATACCGCCTAAGACAGCAAATTAAGAAGCAATTTGAGCATTATTTGGACCCTAGACAGGTTAAACAGNTACAAAAAGACCCAGATTTGTTGAAATTAGGCGGTGAAACGAGATATTGCACGTTTTTGTTTACTGATTTACGTGGTTTTACATCGTTAAGTGAAAAATTGTCACCACAAGAGGTTACTGAGGTGATGAATGCTACTTTAACGGTCCAAGTAGAAGAAATACAGCGTGCGGGTGGTTGCATTGACAAATTCATAGGCGATGCGTGTATGGCCATCTTTTCAGCGCCTTTGAATCTTCCAGAGCAAGAAAACAGAGCTGTGGCAGCTGCTATACGCATACAGGAAAGAGTCAAAAAACTGAATGAAAAGCTCCCTGTAGACGTAGCAATCGGTGTGGGCGTAAACAGCGGTGATGCGGTGGTAGGCAACATGGGATCAAACACAAGATTCGATTATACAGCCATCGGTGATGCCGTAAACGTAGCCGCCAGATTGGAGAGCGCAACGAAGGAAGCAGGCGTAGATATTTTAATTGGATACAATACTGCACAAAAGTGCAAATATTTGTTAAAATCTCTTGAACCTATAAATGTAAAAGGTAAAAGCGAGGCACTAAAGGTATATACATGGGATTCAAAATTGCAGCAGTCTCTACCGGATTACTCTTAATAGTAACAGCCGGTTTGTGGTTTTTCGTACAGATGCAGGCGAAAGAGATTGCCACACTAAAAGCAAATGCGGTCATTCTCCAAGATAAAATTGAGGAGCAAAACGCGAGCATAGATAACTATTTGGCGAAGCAAAAAGAAACTACTGAACAAATCAAGCAGCTAAACGCACAGAATCAAGAAGCCATGCGGGAAGTCAATCAATTAAGAAACACTTTTCAGCGCCATAGCTTGAATAATCTAGCCATGGCAAAGCCGGGATTGATAGAAAATATAATTAACAAAGGCACAGCAAAAGTAAAAACGGAGTTTGCGGAGCTGACAGATCCGAACATGTTTGAGAGTAAAGATGAGGAACCTGCTAGTAATTAGTTTAGTTTTATTTGTTAGTGGCTGCTCTTTGTTCCAGCCAAGAACAGCGCCTGTAGAAGTCAAAACGATTACTTTGCCTGCGCCCATGTATCACCCTCCGATGCCTTTGGAAGTAAACTTACAAGACATCAAATGGCGCGTGCTAACGCCAGAAGTGATGGAAGAATATTTACAGCTTGTTAAAGAAGGTAAGGCGCCAGCTGAACCTTACTATGCGTTATCGACGCAAGGCTATGAAAGCCTTAGCATGAACATGGCAGAGCTTAAACGATACGTTACTAATGTGCTGGCGATAATAGAGTATTATAGGGAGCAAGATAAAGAGTTAGAAACAGAGGAGAAGCCAGATGAGTGACGCCCCAGAAGCATACGTTTATGAGGCCGAGCTTGAAAGGGTGATCGACGGTGACACGATCGATATAACGCTCCGGCTTGGATTCGATGTGAATTTGACCAAACAGCGTGTTCGTCTTCATGGAATTGACACCCCAGAATCTAGAACAAGAAATCTTGCAGAAAAGGCCCTAGGCCTAAAGGCAAAAGAAAGACTAAAGGAGTTATGCGTTGGACGATTCAAGATCAAGTCACTTGGCAAAGGCAAGTACGGCAGGATCCTTGGCATACCGTATGATCAAAACGGTTCTGACATTTGCAAAACACTTATTAACGAAGGACATGCCGTTGAGTATTACGGCGGTAAAAAACTTGCCAGAGTCAAAGACGACGGCACATGGGGAGAATAATATGAATGATATGAGAGTAATTAGTGAAGAGGGTAAGGCCCTCATCAAAAAGTTTGAAGGCTGTCCGCAAAAGGATGGCGTTTGCCACGCTTACAAAGACGCAGTGGGGATCTGGACTTGTGGCTACGGTTTTATCAAAGACGTTGACGAACACACCACNATGACCGTNGANGAAGCAGAAGCNCGTTTAGATCATGAGCTTCANGAGTACGAAGGTTACGTNAANAGCTTNATTGANGTGCCGCTAGAGCANCACCAATTCGACNNCTTAGTTTCNTTNACGTACAACCTTG
>FUFK010066160.1_pt1 | contig 15296 bp, 19 predicted proteins | sample 1021851 | NCBI WGS metagenome assembly FUFK01 (sample SAMEA51879418, study PRJEB19060) | metagenome | reverse complement strand
TCACCCTCAACCAACAGTCCTTCATCATCTAAAAACAAATCATTGTCTTCATCAATCATCTGAACTGTAAAGGTTGTACACTCAATGAGGTTATGGATTTCTCTATAGTCCCCACCATATACTGCTTCTTTGACTGTCTCGTCAAATGGATTTATTAAAATTACTCGCATTTGTTTCTCCTTTTAAATGTAAGTATCATCATACTTCAATCTTCTATAAAAGTAAAGGAGTTTATTAATTTTTCCCATTCGTATGGTTTAGTCAATATTAACACTGGTTTTTCCTTTAATCCGTTGTCAATTATTTCTCTCGATTGCTCACCTTTATACAAATATATTTCTGCTTTCGGTGTTCTCACTAAGACAAAACATTTACCACCATGTTTTGCTCTTTTGAGCAACCAACCTGCTTGTTCTGGTCTTAGTCCAATCTTGTTTCCAGAATTAACAACTTTTAATTCTACCCAAAACTCTACACCTTCACAACATGCATTAAAATCAGGTATACCTCTTCCTGTACCTCCAGTTTCGATGCGTTGTATGTGTAAGTTTTGTAGATTGACATTAACTAAGTTCCAAAACGCTCTTTCTTTCAATAGTTTTTACACCTTTGCCGTCTAACCAATCAACAAGATCTACAGATTCATCGTTTTGTATCTCTTTTTCTATTGACACAGCTTTATAGTAATCACCATCACCAATCTTACATCTTCTAATAATTTGGTGTACTCGTTGCTTTGTTATTCCGTAACGATCACCAATCTGCTCTAATGTTTTACCTTGTTCATAAAGCGACAGCATCTCACGATACTTATCAAGATAACATGAGGCAGATTCCTCAGATATTCCTTTAGCCATCATTCCTCCCAATAGCTATCTATGTCGACTGTAGCAGTTCCCCATGTATTACCTATCTCGGCATCTACCTTTACAGGAACTTGAAGATCCACACAGTCCTCCATTATTTTAGTTATCTTTCTACTTTCTTCTTTTGAACTCACAGATATATCTAATTCGTCATGAACCTGTATGTGAGGTATAATGCCCTCGCTATACAAATCTAACATGGCTTTTTTAGTCATATCAGAGGCACTTCCTTGTATCAATCTATTAAATGCTCGATAGGTGTATGCCCTACGAATATTCATGCCATACTCTTCGACGGCTTGATCATACGGGAGAGGTGTTTCTTTATCAGTTCTCGGTTCATACATGTCGAAACGACACTTTCTACCGAGCAATGTTGTTATTTCTCCTATGTTTTCTGCCTTGCGAGAACAAGACAGTGATAATTCCTTTATAAATGGTACTCTACTGTGGTATGTNTTAAATAATGCCTCTGCCTCTAAGTCATTGATTCCCAGTGCTTTTATTAGTTTTTCTTTNCCCATACCATANCTTAAAGATAAATTAATTACTTTTGCATCTTTTCTTGATATTCCTGCCATGTCAGCAACTATTTGATGAAAGTCAGCATCATCATCTTTGTACGCAGAAACTGCGTCTTGTGCACCTTGTAAATTTAATTTAGATGCATAGTGGACTGTTAATCTAGGCTCTTGTTGCGAGTAATCGAAAGCACCCCAATGCATACCCTCTTCTGGTAAAAACAATCCTCTAACTAATGGACCAAGCACAGGGTCTCTAGCTGGCACTTGTTGTAAATTTGGTGTGCTATAACTAAATCTGCCACTAACAGTGCCACCAGAATCTCCTCGTAAAGGATGCATTTGTCCGTGTATTCTGCCATTTTTAGCATGGTCAATGATCATATTTTCTATAAATGCACTTCTAATCTTTTGTAGTTTTCTTGCCTCAACTATAAGTTCTGGGAGTCCATGATTTAAACTTTCTAAAAACTTACCTGTAAAACTCGGTGCGTTTGTTTTCTGTGTTCTAGGGTATGTAAGTCCTGCTTTGTCAAATGCTTTTGCCACACTAGCAGAAGACCANACATCAACATCAACACCATACTTATACTTAATTTGTTTTATACATTCTTTTTCTTTCTTTTGTAAATCGTTAGCTGTTATTTCTGCTTTTTTAACATCTACACGAACACCTTGCCATCTCATATCTACTAATAGTGGTATTAAACTAGACTCCAATGTGTATATTTCTTGTAAATTTTCTATTTGCATAAGTTTTTCTAACTTATCCCATAACTTTAATGTAAGCACTGCGTCTTGTTCAGCATACTCACCCACATATTTAGCTGGTAATTTATACATTTCTGCTTTTGGATCTACACCATATGCACTCGATGCCTCTACCAACAGTCTTTCATCTTTTATGTCGTTGCAGTAGTCTTTACCTAAAGAGTTTAAAGAGTATTGTCTTCTGTGTTCATCTAATAGTGGAGCAACTATTACTGTGTCGTGTATCTTACCATTTACACTGATTCCTTCCCTTTTTAACCACCCTACATCGTAGAGTGCGTTGTGGAATATTTTATCACAGCTAGTGGATAGTGTCTTTTGTAGCCATCGCAACACTAACCTTTCATCTAAGTTTCCACCACCTTTATGTCGAATAGGTATGTAACCACTCCAACTGTCTGTAGCCACAGCAATACCAGTGACATAACCATCACCAGTCGCCCAACCTGGACCAAATGTCCTTAGATTGGGGTCACAAGTCTCTAAGTCAACAGCAATGCGTTTTGCTGATGAAAGATCAGGTAGCATGTCAGGAGCAGACCAAGAAGATTCTGGCACAAAAAAAGTAGATTGTGTTGTCATTCAGTTGCTCCGTAAGACTGTACCAAATAAGACAGCAATGTCTTTCCTTTGTCGTTTAATTTCATATCGACTAATTTTTCTACACCATTACTAAACACTACATTTACATTTGTGTTACCAAGACTGCGTTGATTAACACAGTACAATAACAACTCAAACAAGTCCGACTGTTTAAAATATTCACTTTCCTCTTGCGTTAGTTCATAATCAACACCAAGTTCTTTTTCAACTTTTTTCTCTACTTTAGAAAGTTCTTTTGCTAATTTAGTGTAGTTCCACTTTGTTGGTGCAGGCATGTCTCCTGTTTGTTTTTCTGCTACATCATGGGTAAGTGCTTTTAACAATGCTTTGGGACTTATATCAGGTTTTAACCAACTTAATATTACAGCAACACCCCAAGAGTGATTGGCTACTGTTTGTTCTCCTATTGTGGGCATAGTGTGGTAGCGTTTTACTTCACCACCCTCTAACACCTTTAATATCGCTAACACTTTAGATTGATCTATATTCATTACACATTCCTATTTTACCGAAGTGACACCATTTACAGTTTTTTACACTAGCTTTTGCAGGAAACTCAGTTGCCTCAGTTAACTTTAATGCTCTACTGTGAAACTCATCTCTTCTTTGTTTAATATCTTCTACTGTATATCTATATCTAGATATTTTTCCATGATCTAAGTACCATAACTCTGCTTGTATATCCTTTACAGCTGTATCTCGAAAATATGTAGCACATGCATATAAGGCACATTGTGCTTCATGCGACTCCTCGTTACCAGCATACCTACCTGTCTTAAAGTCTATTACAATAGACTTGTCAGGTTTTTTAACATACGCATCAATTTTATATTTACACCATGTTGCTTTGTCTTGCCAACTTGATGGCAACCAATTTATGTCGAATGCCCAATCCTCTTCAACAAAAACATTTCCATCTTTATACCCTTGTCTTAACTCCTCAAACCCTAACTCAAACATCGATAAACTTTTTACAAGTGGTGCCTCACCCTTTATATAGTTTTCTGCATCAAGATGTATGTTTGTGCCTCTTTCTGCAGCAGGATGTTGAGGTGTGGGCACCTTTTTTATGTTTGCGTAATAGTATCGCTTTGGGCATTGTTCAAACACCGAAAGCCGACTATACGACCAATTACTTATGACATGGTCCAATGTCTTTCTCTTCCGAGCCAATAACTGCCTCAGTGTCTTTAACTTCAACTTTATTTTCTTGCCTTCTTTTGAGCCACTCAGTACAGGCTTTTGCCCAATCTAACGCTTTACAGTGCTCNTCTAAGAATCCTATGGCACCCATCGTGTTACCATCTTTATGCATTTGCCAACTTTGATACATAGGCACAACAACATCTGGGAAAAATATATTTACATATGGGTAAGTAAATCTATTTGCCTCAACCGACATAAAAAATGTATCTAAATCTTTATCAAAATATTCTGTATTTGTGACCATAGGATAGACTTCCAAGTTTTCGTATGGGTTTTTTACCATAGGGTATTTTTTAGAGTAAAAGTCTTGTTCAGGAAAACTTTCACTAAGTTTTTCGAACAGATCTTTGTACACATGAAAACTATCACTAATTTGCCTGTACAAACCAACCTCTACGCCAATCATGGTAGCCATATATTCCTGTAACATCGAAAAATGCACTGCGTTAGCACCATATGCTCCCCATATCATGTCATTAGAGCGACAACAAACAGTCATGTTAAGTTTATTGTCCCTGATTTTAAAATAAATATGTGTATTGCATGGTGTGTCTAGTGTTTTTCTGCCTAAATCGTTTACCACATCCCACATCGCGAGAACACATCTTCTATCGTTTGGGTTTTCCGAGAGTATTTTTATTATCTCTATTAGTTGATCCTTATCCCAAAACGATCGCCACCTTTCACCATATGCTCCGTTAAAAGTTAGTCCGTTATCACTAAAACTTTGCATATTTGCGTTAAATTTTCTTACAAACGCTACATCATTTCTACCTTGTAGCATCCACAGTCCCTCCATAAAGTGAAAAAATGGATTGGCATCCCGTTGAGACCAAAACATTACTCTTTCTAAGGGTTGTTGATAGGTTGTCACCACTGGTGAGTTGTACTCTAAAGTGGTTCCTGCTCTACTGTCTTGCTCAGAAACTTGAGTGTCCCATCTAAATCCATCCATGCCCAAAGCAAGAGCATCATGAACATTCCTACAGCTTATATTCTTTACCATTTATATAACTCCTATTTATATTACTGCTTTTAGACCAAAAAATTCAGTCATTGTTTTTTCTGTTTTATACAAAATATCCTCTGGCACAATGCCTAACTCGAGTCTATCGTAAAATCCAGTCCCGTATCCTTGAGCAAGTGCAATATATTGCGATGCAACTCTTTCCCGATCGAAATGTCTTAACAGGTTTCTATTGGCGTCTCTAATGTCTTGCGCATATCCTGACTCAATATTACACGCAAACTCTACAGTTTCGGCAAACTCTTTCGGTGTTGCATCGTATGGCACCATAAAATAATTTTCATTTGGTTTAAACACTTCGCCGACTCCCTCTTCGTTAGTAGATATGCCTAAGTTTCTCGCAATGGGTATTGCTCCCTCTATAATGCCATCTACAACCACTCTATTAAAGTGATCTCCAATGCTTGCATATGCTTTTGACCAAGATGGGTCTATAACCAGCTGTGTTTTTTGCAATAAATTTTTTATCTCAGTTTCTGTTAAATAACCATGCCACTTCATACCATGGTCTACTGCTACATCCCATATCTTTTGACCATAATGCTCTTCGCTTATATCTGGGTCACGCTCCTGACTTACAAAATATTGAGGTTTACATTTATCTCTTGATGTCATGTAGTTATGCTCTATTCCACCACCAGCTAATTGTTTAGACATATAAGGTGACATATGTGGAATTGCTCTTACAAGATCATCTACATGTTTCCAACCTTTAAAAGTTTGCATTGATATAAACCCATAATCCCTTGAATCCCAACTAGGTTTATCTTCTAAAGGTAATTTTTGTGGGTTAAGTATTAATGCACGAGGAACATCAACCACATTGGCACCATGATAAGCACAAGGATGCACACAGGCTAGTCCTGATAAATGTTGTGATATTTGTGTAATCCATGGATAACTTTTTTGTAAATTACCATCGTGAATAATTGCTATCTGTTTAATTTTTTCTGGTAAATCATATAATGCTAACCAATCTGTATTACCCTCGTTGTCCCTTTGTTTAGTGGGTACAGGTATTTGCCAGATAATTAAATCATAACCACTTACATGTTGTTTCCACTTTCTTAGATTGTAGTCGCCCTTGTACGCAAATCTATTAGCTTGAGGAAACAACCAACCTTTTCCTTGATGAACAGGTATCCCTGATTCTTTTATTTCATAATTACTAGAATCTTTAGAACCTTTTGCTTTAATACTATCTCGCCAAACAAGTTCTATAAAATCTACACTATGTCCTAGATCTTTAAATCCACCAATTAAGTTTTCATTGTGGTTTATTATNCCTCCAGGACTATTAATATTATACATAGTTATAAGTATTTTCATTTCTTTTTTCTCCTCTCTACTTTCATTTCTTCTAACATATGTTGTTCTACTAACAACAAATATCTTCTTAAATCTCTTATGTCATCTAGAATGCCTTCAGGTCTAGAGTCTTTTTCTATTGCCTTAAATATGTCGTAAGACAAGGACTTTACTTGATTCTCTATCCTGTCCCATTTACGAGCCAACATCATAAATGCACCTACACCACCTCTTTGTTTCCAAGAGTTGCCATAAGATTCTTCAGCTTTCTCTAGCTTATTAACATCGTCATACGAGATGCCTCGCATTTCTTCAAACTTATTTAGTTTATTCATCATCTTACATACGCTCCTAATGTGTGCCAATTTTTACCTGTGTCAGTAAATTTTCGCAAAGATGTAAATCCTTGTTCTAACATATTTTCATGTAACTCTCTGCCTTTTTGTCTCCAAGACTTATCGTATTGAAAGTGTATTTCCATAACCACACGTTCAACACAATCAGGAAACTTGTATGGCATAAAACTATACTCAGCACCCTCAACATCTATCTTAATCTTGTTAGGACATGCATCCTTAACCACTGAGTCAAAGTTTACTGCTGGCACTGTAATGTATTCTCTACCATTAACAGGCTTAGTCATGTGTATTCCTTTATTCTTTTTAGAGTTTATGTACAAATCTATTGTGTCACTGTCGTCACCAACAACTGCACAGTTTTTATTAATAGAGTGGGGACTGTTCATCATTAACAAAGCAAAGTTTTCAGGATCAGGCTCGTATGCGTACATTTGACTTGCACCTTGTTGTTCAGCGTAAAGACTAAACGCACCAATATTTGCACCTATGTCTAAAACAATGTCACCATTACATATCTCTAATTGACTATAAGATGGTCGTATTTCTTTAAAAACATACTCATCGCAAGTGTTAGGTCTTACCCATCCACCAAACTTTTCTAAAAAGATTAAGCTGTCCATTTATATATACTCCTCGGTTTACCCTGATTTAATCTTACTCGCTCATATTTATCGAACTCACACAATGTATGCTCTATTTCTCTCATCTCTAAATCTGGTACTTGCCCATCTAGAAAATACGGAGCAGATTCTAATATTTGTTGCATCTCTAAAACGCACTGTTCCATTTTTATTTGTTTATTAAGATCTCTGTTGTGTATTCTATTTAGTCCTCTTCTTGCACCTGGACCTGGATTCGCCCATGTCAATATATCCTCAGAATCACCACCAACATATGTGTGTCGCCAATCAGTGACAACTTCATATGCCATAAATGGACCCATGTATGGATACGGCAACAATATTTCCCAAAGGCAACGCAGAGTGTGTGCAAGATGCACATCATTTATTAATTTGTTTCTGTCGGATGCGATCTGGTCTATACACCAACAAACACCCTCTAGTTTATTCATACCATTAGGTGTTTTTATAATGTATGCACCTGTGACCCACTGAGGCTGATCTAATAGTGCCTCAATACACCTACTGCTGTTCCACTCTACATGTAAATTGTTTTCTAATAACACTTTTCCTGTTTCTACCAAGTTAAACCATCTAAAGATTATGGTTGCTAAAATTACATCTGAATGTTCACGGAGTTCATCTCGCATATTTTCACGGAACCAGACAGTTGTAGCATCGTCTTCCCTAAAAACATTTGTGAATTTATATTTTTGTAAAATAGGATCATCAGTCCACGGATATGGCTCACCACTTTGTTTTTTAATGTGTATGTCATATCGTTTATTTAAAAATTGATAAAATTGTTCCATACTAATTAGTTATAGTTTCCTGCCGAGGTATAAAATATTTCTCCTGTTGCCTTATTTTCAAGGGCAATAGCATTATATTTAATGCTGTAATGTGTTCGCCACTCAGAAATATACTCAGATTTAAGATCTTGATGCAAACATTTTATAATGTGCTCAGTATCTTCTACCACTCTGCCGTAATCGTCTGGCAGTTCATCTATAATTTTACTAACATTCTCTGGTAGAGTGTGCTCACTAAAAGCACCAGCGTTAGGACTACTATGTTCTAATAAGATTCCATTTACTTTATTAGTCATGAGTACATCATACTCTAACTCTTTTACTTTGTAAAGGACTTTCATAACACAGCTGTAAAAAATTTAGAGGTATTAGGTTGCACAATGTGTAGATTTTTTCTAGTCCTTGTTACTGCAACATAAAATGCTCTATTTTCTCCATCGGGTCTGACTTGTAGCTCATTCCAAGTTTTTAATGATATATCCGTCAAAACCACCACATTGTCAGCTTCACCACCTTTTGATGCGTGTATGGTTGATAGTTTAATTCTAGGTCGGGAAATCTTTTCTCCTCTCCTTAAACATGCTATTATGTACACTTTTTGTTTTGCTGTTATTTTATCTAATGCCTCATGCCANATACTTTCAGTCAAGAGTCCATGTTCTAGTTTTAATGTTTCTAGATCTAACAATTTATCTTCTGGCACATTTGCCAACTTTTTATGTCCTTTTTTAACACCTTTACCGATAGTCATAAAATGATAAATATCTTTTACACTAGAAACAGATATTTTTCTACCTTTTCTAAGAAGTTCCCAATTACCGATTGCGTCTAGTAATTCTTGTCGTATAGATAAAACATTATTTTTAGAATATATAAACCCCACTTGTTCTAAATATTGTTGCACTTTCTTAAGAGTATACCCATTCCTCGATAATATCAACCAATCACCATCGCTAAAATCAATATGCTCATGTGAGGTGTGTATGTAGACTTTGCCCTCAACTGATCTAGGATTCCAAAGTTTTTCTCTACGATTTGCTTTAGGTATTCTATTTAAAATACCCTGTGCTATCTGATGCACTTTTCTAGGAATACGATATGAGTTCTCTAAAACAGATACTTCACCATCTAATGTAACAAATGTTTCTACATCTGCACCTGCCCACTCATATATTGCTTGATCATCGTCGCCTGCGACATGTACATTAGGAACACCCATAGCTAATTTTTTAATACACTCCCATTGTAGTCTAGATAAATCTTGTGCCTCATCAACTATTAAAACATCCAAAAGTGGTTTAGTTTTGTCCTTTACAAAAAGTGTAAGCATATCCGTATAATCTTTTAGAAATCTTTCTTCTTTAAACTTTTCTAAACCTGTACAAAACCAACGCATGTGATTCCAAGGTATGTCTGTATTGGATAATGACCATTGTTCTTTTATAGATATTTGTTTATTTCTAGCAATATTTTCCATAAATAACATTTGATCACCTTTTGACATACCGAAAACAGCACCCTCCTCTCTTGTCATGGCTCCATGTAGAGGCTCTCCCATTATTCTACTGAACTCCTTATAGTGTTGTCTTGTTATTACATCTGAGTTTTTTAANCCCAACCAGTGATAGCACAACGAGTGAATAGTTCTAAAGTATGTAAGACTGTCCTCTTCTAAATCAAACTTATCACTCGCTCTATCAAGTGCTTCATTTGCAGCTTTTTTAGTAAACGCTAAGTATCCTATCTTATGTGGTGGTGTCCCGTTCGCTAGATACTCCTCCGTCAGACTCAGAAGTTTTGTCGTCTTCCCTGTCCCTGGTGGACCCAGCAATATCTTCCACTTCTGTTTCTTGCTCATCTTCTTTTATCCTCGATATCGGGTCGCTTGACACAACATCAGCTAACTCACCTAACGAAAGCAATGCCTCTCTTATTCTAATTTTGAGATGTTCGGGAGTAAGTTTAGATTCGAGCAGTATTAGATACTGCTCGACATTATGACGCATACTCATGCTCTTAGTTTTTCTAACATGAGGTCATTACTAGCAACTTTCTTTAAGAATTCTCTAGCGTATTCCTCAGCATCATGGTTAATACTAACAAAAGGAAAGTACCACGCAACAACTTGAATAAACTCTTCGGCATCAGCAATTAATGCTCTTATAAGAGCATCCTCTTCTTTTTTACTTAGTTGTTCTGGATCTAGACATCCTAAACTTTTGTCAGCTTTTTTGTAGTTTTCAAGACTAAAGTTAAAAAATAACTCGGAAGTGAAAGGATCAACCCAAACTTCTTCCTGTCCTTTTGCGTTTATTAATATCTTTTTCATTTTACCTCCTTTAAAAATATTAAAATCATGATACTCCTTTACTAAGAGAAAGTAAAGTAGTTAGTGTATGGTGTGTGGATAAGTAAGTTCTTCTAGCACTGCCTCTACTCCAAAATGAAGCACAAGTCGAAGCATTCTCGGAGGCATGCCTTGATGTAAACCACATGCAACAGCAGACCAGAGCAGTGCGATAACTATTGCGTCGTCGTCCTTTTCTTCTTCTGTTAAATTTTGATAACCCACCTGAGAAAGTTTTTCGGCTAGATCTAAAACTCGTGACAGTTTCTGTTCGTCTATGAAAAGGTGATCTTCCATAGAGTAATATTGTAGCTTTTAATAACATCATTGTATATCTAAAATGGATCTTCTTTCATATTGGGTAGCTTAACATCTGCCTCGTCACTTTTATAGGCATCAATAATCCATGCATTTACACCTCTACCTCTAATATTAAAAAATTTATTTTCTGCTCCCATGTCTTTTAATCTTGCAGCAATCTGATTTGTTTTCATATCCATAAACCTGTGTCTTTGTAAGTAATCCATCAAATCTCTAATTCTAAAATATGTTTTGTTATCATCAGTCCATGGTTTGCCTAATAACATTTCTTCTCTAGTGGACGCTTGTGCTACATCAGTACAAAATGCCTCTAGTAATTCATTAAATTGTCCATCTACTGATGCATCATGACTTACTTCTATAATTTCTAAACCATTTTCTAAGAGTTGTTGTACTAAGGATTGCCACTGTACATCTTTCATCTTAGGTGGCATAATGTTTAATGTTTCCATGCAAACACGCTGAAATCGTATTTGGTTTTGTAGTTGTTCTGTGGTTAATTCTAATCGTTTGTCGTTTACCGACATAAACCAAAGAGGTGGTTGAGTATTTAATTTAGCTAAACTAGAAAAGATAGGAGCATCATGACCAGCACCAACACCAAACTTACAAGTCTTACATTTAGTCGAATTACAATACGATTTAATCGGTTCGTCACTGCATTTATAGTTATATTCTTTTTTCTTATGCTGTTGTATTAAACTTAGTACCTCACTAGCAGGCAGTGGAGGGTTAAAATATTTTCTGTTATACTCCTCTAATTTAGTTTCCCAGTCTCCAGGATATGCTTTCTGTAAATACACAGCAACATTAAACAGTCCATTGTTTCTAGTTCCCTCAGGAAACCCCTGTTTTAATAGTATCTTTAAACATGGTGGACCATGTTCTAAATCATCTACAATCGTTTGTACTTTTATTTTAAATAGATCATCAACTGAGGCAACTTGTCTTTCTATGGCATAAGCAAGAAACTCTTCCATGTTTAGTGCCTTGTTTTTATCAGATAATGCATACCTAGTCGAGTCGTCACCACCAAAATATGGCATGTTTAACCAACTACCTATGTCACCTCTGTCAGCTAACACCTGTCTTTGTTTAGGAAATATTTCTAATCCTCCGTATCCTAGTCCTGCAGCAACTTCTCTTAGTTTATCTTGCATGTCACCAGCCTCAACAGGCTCGGATACAAATAACAGAACATGAGCACCACCACTTTTACTTCGACATACAACCAATGGTAGTTTTTGTTTCTCAATGTTTTTAATAAGTTCAGCTAAGTCCAATGGGTAAACATCAACATCTATACAACCCCAAAAACACTCATTAGAGTCGGTAATAGGAATAACTCCTAGTCCATATTCTCCCTCTAGATGTTGATGCCAAAGAGCCACTGTTGGACCAGAGGTTTTAATAGTAATTGCTTTGCCTTGCTTTTTACCATCACCTCTGTCCTTCTTAATCTCGAAAAATCCATGTGCTCTTTCAGACCCTCGGAACAGCTGTAAAAACTGTTCTGCTAGTTTCGTCATAAAATCCTTTTAGAATGGCTCTTCCTCTGAGGCTTTTACACTACCAGAATTTATGTTCTGGCTAAATTGCTTTGCAGCACTGTAGATAAACCCATCGTCATCACCTAATGGTGCATCTAGACTGACATCCCAGCCAAACCATGACCCTTGATCGTTTTGTTCCATAACAGTTTTAAGTTTGTACTTATGGGAAAATGTTGGTGGTGTAAACACTTTATTGTCAGATGTTCTTATTTTTAACGCTGACATAATCGAGTTCCACTTTTTAGATTTTTTAAGCTGACTTCCTGACAAAGCAATTATTGCATTACTAAATCCACCTTTATCATCTAACACTANCACATAGTGGTTAGCAGTGGTAGACAATTGATTACCATTTTCTANGTAATCAGCACCAGCCACATTTTTTACTACCTGACTTAAAATACTAGAGTTATCATGCACAGCTGCAAGTCCTTTTCTTTCAGGCAACCACTCGAGATAAGTTCTTTTATACGCAACAGGAACGACTGTAATACCATCGTCACCCTTATATAAGGTGTTGTCTACTGTATTAAATATGTCGCCTTGCTCACAACCATCTATATATTTACCATCTCGTGAGTTTATTTGTGGGCTCATAGCCTGTATAACTCTTAAGAAAGGTATTGCTAAGTCTTCAGAGGTTACATTCTCTAACCCAGACCCAGAGTCCTTCATCATATCATTAACATCTAGTGTTAAATTAGTAGATTTTTTCTCTACAACTTCTTTTTTAGCTTTGTCATTCATAATTAGTCCTTTTTAATTTTAGCTTTTTGACCTATGTAAATATTGAAAGTTTCAAATGGCAGGTCAACACCACTTTCAACTTGTTCCCTTACAAACGCTTTGAGAGTCATAGGCTCTACCCAGCGTTTAGTAGAGGGAGAAAAACCTTGTGCTTGTAAGTCAGCCATAATTGATTCAGCCGACTCATCCTCACCTCGACCAAACTGCATAGACACAACATTTTTTATAATGTCATCGTGTCCATTTTGTTTGAGCCAAGAAAATGCCTCCTCTTCCCTCTCTTTCCCGATACGAGCAGAATAATACTGCTGTATAGAAATCTTTGCACCATTTGCTAACTTTATTTCCTGTAAATTACATTCACGCATAGCATCTGGTAAGTGTTGTTCAATAACTGCTTTTAATTCTTTTTTAACATCTGCAAGTTTTTCTTCCATTTCGGTAGCGATAGCCTCTAACTCTAATTGTTTCTCNGCCCAAAAACTTACATCCTTTAATTTGTCATCAGTTATACTGTCGCTAAATTTATTTTCAGCGTCAGTCTCTAGCTTTTTTTCGAAATCATCCATAATTACCTCAGTTTTACTTTTAGTGGAAAATATTTGAGACCCATTTTGTCCCATTTAAGAAAGTTGATAGTGTCATGTTTTTTACCAACATAGTATGTTGTTATGCCAATACAAACAGGATCACCTATTAATAGTAAGAAGTCTTCTTCATTAAAATCCTCAACTGTTGCTCGTATCTTAACTACAGCTTTTTCAGTTTCGAACATTAGATTTGTTTGCGATGGCAANATAAACTTTAATTCACCATGATCGGTGGCAGGAAGTAAATTTTTCCCAGGGGATTCTTGTATTGCGTAAACTTTCGGCAAAATAATTCTAACCTCTTCTTTCTAACTATTGGTCATCATATAATCATAAAATAAAAAAGTAAAGTGGAAAAGTTAAAATTTGTCAAATTACTAATATGTTAATACGATAGCAAGAAGATTTAGTGTGCAAGAGGTAGCAGGAATATTGGCTCCTCATATTAGNATGCTATTNTAAAAATTTAGAAATACTCATTTACTTATGTAAAAAACAGGTATATGATGAGAGGTATATTGTAATAACACGGAATTGCCCTTTTTCGTTAGATGTAGCTGCAATATATATCCTCTTCATGATGAGGTACTCCTTTTAAGATACATCATAAGGGCAACTAGAAAGGAGAATAGTATGAATATTTTTGTTGTAGATCCCGATCCCGCAAGTGCTGCGATCTGTTTACCAGATAAATTAGTTGTAAAAATGCCATTAGAAAGTGCTCAAATGCTTTCTACTGCACATAGAGTATTAGATGGCGAACAAGCAAGTGCTGATAAGGGTGTATATAAAGTAGCAATGAAGAACCACCCTTGTACAATATGGACTAGAGAAACCAGTCAGAACTACAGGTGGCTTTATTATCATTTTTTCGCACTATGTAAAGAGTACGAAACAAGATACGGCAGGGAGCATCTATGCTTTACCAAGTTACATAAACCATTGGCATGTTTACCTAAAAATATTACTATCGGTGGTCTAACTAAAATGCCACAGGCTATGCCAGAACAGTATAAATGCGAAGATACAGTACAAGCATATAGAGATTATGTTGTAAATGAAAAACATTACGCAAAATGGAATAAAATACCTAGTCGTCAACCAGATTGGTGGACTATNACTTGTCCGAGTAAGGAAGGACAAAAGTAGCAGTTTGGTAGTTCTGATTGCAAAAACTACCAACTANATAATTGAAAGCATTNACATTTAAAACAGAACCATATAAGCATCAGTTAGAGGCATTAGAAATAAGTTGTGATAAAGAAGTTTACGCATACTTTATGGAAATGGGGACAGGTAAATCCAAAGTATTAATAGACAACATAGCACATTTATATAATTACGATAAACTTAATGCAGTTTTAATAGTAGCACCAAAAGGTGTATATCGTAATTGGGTTAAAAGAGAAATACCTATACATTTACCAGACTATATAGAAAGACAAGTTGTTTTGTGGAATCCTAATCAAACAAATAAAGTAAAAAAGGAACAAGAAAACCTGCTTAGCACGGAAGAAAAAAAGTTAAGAGTGTTGGTAATGAATGTAGAGGCATTTAGCACACCTAAAGGTGTTAACTATGCATGGAAGTTTATAGCAAGTCACGACACTATGATGGCAATAGATGAGAGCACGACAATAAAAAA
>FUFK010120575.1_pt1 | contig 15300 bp, 24 predicted proteins | sample 1021851 | NCBI WGS metagenome assembly FUFK01 (sample SAMEA51879418, study PRJEB19060) | metagenome | reverse complement strand
CGTAATGCTTTATCTATTTCTGTTATTGCTTCTTTACCGCCTTCTTCTTGTGCAATTTTAATTGCATCTAAAACTAATTTAAAAAATGGAATGTTTGTAGGGAATAACCCTATCAAGATTTTTGAAGCAAGCGAGTTTGTACCTGCTGCTCCTATACCTTGAAAGGGTGTGCGTGTCTTACTTCTTCTTGAACCATTACCACCTGCTGCTTCAGGTATTAGATAAGGTAATGTGTACCTACTAGACTCCTGTCCTTCCTTTAAATAGGGAGATCGTTCAGTAGCGTACTGTTCATACAGTCCTGCTGCTGTAACTTCAGGAGAAGAATATTCCATGTTGTTAAATAGGTGTATTTAGATTACCTGATCTAGTAGTCTGGTTCTTTGATGCTAGTGGGATTCTTAATGAAGCAGTACCTTTTCTACCTGCATCTCTTGCAGCAGTCCTACCAATCTTCTGTCCTTTCTTTTTAGCAACAGTTCTTTGTTGTCCAGTTACTACTCCTTCAGCAGTTTTTTCAGCTTTAGGTGCTGTAGGTTCTGGGTCTGGTAATGGTGGGGGAGGTGGTGGGGCTGAGAAAACGCACATAATGTTTAGCTATAAAGTGATTTAGTAGAGTAAGGAGATGAAGTTTTAGAACTCCCCATTGAACTGTCAGGTGCTTTAAGACCTGCAATTCTGACGTTAGAAAACTCAGGGTCGCCTTTCTTAATCTTAATACCTTTCTCTTTTTTCTTCCTACGAAGTTTTAATTGGTCAGTAATTTTTTGTGTATCAAAAGGATTTTCAACACCTTCTTGTTCTCCTGTAACAACAGGAGGTGCATCTTTAAACTCAGGCTTGGGAGGAGGAGCAGGCATCTTAGGTCGAGAACCCATACACATAAGACTAATCCAAAACTTTTTCGGTCAACATAGTTTCACGTTGTCTCTTTTGTTGCTCAATTAAATAATCAACAACAAACCTTTGTCCTGCCCGATACCATACTTCCCTATCAGATAATGACAGGTCAGGGTGGCGGTTAGGAAAGACCTCATCTAGTCCTTGTATCAAGTCATCAGTAATTTGTGGTAACTTAACAGTCAAGAATAAGATTGAAACTATTAACATAGTAACTCTTAATCTGAAAATATAAATACTTTTGTATATATTTCATGCTACAATTTAATCAATGGGAGTGGTTACCCATTGGTAAAGCGTAGAAAACCCCTGAGACAAGTGACTCGTCTTGGGGGTTTTCTTATGGCTGCCAGAGTTTTACTTCCCCTGTTTTGTAATCATAGTCTCCTTCTCTAAGTATTCTTGTAAGTCTTGCGTTAAGTATGGCATCAGCCAGAGTGTAGCCTTTCTTTGTATATGTCTCTGCAACCTTAGACCACAGTGCATCTATTGTGTCAGGTGTATCTGCTAGTAACTTAGTAGCAGTTACCATGCCTGTACCTTTAACCCCTACTATTCCGTCTGTACTGTCTCCTGCTATAGACATTTCAAACCAGTGTCTATTAGCTTTCTTCTCTGTAATATGTTCTACTTCTTCAGCAGCTATTAGCTTGCAAGGTATAGTTCTCATATCTTTATCGACTGATACTATTATTGGATTCTTGTATTGTCCATTAGTAGCTAGTAATCCAAGTACGTCATCTCCTTCTAGGTTTGGATAAGATACACAGTCATATATTTTTTTACAGCTATTAATTACTGATCGCAAAGCTAGTGGTTTTCTTTTACCTATTCTATGTATTTTGTATTCTGGAAATATCTCATGTCTAAATGTTGGGTAAGAAGTAAAGCACATAATTATGTCATGCTTTTCTCCTGCTATGTTTTTAAATACATCTATCCTGCTATCAATCAGATTCATAATATCTCTTTCATCTGAATGTAGAGTATGTTCATGCTCAGTCCATCTTGTGTCTTGTTCACAAGCACAGCAAGAATTGTAGATCAACCAGTCTGCATCAATTAGTAAAGTCATAAGTCTCCAAATGTGTTTTCATAAACTACTAGCCGACCTGTCTTTTGGTCGTACAATAACTTATCTACTTCTCCTGTCATACCAGTATGTCTGGACTTCAATACCTTTAACTGTAGTCTCTGTCTTTCACTAGCATCTCCTACTTGGTTTCTTGATGCACCAAGTACCACATCTGATAACTGTACCAAAGAGTGAGAACCCCTTAGATCAGATACAGATATGTCTCTACCTTCTTCATGCCCTTGTCCTTGTGGTCTGCGTAGATGACTGACTACTATCAAAGCTATGTTCGTTGATTCACATAGACTTCTTAGCTTAGTCATTGTTACATCTATAGCTCTACGTTCATTGTCTAACTCAAGACCAGACATGACGATTGATATGTGATCTAAGATAACTACTTGTACTTTATCTACAGTTGCTAGATACCTTATCTGTTCTAGCAATACATCAGGGTCAAGACTACCAAAATGATTGTAAAGAAAAAGGTTGCGAGTTGAAGTCAACCTATCAAACGCAACCTTTAATTCTTCTTTTTTTATGACATCTTCATTTAAGTGCAAAGGTACGTTTAAGTCAATACCTACTAAACCTTGAAGTGTTCTTTGTACTGACTCTTCTAAACCTATGTAACCTACTTTCAAACCATTTCCTTTAGTAAGAAAGTGGTGGCACAACTCTCTACAAATCGTACTCTTGCCTGCCCCACTGCCACTCGCTACTGTAAACAGTTGGCTAGGAAATAAACCTCTGGTAAATTCATTTAACTTTGGAAAGGGAAAGTCTGATATAGGTTTACTTGTTTCTTTAGTAAACAAATCCCATGCGTCTGCTGCATTAATAAGAGAGTCAGGTCTTACTGGTCTAGCCTTCCATAATCTTTCTTGTACTATATCTCCTTCGCCTAATACAAGATGATCGTTAACGTCATTACGATCTAGTCTTGCTATGGCAACCTTACCTTTGGGTAAGACTTCCATACATTTCTCTGCTGCTTTATTACCTGCTTCATCATTATCAAAGCATAGAACTATACGACAATAAGTATCTAACCATTTGTAGTTTGCTGCTAGATACTTAGCTGCTGACTGTACACCTGACGGAATAGATACACAGGGAAACTTGTTACCTTGTATCTGTGACCCACTCATGCAGTCGATCTCTCCCTCGAAGCAACTGACAAATACTGAACCATTACTACCATGCTGTCTCCATAGATGCTGACCCCATAGCTGTACGTTTGATATGTCTCCTATCCATGCAAACTTTTTGTCAGCAAACCTAACGTGTTGTGCTACGTCATTACCTTTCTGATCTTTATACGTAGCAACTTGAACAGGCTGTCCTCTAAACTCTGCCTGCCCATAACCAAATAGTTCGCAAGTCTCTTTAGTGATTCCACGTTTAGCTAAAGCTATAGGTGTGACCTTCAATAGTTTGGGGTGTTGTTTTCTTAGTGGAATGATAGTCACTTTCTTTTCTTTCTTATTGGGGTAGTAGGTATAGCCACAGTCCATAGTGAAACAATGTTTATGTCCATCACTAAAGACCGCACAGTTTTTCTTGCCACACTCAGGGCAAACTTCTTTAATCTTGTACTGACTCTTCATTATCTAACTTGCATCTATGTTCGTTAAGGACTACATCTACCCACTCACTTCCGTTCCATACAACCCATACACGTTTGTAATCGTCATAGATTGTGCAGCCAAGTTTAGGGTCTGGTGGTAAAGGATAGCTAGGCATACCAAGAGTCAGGAATAAATTTGTCGCAGTATTGAAACCCATGTCTCGTACACCATTTGGCATACGAGATAGAGTTCTTAGCTTTAGATAGTTTGGTTCTGCTATTTTGAAAACAGAACCTTATATCTAGGTCGGGTCGTTTCTTCTTAATCGCAAGATGTTTTCGTCTATCTTCTTTCGAGAAGTACCCCTTCGTTTCAACAATAAAATTGTTGAGTATAAAGTCAGGCCGATAGGTGCAAGTAATTTCATAGTCAATGCTGAGTGTTTCATAGGTAAAGATAATTTTCTTTTTGTTTAGGTCGTCAGCAAATTGACTTTCAAATTTACTTTTGTACTTAGAAGTCTGCTCCAGAACTGACTGTTTCTTTTTCTTCATAGCTTGCAGGTTCAGTAGTTTCAAAGTCACTAGCTCCACCACTAAAGGGAACTATGTCTCTGAAACATATTGATAATGGCATACACTTTATGCCTACACCATTAGCACCTGCGTCATAACCTGAAGCTAGGAAAGATATTTGACCTGTAGTTTCAGGACTTATCTTATCCATCTCATGTCTTTGTTCTTCACTCATCAATAAGTTTTGTCCTGTTATTGGGTCGTGCTTGAACATAGTAATAGGACTGTTCTTACCCTTGACTCCCATGACATTTTTTTTCAAACGAATAATTAATCCTTCGTCTTCAAATGAAAAAGGGAAGCTAGGTTTACCAGTCTTCTGACTCTTTGTAAGAGTGAACTCTCTCTTAGGAAACGCAGCCTTTAGCTGTGCCTTCCACCCTTCGATCAAGTCCTCTAACTGTTGTGCTATTTTCTGACTGGCTTCGCCAACAGGTACGATAGCTTCAGTCTTCCATTTCTCAACACCTTTATATTCATCAGGTGTGACTAACCATGAGTACCTAAAACGTGTACCAACAGGAGTGACTATCTTAATAGTCTCCGATTTAATTTGTTCCATTTAGCTTGGATTGTTTGCGTGTAATTCGTCTTACTTAAGACGTATATTTATTGTACCTCGATTACTTGTCATGTAAATATATATGGTGCTGTCAACACATCTGTAATATCAAAGTCTCCCATGCGTAGTGCAGGTGGTAATCCTTTGGTATCACTAAGTTGTTCTGCTACTTGATGATGTAAGTTGTCTAAATTATTGTCACTATATATGTAGAAAAATGTTTGCTTCACACATTCAATCAGCCTATCAAGATCAGCAGCAGGACTACCAAAGCAGTCGTGGATAATACAGAACTGTTCAAGACCCATCTTACTTGCTTCAACTAAACTTAACTGTAAGTGTGCAGCATCAAAGCTATGTATATAATTACTTGGAAATCCTTGAGCCTGTTTTCTTTTATCAACCTGTAGTGTAGGTTCAGATAAGTTCAATCTCATACTTTGATTACTTAACTTGGTTCTTATTATCTTGCTGTTGTTGACGTAATACTTTTGCTGTACTAAAAAACCAGAGGGTGTATGCCATGAGATAGTTTTGTTTTCTTTGTTAAAACATACAGCTATCTTTGATAGATACTTCAGCAGCTTTATACTCTCAGGACTAATCATACTTACAGCAGTCTCTATAATTGTTGCAAGATAAAAGTTGTTCTTAAAATTTTTTGCCATAGAAATATTTTCATTTACAAAATATCTTTCAACATGATTAGCTATGCCAAAGGTTGTTGAGTTGTAAGGTATCATTAACACTGGTTTCTTTATAAACTTCCTAGTTAGTTTCTTTCTTTGTTCAAACCATAGCTGACCTTGTATTGTTGTATCGTTCTTGAGTAAGAGTAATACTTTATCTAATACTTCTCTGTATAAATCCTGCGGTTGTTCGCTGTATTGTAAGTTAACCTTGCCTGCTAATTCCTTACAAGATACCAGTCCTGCTATGTGTTGATAGCCATTGTTCGTACCATCAAGGCAACAACAATAACGTGAGATAAAACCATTGTTCATTCCCACTTGCATAAAGTCATGCCACTCTTTACACCATGCAAGAAACTGGAATGGGTCAGCAGCATTACCCCATATATCTAAGTTTTCTATAGGGTCAAGTGCTACTTGTTCTGCATAGTCTTGTCCTTCTATGTATGCCCACTCTAGTCTCTCTTCATAACTACACTTACTCATACCAAAAGCGTTAGCTCCTGCTATGGCTAACCAGTCTAGTTGTCTCTTAGTCTTGATCTCTCCCCCTTCATAGAATTGATGCAAGGCTCTTGCTATGTCTGTTCCTTGTGGGTGGAAGTGTGCAGTTACAGGATAAAACCTAGAAGTAAAATCCATTTGGTAAACGTGATAAAATTTTTCTCCAAGAAATTTTTTTGCGGTATCAATGATTGATAGTATCTGATACCTTTTGACTTTGTTCTTGTGGTTAGTATCATGTATAAGACCTGCTTGGTATCTCCATGTCTTTGTCTTCTCCTTATCATTCCAGTCATCAGGTTTAGGTGGTAACTCTAGTGGTTCTTTATTTATCAAACCCCCTACTTCTATACCTTCTTCCCAACAATATACAAGAGTATCAAACACAAATTTATTTACCCCCCACGCTGTACTTGACGCAAGGTTTAGAGCCTTTAGACATACTGTTAAGTTTTCTTCTTGTAACCTTTTTAATGTCTCAGGATTAGTAGTCTTAATAGCTTTTGTTCTAAGTCTCTCGGTGTAATATCCACCATCAGATAATGTTGTATATGGTTTGGGTTTGTCATAGCAAGGTAAGTATTGTGGCCATGCAGCTATGCGATTAGCTCGCCCCTTCTGTATCCACTTCATTGTTACTTCAGTAAAGACTAAACAAGATAACAAACTCTTACCGACTCTCTTGTTAATCATCTTGACCATACCTACGTTTATCATTACTAGATCAATAAGAACTAAACCTAGCTTTAACTTGTCCTCCTTCTTCCATGTCTCAAACTCCATGCCCTTCTTACTCATGTGAGTTCTAACCATATTCTTTTTGTAACCGCTATGGTTTGTATCTCTGGTATGTCTCTTGATGTTCTTAAAATGTTTTGGGTCTAGCTGTTCAAAGATTGTATAACGCATCTCGTCTTCTAACATTTGACCTATGTTTATAGCGACTGTTGTTGTAGGTTTTTCTAGTGATGTATTATCTATGATTACTTTAAAGGCAATAAAAGAAACTACGTCAAGGTCAGGGAACTGAGCTATATATTTTGCAGCTACAGACCTGACTCCTGCCTGTCCTGTCATAGCTTTTTCAACGTATAACTTCAGTGCTTTTGTAAGGGCATCAAGTCCTGCTTCAATCATGTTCCTAGCGTATGGTGTTTCAGACTCCCTGCCCTTCTCTCTTAGTTTGTTATTCCTAGATAGTTTGTTGTACCCTGAGATACTAAAGATACTTTGCTCTAGCTCTAATTGTTTCTTACTCGGATTCATTTAGTACTCCTACTACTTGGTGCATAGAGTCAGGTGCTAGATGAGAATACTTCTCTGTCATTTGTACATCTTCGTGTCCTAGCCAGTCTCGGATAATCAGTAATTGTATTCCTGCTTGAGCAAGTCTTGAACCACACGTATCTCTAAACAAATGTATCTTGTACCACTTGTGTTTGCTATACCCTAGTTCCTTCTTAGCTTTAGCAAAGATACTACTAGCCCAGTAGTAATCGTGATCGAACAGTAAGTCTAAGCTATTGCATTTGTCATAGTAAGGTTTGATGATAGACCTAACAGCATTAGTCATAGGCACAGTGTTAGGTCTTCCGTTCTTCCTGTACTGGAATGTAATTTGATTCTTGTCAAAGTCAACAAATCTTTTTTCAAGTGTCAGTAGTTCCATAACCCTGCAACCTATATCAATCAAACACTTGAATACATCTCGGTGTTCGTGGTAGTTGAAGCAAGTCAAGTAAGACATGAGTTCTCTTTCCATATCAGCAGTCAGGTAGTGTACCTTCTTGTTCTTCTTGACTCGCCTAGCTTTAGGAAACTCAGGCATAGTTATATACCCATCATCTCTACAGTCTTCTAACACTAGCTTGAGATGACCCATCTTCTTGTTGACTACTTCATTACAGTTAGGTCGTGACTTGTTGTAGTCATTCATCTTGTTAATGAGACTGGTAGTAATCTTGTTTACTGGTATGTCTCCAAGTGCTTGAACATTGTGTCTCATGCTAGTAAGAAAATCTTTAGCTGATACATCTCCGTTCTTTCTTCTCTTGTAAGTTGTGCGAGCAGCTTCCTTGAGTGTTGGTACTTTCTTTTTCATTGTGACTCCATAGGTTTATAAGGGTGGTTAGTTCTTTGATACGCTTTTGTGCGTAGTCAATCTTTTCTCTTGTGTTCATCAAGGCATAAGGTCATCAATCCTTTGTAGCTCTGGTAGTTTGGCAAAGGCAATAAGATCAACGATATTGTATTCTCTTGTGGTATATCTTTTACCGCAGTCAATACATTCTCTTCGCCTTGATGTGTACGGAATGTTAGCCTTGTTCTTATTGATAGGGTTAGGCTTACCACTCCTGAATCGAGTCTCAAGATTTTTAGTATTGAGACTCCTACAGTTAGGGCATATACTCATTAAGTTTTCTCCTCTGGTTTAATAAGTTTATCAATCTTATCTCTTATCTTTCTTAGGTTCTCCATAGTCTCGGCACTTGCCTTGTTGCCATGCTCTGATTCTCTCAAGACGTTATCAATCTCAAGAAACTTTACAAAACATTTGACCATTGTTGATGACTTCATGTTAGGTAGATGTGCTTGATCTCCTTCGTTATCTTCAGCAGATAGATAGCCAACTGAAGTATCATCAAACATACCTTCTTTGTATGAGACAAATTCCATGTCTTGCCAGTGACCATCAGGCCAAACGTGTTCTATTCTTGATGTGTTCATTGTTTGTGACTCCTGTTTTTAAAATAGTTAGTTAGTTTTTCGTTAGCTTCAGCAATTAAAACTATCGTGGTTGTAATGATAATGATGTTTACAAAAATCATTGTGCTGTCTCCTTAATGGATAAAGTTGTTTTAATAATTTCTCTTTTGAGAATTGTGATAGCTTCCCTAGTAGGTAGGGTTCGCCAGTAATCCTTTGGTTGTGTGCCTGTAATCCTACTAAGGCGATCATAGATAGACTCTAGTTCCCAAAGAGTTTGCGAGGGTTTGCGGTGCTTCATATCTAATCGTGAAAGTTAGGTAGGAACTGACCCTCTAAAGTTTCTATCTTCTTGAGTGGTTGTCTTGCTAGATCAGGGTATTGAATATTCTTATAGGCTACGTGTTCCCACCCTGCCTTCTCTACTATTAGTTTGGCACAGTCAAGAAAGAAGTTGTAAGGGTCGTGACCCATAGCCCTTATGTTGTCATTCATATAGGGTAGAGCTATCGGTAGTCCTGCTAACCACTCATCTAAAGTTTTGTTTAAAGATGCGGTGTTAGGTCTAGCACTTGAGAACCATAGGTTATAACACCACTGGAATTTCTCTTTATCATTCCAGTTGTACCACCCTGAATTGTCTAGTCCGTTGCAGTACTCTTGGTCATCTAGCTCAAACTCGATAGCATCAAGTACGATTGTTGTTAGTGAAGTTTTCATTTTAGTAATGGTTGATTGTGTTTTTTAAAAGGATATAAATGAGTACGACTAAACATACCCATACAATTACTGTTGTCATTCCTCCTCCTGATCTCCTAAGTCTTGAGCAGCCATATCAAAGAAAGCTCTAATAGTCATGTCAGGATATTGAAGTTGATAAGATACCAACGCTGACATTCTCATGTGCCTACTCTCCTGCATTTGTATTTGTTCCATCAAAACATTTGCATTTGATTGTAGTAGGTTTGTCTTTTGTTGTTCTGTTAATTGCATTGTGACTCTGTTTGTTTGGTTAGTGGGTAGGGCATACCCTTAGTTAAGTATGCCCGAATGTTTTTAGGTTGTCAATAATCTATTTTATTTAGAATATCTGACACTTGTTTTAGTTGATCTTTCTTTAGCTTTTTAATAGCGTCTTTATCAACTGTATTTTTAAAGTCTTGATCTAGTTCTGGTGGCCAGTTCTCATCATTGACTTGTTTGATTAGATCGTTTAGTTTCATTAGTTTGATTGTGGTAAAGATTGTTTCATAGGTTTGAACCTATCAGTATCTAAAGAATTTTTGAATATAAAAGTAACTGAGTTGTCATCATTTACTTTGATTGATTGAATCCAAAATCCAAAAGGTACTTGTTTTAACCAGTCGTTAAAAGTTTCAGAGGTTGATAGAAACTCAGCGTAGGTTTGTTGTTCCATTGTGACTTTGTGTTTGGTTAGTAAGGGCATAGCTTTTACACTATGCCCAGTTGTTGTGACTCCTTAGTGGTTAGGTAGTAAGTCTTTTCTTAGACATACATAACCTCTAAGTTTTCTGGGTCTTGTACCCCTACTATCGTAGGTATCCCAGATAGCACCATCTCTAACTGCAACCCAGTGTTGTGGTACATGAACTATGCAAGTCTCAGGTATGTTGTCTTTATGAAAGTACAACCATGTTGACTTGTCTTTGTTCCTGTATTTAGTAAGAGATTTATAGACAACATCAAGTCCAAAGTCTTGAAGTGTTGCGATTAAATCTAGCTTACTTAAACCCCAGTCAGCACTCTTGTAAGACTGCTTACGTTGACCCCATTGATCGTAGTAGTAACTGCCTGCACGTTTGTTTCTGGTTGCTGCGTTCCAAACTTTTTGATAGTCCAGACCATAAGCTAAACAGATCGCACGTGTACCGCAGTCCCCATGACGTTCTTTCTTAGGGTGTGGGTTGCGTAGCATCAATCTTAAACCTGATTGATGAGAGGATTTAGGAAAAGTTAATTCCATAAGTTAGAGTAAAGCGTTGTACAACTGAGTGACTCTTTGTGAGCCACTCATACTAGCCCTTTGGTCAGGGCTAATAAGAGTGGGTCTATGTGAAACACTCTATCAGGTGTTATCGGATTTGTCAACTATCGGGTTAAGAATAAAGTTCTTAGCCTTAACTGACTGACCTAAGATAGTCTTAATAAACTTGGGTTCTTTGCGTAGCTTAGAACACCAACTCTTAAGGTAACTAGCGTGTTGGTCATCAGTGGTGCTGACCTTTAACTCTCTAGCTAACAAGTACGCTGCTGCTTCCGTAATAATCTCCTCCTCTGCATAGAGTTCAGAGCCAAACCCACAGGCTTTTACTATGCCTTGTCTCGCTAGTCTCTCTTGAGAACCACTGCTATGACAGGCTTCGTGCATAACTACAGCGTAGTAATTCTCATTATTAGAGAACCTAGTTATGTCAGGAACTACGATCTCATCAAAGAGTACGTCATAGTATGCTCTATCCCCTTTGTGACTGAAGTTTTTAAGGTGCTTATCAATATAGTTGGTAACAACTATGTCATGTACACGCTTTAACCTGTCATCTAGTGGCTCAAAGTTAGTAGCTGTGTGTTGTTTTTGTAGGTCAGCTATCCGATCATCTAATTTCTTTTGATTCTCAGGATTTGAACCTACGAAGCAGGCTATATTGAACACTCGCACAGGTCGAAAGATAGTAAATCTAGAACCAGTCTCGACTTGTAAACCATCAGGGTCGGACTCATCTAAGGGTCGCTTACCATTAATTGTGATAGGTCTAAGGATAATAGCTGACTTACTACCCTTTTTGATTTTAAGACCCCATTTTTGAGCCTGTTTGAACCCACACCAATAAGGATATTGAAAACCCTGTGCTAGTTTATCTATCTCAAGGCATATCAAGTTACCATTTTGGTAATATTCCCCAGTGGTAAAGTTCATGTGGTCAGCTTCAGGAGTCCACTCTTTGCGAAAAGGATTACAACCTTTTTCCATTATTGAAATTAACTTATCAGTTAATTCTTGTACTGCCTTATCAGGATTGTAAGGCTCTTTAGTAGTTTGTTTTTTGACAGTTGTTTGGGTCATTGTTTTTGGTAAAGTAGTTTTGGTTTGTAGAATCTTGTTAAGGATTCTTGAGAACCTACTAGGTAGGCTCTAAGGAATCGTTAAAGGTTGTTTAGTCTTTGACTAAAAGGAACTAGGCAGGTATCAGGTTGTTGAACTATTCCTGCATGAATCTTGATATTCAAGATATAAGATTTCATAGTGTCAGAGTAGTCTTGATAAGACCCTTTGTACCAGTCAGGTTGTACTTGAGCAGGTATCTCTGAGCCTTTGCCATGAATACACTCTCTAAGAGTCCACCCATTTTCCTGTAATGTTTGGAAGTAAGGTAAAAAATTGTGCTTATCCATAGTTAGAATTGAATAGTAGGTGCGGTTGTTTGTAGTTTGAAAGTAAACCCTAATTTTTTAAGGGCATTAATTTTTTCTTGGGTAAGAGTGTCTTGACCTGTCAAGATTTGAATAGGTACTCTTTGCTCTTTGTTGACTACGTCAACGTATTCCCTGCCGTATGCAGTTCTAGTACTTACTAAGATTTCCATTGTGGTTTTTGGTGGTAAAGGTTTGGTTAGAGTCTATGGACTCTTTAGAACCTATAACTAGGCTCTAAGGAATCTATATGACTACGAAATAGTAGTTTGAGTGATCCCACCCCATAGAAACAATTTTCATATTAGGGTTGTATTCTTTGAGTGGCCAAGAGTCTATAAGACTTTGAGCAGCATTAAAGGCATTTTCTGAGGGTTCTAAGTCATAGTCTTTGCTAATAGTCTTAGAGTAGGTAACCCCGCTATCTCTCAAGTGAGTTGCTTTAATTCTAGCCCCCTTGTAATCGGTAGCCCCCATGTATTTAGTCTTGATTACAAGACCCCTGAGACTCTCAGGAATAGTAATGTTTTTCATAGTGTGGTTAGTTTTTGATAAAGTCAGATTTACGGAATAGAGGTCTAGTAGTAGTCTCTACATTACCTAGTTTTTCTTGAGTCTCTAGATATTCTCTAGCCGACTGAATAGCTAAGTCAACGTCAGGAATGAAGTTACGGAAAATTTTGTAAATTGCATTTTCTGATAAACCTCTATTGAGATAATAAGGTTGTTGCAAAGTCTCAGTTATAAACTGGATTGCTTTTTCTTTTTGACTCATAAATGATTTTGGTTAATTGTTTTTGATAAAGTTAAACAAGTCTTGCTTGACTCGTTGAACACACTCTAACAAGTGTTTTCTGAAACTGTCAACAACCTTTTTCAAATTAGTCTGACTTCCCTTGCTATCACTGACTAAATTCATTGTTTACATTCTGTAACAATTAGATTATCTTAGTGTTTACTAGCCTTATTTATTAACTCTATTGTTAACCCTATATACCCCCTATTGATTATCTAACCTACCCCCCTTATTGATTAACCCTATATATTTATTTTGATTCAAACTAATTAACCCCCTACCCCCTACCGATTAAGAAAACAAATAAAGACAAACAATAAAGACTTTTTATAAAATCCTAGTCTAAGAATAGTAATAATATTCTTAGAACCTAGTAGTAGCAATATGTTTTTAATACAAACGCTTTATTTTTTTATTATTTCGACAAAATTTTTTTATTTATAGGGGGAATCTCGCTATCCACGTATTCTGTTACCCTTTCAGATTTTTTCGCCAAATTTTTTCCTCGTGTAAGACTACATAGAATTATCTTTGTACGGAATGTTAGACACCACCCAGATAATCCTAATGTAATCTTAGTGCGAGGAGAGGTATTACATTCTCCTATACTAGGCTTTAATTAAAGATTATCGAGGAAACCACTGTCAGAGACAGAGGAGTTTCTAATTTGTTGAGCAGACATACCCATAGCAGCTTGAGAGACAGTGTTATTAAGAACGTGACCCCAGTTTTCTAGGTGTGTATTAATTAATTCATCTTGTCTTTTAGCGATATTCATGTCTTCAGTTTGAGCCATATAGTCAGTCCAGTAGCCAACTGCACCTGCTAGGGAGTCAACAAGGTCATCATGTACTAAAGACCCTTTATTTCTAGAAAGTCTTGATATTTGGTAGGCAAGTTGTAGTTTTAGTCTTCTTTCAGGGGTGTCATCAGGGTTTGATCTAAAGTCATTTTCCATAACTTTGCGGTCAACAATGAGTCTGTGCGAGTTCATTACAGGTTCAAGGGTATCAATGATTCTCATTTCTTTAGTTTTAGTATTTCTTACGTCTTCTACTTCGCAAGGGTGGTATCTCATAAGAAATGGTTTAAGTAATTGTGAGAACATACCACCGCCAAAGTTCTGTTCTACGATAATCTTGTTAACATTATTGACCTTTGCAGTTCTAGCTATGCGTTCTAGGACTCTATCGGAGTAACCTCCCGACAAACCGAAGCACTCTGTAACGAATAAGTTACCATTTAGCATTTTTACACAGGATATAGCTGTCTGGTCTTTTCCAGTACCAGAGGGGTCAACGAAAAGCACTGACCCAGTGTATTCAATGTAGTCTCCGAACTCCTGTGCAGGTCTATGATACCTGTCTCCGTTGAATCCAACGCAGGGTAAATCAGTAATTACATACTCAGGAGAGTTAGACCATATAACTTTTTCAGGTGCGTATTCTTTATTGACCGACATAATTACTAGGTCGTTAATTTTTAAGGGGTATCTATCTTGGTCTGAGAGAGTTGTATCGAGCATAAACTGTAGATTGAACCCAGATCGCCCATAAGACGCTTCACGTTCCATTAAATCAACAGCAGAGAACCTAACAGGGTCAACAGGGTCTTTAGGCTGTACAGAGCCTTCTAGGAGGTTCTTAGAAATACGTGGTGCAAGTCGATCTCCATAGTTATTTTTTAGTTCTGGGTATCTAGCTGTCCATATTCGTGTTTCATAGCCACGTTCTTCTAGTGTTAGGTACAAACTGTTCTCTACTTGTGGTGTACCTAAGAATGTAATCTTGCCATTTGGTTTTAGTATCGCTTCAAATTCTTTTACAGCTTCGCCTAGTTTGTCTCTCATAGGCTGCGTAAAGCTGTTATTAGGTACTTCACAGTCATCTGCTATGACTTCATCAGCACGACTCCCTGCAAGCTGCGATAAGACCCCTTTAGAAGAACAGGAGGGTGCGTGATCGGCACTAGCAGGTCTTACATCAAAGCTTACCTTACTGTTCCTCTGGTCATCTCTGGGGATTAGTGGAGCTAGTATAGGCATCTCGTTTATAAGACGCATAGTAAAGGTAGTAAAGTTATCAGCCCTGTCTTTACTGGCAGATACTACAAGAAACTTTAGTTGTGGGTCTATCCTTAATCGCCAAACAACGTAAGTACTGGTAATCCAACTCTTACCTACCCCACGAAACCCTTGTATGATCTTTCTTCTAGCTCCATGCTGTAGATATTCTGCTATATCTAGCTGAACAGGTGTGGGGTCTGGTAGGTTTAGATGTCTCCAAGTAATGATTAAGAAGTATCTAAAGTCTTGTAGCTTTTTTGGTAAGGGTTGCAATTATTAATCTGTAATAGGGATAGTTTCTAGGTCTGGTAAGTTATTCATTAACTCTGTCATAGGGTTGTTTTCTACAGGAATACACTCGATACCATTATCTTTTAGGAACTGTCTAGCTACGTTTAAGTCTCCTGCCTTTGCATCTCCACAAC
>FUFK010040511.1_pt1 | contig 15300 bp, 6 predicted proteins | sample 1021851 | NCBI WGS metagenome assembly FUFK01 (sample SAMEA51879418, study PRJEB19060) | metagenome | reverse complement strand
GAGATAATTACGCAACAGAACACGCATATCCTCGTCCTGATGATCCAATAGGAGGTAATGTATCTGTTGGTATTGGTTCTACATCTGCCGATACCATAACAATCAATGTGGGTGTATCCACCATAGTCAACTATGGTATTACTACTGCATCCTATACTGCAAGCTCAGGAATCATGACTGTGTTCTCTAATGTTCACGGATTCAATGGTGCTTTACCAAAGAGTGTGGAATTTGCAACTTATGATGCTGGATCTGGTATTATGACTTGTACAGTTACCAATCACGGAATGGTAACTGGTAATAGAGTTCAGTTTGCAAGAGGTTCCATCAGATTTAGATGTATGATGGATCAAAGAAAGACTATCAAGGATTACCCAAGAAGAAAAGATCCATCTGATCAACAGTGGTTATCAGTCACAACTGTTGATCTTGATAAGTTCAGCGTAAATGTAGGAACATCGCCACTCGTTTATCATAGTCCTACTAGTGGATCATATGATCCTTTCACTGGATTGATGACAATAGACATTGGTTCCCATTCGTTACAGAAAGGAACTGGTGTAAAATTAAAAACAAGAGGATTCAAATTCACTTGTGCCTTAGACAATCATGCGACAAATCATTTCTACCCAAGGGCAAGTGGTATATCTGGCCCAGACCCTGCTTACAATACTTCTGTTAAAATTACTGCTACAACAGATACTACAATTACACTGGATGTAGGTAAGTCATCCAACCAAACAGAACATATTTTTGTTTCTGCAGCTGCTAATTCTGTAATAAGTGGTGGTAACTATCTCCATACATTTGAGAACGCAGATCTTAATGGAATGTTGATTGCTAGAGATACTGTTGGTCTTGCAACANACTCATATACATGGAGATGTTCTCAGGACAACTATGCNACNGATCATTACATANCCAAGAACCACTGANCCAATACACAACNTAGAGGTNGGTNTTGTNACTNCAACAACAGATACATTTACNATCAANGTAGGTATTACATCTAGAGTCAAGTTCAATGTNACTAACGCTACATATGATGCAAACAGTGGAGTTGCAACATTTACGACTGATTCATCTCACGGTCTATCGACTACAACTGCTGTGGGTTTAGTAACAAATGGATTCGTGTACACATGTGACATGGATCAGAACGCTACTGAACACGCATATCCTAGAACTACAGACCCTGCACATGATACTGCCTTATATCCAATTTCTGTAACTTCTAACAACGTAGCTTTGAATGTTGGTGTTTCTACAAGAGTAGAATATAACATCAATCATGCAGATTACAATGAGTCTATTGGTATCATGACTGCCTTCCTACCAGCAGTTCATGGAATCACAACCGCAGCTGGTGTTGGTAGAAATGTTAAATTGAAAACTGAGTCTATTCTATTCTCATGTTCTCAGGATAACTACGCTACAAAACAGTTTTATCCGAAAGGAGGAGATCCATATTACAATGGTTCACTGATTACTAGAGTTATCAATAACACTACTATTGAAACACAAGTAGGTCCATCTACCACACCTAGTTTCTATAACTCTGGTGGTAAGATTCAAGGTGTTATACTCGCACCTAGACTTAGAAACAACTCTCCTAGTGGTGAAGACTTCGCATCTGGTGGTACATTTGTTGATAAGATTATTGATAGTAAGACATACGTTGTCAACGTTGGTATTTCAACTGTGGATCACAACTATGCTAGAGCTGGACTTTCACAACAAGGTAAGAGAATTGCTTCTTCTATAGAACAGGGATTCTCTGGATTTGATGTTGTTGAAAAAATTGATGCTGCTAAGTTTAGAATTCAAGCTGGATTAACAACAGAAAGAGCCATATTCAAGAGAGGTGGTAGAATTGATAAACCTATATTTGTTGATATCGCAGAACCAGATGGATATTTCAATAGATCATTGGAATACTACGGTGGTTCAACTGGTATTGGTACAAATGCTACTGTAGACTTCCGTGTCAATGTGGACGGAAATATATCTGAATTTAATATCACTGAAGAAGGAACTGCATTTAAGGTAAGTGAAGAACTAACTGTATCTGGTATTGTCACAGATCCAAGAGTAGGCGTTCTAACTGAATTTAAACTAACAGTAGAAGAACTTGAGAGTGATACATTCTCTGGATTCTATCCAGGCCAGTTTATATTGTTTGATGATATATCACAATTCTTCAACGGAACTAGAACTAAGTTTACCCTGTCTGTAACAACTAGTGGTGTAACGGAAATCTTAAGTCTTAAGACTCTGCCTGGAAGTGATATGGATATTACTAATAATATCTTTATCTACGTTAATGATATTCTACAAACTCCACAGTCTGCTTACACCTTTAAGGGTAGTAGAGTCATCTTTAGTGAGGCGCCAAAACCAAACTCTAAGTGTTCTGTATTCTACTTTAGAGGTTCTAAGAGAGATGTTGAAACTGTTGATCCAGTTGCATCATTGAAGCCTGGTGATATTGTTAGAATNAAAGAGAATAGATTTGATCCANTAGATAGAGANCANTTTGAAAGAACATCTAAGAGNATAGTTGCNTCTGATGTNTTAGAAACATTCACATATAACAGTCTAGGAATTAGTACAGATCAGAATAAAGAAAGACCTCTATCATGGGAAAAACAAAAATCAGATAAGATACTTTCTGGTGTTCTAATCCCTAAATCTAGACCAGCATTGAAGAGTAGAGTTCTACCAACAACTAGAATTATCAAGAATGTTGGCGATTTAGATGATAGTTTCTATGTAAATAATGCGTTCCCAGTATTCAATGCTATTGATAAGTTAATACAGTCTGAAAGAAATGTTACTATCTTTGAAGATCAAAATGTAGAGCCTGGAATTATAACTTCACAAGTTTCTACATCATCCAGTATATCATCTTTGACTGTAAGTTTTGGTGGAACTGGGTATGCAAATCTAACTAACCCAACTGTTGCAATATCAAGTGCATTGATTGAACGTAAAGACCCAATTTCTGCTTGGAAATTTGATGCAATTACTGGTATCACATCATCTATTGAGTTTAGGGCTATTTCTAAAGAAGATCCATACATCGCTGTTGGTAAGAGTAGTTTCTATATGAATACTAAGAGTGGTACATTCTGGGAGAGAGGTAGAATTGGATTTGGTGGAACTATAACCTTTAATGGTGTTGGTGTTGGTAATTCAGTCCATAGTCCTAATGTGTATGCAATGGCAGCTGGAGATTTTGCTTCTCTAGCTAGAGCAGTTGCGATAGGTAATAGTATTTCAACATGGACTCCTATTGATCTAAAAGAACAAAGACAAATCCCTGCTATCGGACAAGTCTTAACAGTTGACAGTACATATCAGGGTAATTTCCAAGATGTTATCTGGGAAGGAGTTACAAATACATGGGTAGCGGTTGGTGCTGCTGGATCTATATTCACCGCTGTTGGTCTTACAACAGCTGAAGCTTTCAGTCAATACTCAGGAACATTACAACAACTAAATGCTGTTACTTTCGGTCAATCTGAATTTATAGCTGTTGGTAATGGTGGTGTAATTCTTGCATCAAATGATGGAACTGGTTGGTCTCCAAAAGTAAGTAATACTGTATTTGATTTGAATGATGTTCTTTATGATGGTAGTAGATTTATTGTTGTTGGTGATAACGGCACTATTGGTATTTCAACCGATAAAAACTTCTGGCAGCCTTGGAGTCAACAGTTACCAGCTGGTACTCAACACCCTGCTGGATTTGACTTCGCTAAAATTAAATACTTTGATAATCTATACGTTGGTATCTCCACAGTCGGTGATATTTATTACTCATTCGACCTTGCAAACTGGAATAAGAGAGACATAGATCATCCTAATGAGATTCGTGATTTAGTTGATACTCCATACGGTGATTTCTCAAGTAGAAGAGTTATCACAGTTGGATCAGGAACAACTACTTTCTATGCAGATCCAGTAATAAATAGAGCCACTGCAACTTCTTCTGTAACTGCTGGTGTTATTACATCCGTAACGATTACAGACGGTGGATTTGGTTATAAGGTTGGAAGTAACCCTCCAGTAATCGTAGAATCAGATAGCACCAAGAGTGAAGATATATTCTCAGTTGATGCAATCGGTGACTTTGGTGATATTGTAGGAGTAAATACATACTTACCAGGCAACAGTACCACATTACCTAGACTTGAGTTTACACTTAAATCTCAATCTAACGATAATACCAACTTAGGTTATGGATATTCTTCACTAAATTCACTTGGAGTTGAATTTACTGGATTATCTAAGGGAGATTACTTTACAATCTATGACAGTTCATTGGTTGTTGGTCATGCCCTAACTGGAATCACTACTTCAAGTGGTTCTAATGAGGTTGTTGGTATGGTGACTGCTGGTGATTATCTTGGTGGTGTGTTCAGAGTTGAACAGATAACAGCTGGTGATGCAGTATCTGGATTAGCAACTGTAACATGTGCTTTCTTACCAGGCCCTGTATCATTTGGAAATAACAAGATCCAAGTTGGTGTTGGTACGACTGCAACTACTGATACGTTCTGGGGTAAATATAGTTGGGGTAAATTCCTTGGATATCAGAATCGTGGTGCTGGTAATCCAACAAGTTTCCTCGTGAATCCCATGAATGGTAATGTAGGATTATCTACTGCTGCCGTAGTAGCCAGAACTAAACCACTAACTTAACCCCTAAATAAAACAAAAAGACTAGTTTTTTTAAAATGCCTGCCATAATATCCGAACAGTTCAGAATTTTAAATGCCGAAACTTTTGTACAGAGTTTTGTCGGAGTCGGATCTACTGTTAACAAATACTACGCCTTTATGGGANTACCAAATTCCATAGAGCCAAAGGCGGGCGGTACTGCCACATGGGCAACCGACACCCCTTCACCTCTTGATGGATTCGAGGAAGAATACTCTATAAAGGAGTCTATCATTGCGATGAAGAAAGTTACTGACAAAGATGTTCGCAGACTTGTCAGAAAAGTAAAATGGGTTGCTGGTACTACCTATGAGATGTACAGACATGACTACAATATTTACAATCTCACACCAATAACTTCACAAGGTAGTTTGTATGATTCAAATTACTACATAGTGAATGAGGACTTGAAAGTTTACATTTGTCTCCAAAATGGATCAGACCCTGAGAACCCCAAGGGTAGGCCTTCATATGACCAACCCACATTTGTTGACCTTGAGCCAAGGGCAGCTGGCACTAGTGGCGATGGTTATGTTTGGAAATATCTTTATACGATTAAACCATCCGAGATCGTTAAATTTGACTCTATTGAATACATACCAGTGCCCGAAAACTGGGGCAACCAAGGCGAGACTGTTGCAACAAAGGCTAATGCTATAGATGGAAAAATCGAAGTTGTTGTTGTTAATGATAGAGGCTCTAACTATCAACCGATCTCTACATCTTTTGCCAATGTTCCAATTCTCGGAGATGGATCAGGAGGAAAGGCTACAATTACGATTGATTCTTTCGGAAAGGTATCTGAAGTATTTGTTACTGACGGAGGAGAAGGATATACCCACGGATCCATACAGTTCTTCCCAGGCGCTCCTGGCAGTGAGTCTGGCGGTGTTCTTGCTAACCTTACCAATACTGGAATAGGAACCACATCTGTTGCTAATTTTAGTGTCATCATTCCACCTAAAGGCGGACATGGATATGACATCTACAGAGAGTTAGGTGCATACAGAGCTCTACTCTATTCTAGATTTGAAACATTAGAGACTAACCCTGATATCATCGAAGGTAATGACTTCGCTAGGGTTGGACTTATAAAAAATCCCACTGTATTTGGCAGTAGTACAGAATTACTAGACACTGCAATGGTGAGTGGATTGAAAGCTTTGAAATTAAGTGGAGTTACCACAGCAACAACTTATGCTGTTGACTCTGAAATTACACAGACAGTTGGTGTAGGATCGACTGCGATTGGATACGTTGCATCATGGGATAAAGTTACTGGAGTATTGAAGTATTATCAACCAATGGGTCTTGCTTCTAGTGAAACTGGATACAAGATTATTCCGTTTACTTCAAATCCCGATACTGGATATGGTGTAACGATTACTGGATCTTCAGTATCAGGTCCTTTATTGCAAGTTGACACTGCCTATAACGGTGTCAGTACCTCAATAAATAATAAGACCTACCAATTGGGTATGAGTTTTAGTGCTGGTATTTCATCAGCTGAATTTAATACCAAATCGGGTGAAATAATCTATATTGATAATCGAACTGCTATTCCTAGATCTGCAAGTCAGAAGGAAGACATCAAGATAGTACTGGAGTTCTAAAGACAAATGCCACAAAATACCAACTTAAATTCATCTCCATACTTTGATGATTTTAATGAGTTAAAAAATTATCAGAGGGTACTATTCAAACCAGGCTTACCTGTACAGTCTAGAGAACTTACAACTCTTCAATCTATTCTACAGAATCAGGTTGAAAAATTTGGTAAGCACTTCTTCAAAGAGGGTTCCGTTGTAATTCCAGGCCAGATAGCTTACGACTCTGAGTACACTTGTGTTCAAATTGACGATGCACACTTGGGTATTCCTGTTTCTGTTTACCTAGAAAATTTAAAAGGTAAAAAAATTAGAGGTGAAACTAGTGGCGTTACTGCTAAGGTAGAAACTTATATTACAAATAGAGAATCAGTCAAAGGATCATTTACTCTTTACATTAAATATCAAAGTTCTAGTGATACTGATTTTTCAAGAAAGACATTTGCAGACGGAGAAAATCTTTTACTAGAAGAGGATATGACTTATTCTCTATCCAGTATTAGAGCTGGTGCTAGTTTTGCAACAACAATTATATCAAACTCTACTGCAACTGGATCAGCAGCTAAGATTGCAACTGGTGTATATTTCATTAGAGGTTTCTTTGTTACTGTTGACAACTCTACAGTCCTTCTAGATCAGTATGGAGATACTCCATCATATAGAGTGGGTCTATTAGTCAGAGAAGAACTTGTAACTGCATCTTCTAGCGACAATGATCTATATGATAACGCAAGAGGATTCTCAAACTTTGCAGCGCCTGGTGCTGATAGATTCAAACTATCTACAACTCTAATCAAAAAGTCTCTCACAGATCTAAATGATGAGAACTTTGTAGAATTGATGAGAATCGAAAATGGTATTCTACAAAAATTCGTAAAAGCTGGTACTAATTCTTACAACTTAATTAAAGATGAGTTAGCAAGAAGAACATTTGATGAGTCTGGACACTATTATGTGAAACCATTTCCAGTTTCAACAAAAGAATGTTTAAACAATAGAATTGGAAACAATGGTGCTTACTATTCTGATCAATTAACACAGCAGGGTAATACTCCTACAGATGACTTGATGTGTCTTTCTATAGGGCCTGGAAAAGCATATGTTAAGGGATATGAGATAGAAACTCTTAACACCACAACTGTTGATGTTCCTAAACCAAGAGTTACTGCTAAAATTGAAAATGAATCTTTACCATTCAGTGTTGGTAGACAGATAGAACTAAACAATGTTTATGGTTCACCTCTCATTGGTGTTAGCACTAGTTCTTATGTAAAACTATTCAACGAAAGAACTTCTACTGTTGGTACATCAAATGGTGAACAGATTGGTGTTGCCAGAGTATATGATATGAAATTGAAGAATGTTGGTTATGCAGATTCTTCTACAATATTTGAATCATCTTTATATGACATTCAGACATTCACATATTTACAACTTAACACAGAGACAACTGTTAATCTACCAGCATACATCGTTGGACAAAACAGTAATGCTTCTGGATATGCTTACACATCTTCAAATGGATCTACTCAACTTACTTTATATCAAGTTGCTGGACAATTCCAAGTAGGTGAGGAGTTCTTTATCAATGGTGTTACTGCAAATAGAAGTATCACAGAAGTAGAAGATTATGGAATAGAAGATGTAAAACAGATAGTCAGTAATGATATGACTAACTATCCATTTACAGCAGATCCTATTTTAGATCTTGGACACCTAATTGCTCCTATTGCAACACAGTATACTATAAGTGCTGCATCTGGCGCCGCTTCTACAATATCATCTCCTAGTGCAAGTTTTGTAAACTCTGGTATTAAAACTGGAGACATCATTCAGTATAGTGTTACAGGTAACAGTGTTCCAACATACAACAGAGTAACAGCTGCAAATGCGATTGCAATTAGTCTTGAGGCAACCACAGACGTTGAGAATGTATGTTCTGGTGCATTACCATCTGCTGATATTAATGTAAATGATTTATTCAAAGTTACTTTAGAAGTAAAGAATAACTCAAAGGCGTTTTTATTCAGTGAACTTACAAAACCAAATGTCGCAAGTGTAGATACAAATGGTGCTGATATTCTATTCAAGAAATCATATAATATTACAGTTGCAAGTAATGCCTTCAGTGGAACATTAGAGACTGATGCGGATCTATCTTTAGAACCATTTGATGAGGAAGATTATAACCTTACATTTAAGACAACTGGTAAGGTAGAACTTCTAACTAGTCAAAAACTAACAGTTAGTGGAAGAACTGTAACCTTATCTGGTTTAGATACGGCATCTGGTGCTGCTGTATTGACAGTTACTTGGAAGAAAGTAAATGTAAAACCAAAATCAAAAGTATTTAAGAGAGCAACAACATATACAATTAGAAAATCCAACAAGACTCAATCTGGTACAGGATTGATGAAGTTGAACGATGGTTTGACATATGATACAGCATACGGAAATAGAGTACAAGACCAAAGACTATCTCTTGGTGCTTGTGATGTTGCAGAAGTTCTTGCTGTATTAGAATCTTCATCAACTGATGATCCCCAGTTCCCAATCTTACAACTTACTAATCTAAACTCTAACATTCTTAATGCTGTAGTTGGTGAAACTATAGTAGGTAAGACATCTGGAGCTTCTGCTGTATTTGTTGCAACTAATGGATCTAATGAAGTAGAATTTGTTTCTCAGAATGAGAACTCATTTGAAATAGGTGAAGAAGTTATCTTTGAAGAAACTCAAGTTGCTGGTGTAGTTCAGACCTTCATTCCAGGCGATAGAGATATCAGAAACAATTTTGAGTTTGATCCAGGCCAGAGACTAGATTACGTTGACTTCTCTGCACTTATTAGAAAAGAGGAAACCGAAGCACCTACTAGAAGAATTACTGTTGTTTACAATAACTTTGTTATTGATGAATCAGATCCAGGCGACTTTGTAACAGTCAACTCATATGAGAGAAAACTATATGGTAGTGTGATACCATTCATAGGTAGTAGACCTGTATCAGATGTCATTGATTTAAGACCTAGAGTTACATCTATTGTTGATGGTAAAGCTCCTTGGGAATTTGAAGCAAGACAATTCAATGCTGGAACATCATCTTCATCTCACATAGTTGCAAAGGATAAGTCATTCAACGTATCATATGAATATTATCTTGGAAGAATTGACAAATTATTCTTGAGTAAAGAAGGTATCTTCACTCTATCCCAAGGTATTCCATCTGAACTACCTAAACTTCCAAACACTATCGATAATGCTTTGGAGGTTGCCACTATTGTGCTTCCACCATATTTGTTTGATACAGATGATTCAAAAATAACTCTCAACAAACACAAGCGATTCAGAATGAAAGATATCGCTACTATTGAGAATAGATTAAAGAACGTTGAATATTATACTTCACTATCTCTTCTTGAGGTAGAGACTTCTAATATGTCTCTTCGTGATCCTCAGACTAATCTAGAAAGATTTAAGTCTGGATTCTTTGTCGATAATTTCAAATCTGTTACTGGTGGTGATGTAACTAATCGTCAGTATAAGGCATCTATTGATTCTGCATCAGGTAGATTGAGGCCTCAACACTACACAACATCTATTGACTTACTACTTGGATCAGAGGCGATTGTTGGTGCTGCTACATCATCTAACCCTGCTGCCGATTATAGATTTGTAGAAGATCTAGGTGATGAAAATGTCAAGAGAATTGGTGACGTTGTATGTTTGAATTACAGTGACACAATTTACCTAGAAAACAACTTTGCAACTCGTATTGAGAACGTAAACCCATTCGCTGTTGTAAACTGGATTGGTCAGGTTGAGTTAAATCCAGGCACTGACACATGGATTGAGACTAGAAGAACTGCTGCTACCTATGATATTGAGGGTAGTTTTAATTCTACAATGGGAATCACTGGTGCGGATAGTAACACTGGTCTTTCACCTGTTGATTGGGGTTCATGGGAAACAACTTGGACAGGAACAAGTCAAACTACAGGCCCAAGTTTGTTTAGTAGAACTGATACAGAAGTAATTGGTAGGAGCACTAAGAGAGGTAAGTTTGTTAAAATGCGTGGTATTCCTATTACTACAACAACTAACTTCCTTGATACAACATACGATTTCAGAGAGGAAACAACCACAACCACTACAAACCAAACAAGACAGGGTATTCAGTTCCGTGTCGGTGAAAGATTTGATACTACAAGTCTAGGTGACAAGGTTGTAAACACAGAAGTTATCGCCACAATGCGATCAAGAAATATTGAGTTTGTATGTAGAAGACTTAAGCCAAATACTAGATTGTACCCATTCTTCGACAACATCGATATGTCGAAATATGTTATACCAAAACTTGTTGAAGTTACTATGGTAAGTGGTACATTTGGTGCTGGTGAAATTGTAGAAGGTAGTCGTGCAAATACAAATAATGATGCTATCAGATTTAGATTGGCAAATCAGAATCACAAATATGGTCCTTACAATAATCCTAATCAGGTTTATAAACAGAATCCATATGACCCTGCATCTAGCATATCATCAACATACTCATCTACCACTTCATTACTCAATGTTGATACTGCATCCTTAGAACTTCAGTCTGCATCTGGTTTCTATGGATATATCACCACTGGTATGAAACTCGTGGGTCAGTCAAGTGGTGCTATTGCGACTGTGACCGCAATAAGATTGATTACAGATAAAGCTGGATCATTACTAGGATCACTATTCTTACCAGATCCTACAATTCCATCTGCTCCATCATTTAGCACTGGTACAAAGACATTTACCCTGTCATCATCTCCAGTAAACTCAACTATCTCTGGATTTACAGATAGTTCTGGTGAGGCAACCTTCACATCATCTGGTACATTACAAACTGTAGAGTCTTCAACTCTAAGAACTAGAAATGCTGATGTACAAAGAATACCTCAGTCTGCTGATAGAACTCTTACCGATACAAGTCAGAGATTGACAATTCAAAATACTTTTGCAAATAGATCTACAACTCAGACTAGATGGGTTGACCCTCTTGCACAGTCATTTGAAGTTCCAGACATCAATGGTGTATTCCTTACTAAGTGTGATGTATATTTCTCAGCGAAAGATACAAATGAATTACCTGTCACACTTCAAGTAAGAACACTACAAACTGGTTTACCTACTCAAGAGATCTTACCATTTGGAGAGTGTATTCTTGATCCAAGCCAAGTTGTGTTATCTGATGATGGTTCTAAACCAACCACATTCACATTCCCTGCTCCTGTATATTGTGAAGGTGGAGGCGAGTTTGCCTTAGTTCTCCTATCTGCATCTAATGAATACTTTGTCTACATCTCTAGGATGGGTGAAGAAGATATTACTACGGTCAATGCTGCAGATTCTGAGAAGATTATTGTATCTCAACAACCTCTACTTGGTTCACTATTCAAATCACAGAACGGTGCTACATGGGATCCTAGTCAGTTAGAAGACTTGAAGTTTAATCTATACAGAGCAAACTTCTCATCAACATCTGGTAGAGTCAACTTCTACAATCCAGATTTAGATATAGGAAACAGACAGATTGTTTCTCTTGCACCTAACCCTATTGATATGCTTGCCTACAATGCAGTGGTTGGTTTAGGTAAGAGTCTAACCACAGCAGAACAAGCTGGATTGACAGAAGGAACTACAATCTATCAACAAAATAATCCAAACTTTAGTGCAAATCTAACTAAGGTTCTGGGTGCTATCGGTATCGGAAGTGATCTAACGATTACCAATGCTGGTAGTGGTTTTGCTGCAACATCTGTTGTTTACTCAGGTGTGCCTTTAATATCTCAGTTTGGTAAGGGAACTGGTGCAACTGTCAACTTAACTGTTGATAATAGAGTCGCTATTGCTGCAACTGTGGCAATAGGTGGAACGGGCTACTCTGCTGGTGATGTATTGACAGTAGATGCCTCCAATACAGGCGGATTCGGTAAAGATTTGAGATTAACAATTCCAAANAATGTTGGTGTTATCAGTGCCTTCAATACTTTGGTTCTAGAAGGTATTCAAGGTGTACCTAAAGTTGACTCCTCATCTTCTATTGTTTATGTTGGTGGTAGTGGTACGAGTGTTGTAAATGGTGGTTCTATACAATACCTACAAAGTGTAACTGACGGATTACATTTCCGTGTGAGACATTCAAATCACGGTATGTATTCTCAGGAAGATCAAGTTACTCTTTCTGGTATAGAGGCAGATGTTAAACCAGAAAAATTAACTTCTAGTGTTGATTCATCAAGCACAGACGATATGACTGTGACTGCTGTTGGTATTTTCACCTCATTTGAAAACATACCAGTCAACACCTCAAACCCAGGCTACATTAAAGTTGGAAATGAGATCATCAAATATACTGGTGTTACAACTACAACATCTACTATAAACAATATCACTAGATCTATTGATAATACTAAGGCTGGTGACTATGATGTTAATGATAAGATATTTAAGTATGAGTTGAATGGTGTTTCTCTAAGAAGAATCAATGCAACTCATAGTTTCTTACCTACAGACAACTCCAAATATCCTATTGACGTTGATCATTATTGGATCAAGGTTGGTCTATCTAGCAGAGGTATAGACAGAACTACTGGAAATGCAACTGGATCTCCAGAACTATTCTTCAGAGAGAATAAGTCTGGTGGTAGTTACGATCAACAGTATGTACAAGTTGGTAATGCTTACGGACCTATGGCGACACAAAACATTGCGTTCAATATCGTCAGACCTAACATTGCAACTCTCTTACCAGAGGGAACTGAAATAGATGCTAAGATTAGAACATTCAGTGGTAATAGTCCAGACGGAAACCTTCAGGCATTTGTGGATCAAGGATATGAATCTATTTCACTGAATAGTAATAATTATCTAACCACTCCTAGAATTGTTGCTTCTAAGGGTAATGAATTAGAGAAGTTGGTTTCATTCCCAGGCAGAAAATCTTTCACACTACAAACAACTTTAAGCACAGATGACAATAAAGTAAGTCCTTTCATTGACTTAGATAGAGTTAACATGATCACCATCATGGANAGAATTAACTCTAAAGTTANTGATTATGCTTCAGATCGTAGAGTCAATTCAATTGACCAAGATCCAAGTGCTGCGATTTATCTATCTAAGGTTGTTAATCTTGAAAAGTCTGCTGATGGATTGAAAGTTATGTTCGATGCTTACAGACACTCTACTAATGACATTAGAGTTCTGTACAGAATATTCAGAATTGATGCTCCACCACAGTATCAGTTATTTGAATTGTTCCCAGGCTTTGAAAATCTAGATAGTAATGGTAACGTCATAGATCCTGCCAAGAGTAACGGTAAACCAGACAGGAGAATCCTAGCATCTTCTACAGAAGAGGATTATAAAGAGTATGAGTTCAATGCTAAGAACCTACCACAGTTTAACGGATTCCAGATTAAGATTATAATGTCAGGAACTAACTTCGCTTATGTTCCCAAGATCCGTGATCTCAGAGCAATTGCATCTATCTAATGAATAAGATAAAAGTAAAAGATAGTGGATCTCTTTACAGAGACGAAGACTCAGGTGCAATATTAAATTGCTCTGATTCTCAATATCATAGTTATCTTAAGTTGAAAGAAAAAAAGATGAAAGAGTTAAGTGAAATGGATAAACTAAAGGATGATGTTGATGAACTTAAGGATATGATGAAACTAATTTTAAGCAAATTAGATAAATAACTAAAACCTCCCTTTGACAGATGACAGCAAGGAACATCAACTTAGTTTTAGATCAAGGTGTAGATTTTGAAGCGACATTCACTATTAAGAATGAGAATGGATCTGCTTTGAACCTAACAGGATACTCTGGATCTGCACAACTAAGAAAACATCCCGAAGCATCTAAGTCCACTGCTTTTACGGTAACTTACCCTAATAGAGTCAATGGACAGATAAAAGTAGCCATGACAGATACAGTCACTGCTACAATAGAAGGAGGAAGATATGTGTATGATCTTGTTCTTACATCACCTAATGATTATAAGACTAGACCCATACAAGGAAACCTTCTTGTAATTCCAGGCGTAACACGATAATGGCAGATTACTTAGTCACGCTCAATGAACCTGGCAAGTATAATGTCGGTGTAGACTATGAGATTCCCTCTAAGTCGATCCAATATGGTAATATCATTATTGGTAAAACACCAGCACAAGATGGTTCAGAAACAACATTCTCCTTGACCGATCAGGGAGCACCATACAGTCCAAATAATAATCAGCAACTTATTGTAACAAAGAATGGTCTCTTCTTAGATCCATCAAATGATTACAATATATCTGGTGATCAGATTGTATTTACAAACGCCCCTACTACAAATGATGACATAGTAATCATTGCTCTTGCTGCAGCTGCAGACCTAACAAGGACTGTAAACTATGTTATAGATAGTGGTAGTTTACCAATGCAACTTGGTGATAAAGGCAAACTGACTATAGATGTCAGTGGAGTTATTGAAAATGTCAGAGTCTTGTCAGATCAGACTGGTGACATAGTATTTGATATATCAAAAACAACATTTGCAGATTACCCTGCATTTAACAGCATTACTGCTGCTCAGAGGATTCAACTAACCAATACTGATAAATACTTTGATGATGTCCTAAATAATTGGACGACTAACATTGTAGCTGGAGATATTCTCCGTTTCGATGTTATAAGTGTGAATCAGATTAGAAGGTTACTAATCTCTCTAAAATTAAAATTATAAATAACAATAGTTCTTAACGTTCTAGACCCCTAGAGGTAGTTTTTCAATGGCATTACTCGTTCCTAATATTGGTGAAATTGAGTCGCTACGTTATCTGATTGCTCAGAATAACTTTGTCGCAGATTTAGAAGATACATCACCGCGAAATCTTGTGTTAAAACTTTTCACAAGTAACACAACTCCTGCCGAGGGAGATGTT
>FUFK010019723.1_pt1 | contig 15301 bp, 12 predicted proteins | sample 1021851 | NCBI WGS metagenome assembly FUFK01 (sample SAMEA51879418, study PRJEB19060) | metagenome | reverse complement strand
TGCCGGTGCGGTTTGCCGCACAGCACGATGGTCTTCGAGACGGAGGTCTGTGCGAGGCAAGCTTGCAGTCGTCCTACGCCGCCAAACATGGCGGCTTTGTCTTCACCCATGCGACGACTTTCTCCACCGGCAAGGACGACAGCAACGGTCATGGCTGCATTCCTCAGTGCATGTTGTCAAGTTCGTCAAGGGCTGCTTCCAGTTCGGTCAACAACCCGCGTACACGTTGAAGAAGGGCTTTTCGTTCTCGGCTGGAACGTGCCTCGGGAAGCCACTCAAGCAAGCGACGCACGTCTTTTGCATCGCGGTCAACGGTCCATTTCAACACGTTCTCAAGGACGGGGTCTTCGGCCGGAAGGAGGCGTTCCACCATGGTTTGAGATGACGGGCCGGCTCCTTCAACTCTCCGATTCAAGCAACCGCTGGCGAATTCGCTCAAACGTTTCTCCGCCCTTCGGAGCACGCTCGACCAGCGGTCGGCAAGACCCGATGTCTTGACGCAAGGACAAGAAGAGCACGCAATATTGGTGCCAGTGGTTGCTTTGCTCGGCTGCAGCCGACAGCCATGCGTCGTCCGGAACAGCATGCCCCGCTCTCACGAGTTCCTCCGCAACTTCAAGCACCACCAAGAGCGGCTCTTTNCGTTGAAGCAAGTGGATAAACGCCATCCAAGGGTCTTGGCCAATATCGTTGGCTTCCAAATTGGCCAGAAGCAGGCCAGCCATGCTCAAATCTTCCCGACCGTGTCGTTTCCACAAGGCTGGGATGAGTTTAGCTAACGTCCGCTTTCGGGGCGCGTGCGTGAGCATCCACGAGGCGATTTGTCGCAGGTCTGGGAGTGGCGTGCCGATGTGAAATCGGAAACCGGCATCGGTCATGGTGACATCAGTTCGTGGTTTGTTGGCAAAATCGCCCACGCAGATGCTGTATGCCTCCTTGAGAAAACGCAAACCCCGCCGCTTTGATTTCAAGCGATGAGATGGCTGGCGTTCAAGCCAATCATCCAACGAGGGGTTCAACGGTCGTCACCCTCACTGGGTCGTTTTCTAAAATTGTCGAACAGGTCGCCGACCAAACCCACGGAATCCTTCAACGTGTCCATGAGCGTTTCCATCATGGCCTTGTCGCCGTATTTTTCTTTCACCATCTCCCGGAGCTCGTGCTCGATTTCTTCGTGCAGGGCGTCGTCGATATTGAACTGCGTTCGCAAGTTGGCCAAGACTCGAAACTCATCTCGGGAGAGGGAAGCGTTCACGATGGCCACCTCGAAGACCTTGGTGTAAATCAGCCGCATCTCCTCCTTGGAAATCGGCCTGCCGCTTCTTGACTCAATTCCGTTTTGAATGGCTTCGTAAATGTAAGCGGGCTCTTCTGGAGCGAGTTTGAGCGCACTGGCTAATTTGATGATGAGTCGCTTTTCTTCTCGGGTCAAAACACCGTCGGTTAACATGACCTCAACCGTTGAACGAAACACGTCCAACGTTCCAAGTTCAAGCGACGACACGCTTCACCGACGCGCTTCCACTTCTTGAAGAAACCGTTGAGTTGGAAAACCCGACAAATCATCGGTCTAGGTGGCACAGGATTCAAAAGGGCTCGGCATGTGGAATGGATTGTTCACATTCACTTCCCTCGCTTTGCGAGTGGAATGCCACGGACCCGATGACACCCGTCGTCGGCCCAATGCACAGTGTTTGTGTGCAAACTAGGAGCGTAAACCATATGGGAAGAAAAAACTCAAACCGCGGAGGCGGTGGAAAAGGCAAGGCCATGAAGTATGAAATTCGGGCTGATATCAAAGTGAACGGAACCGTCCAGCGCAAGGACATCATCGGAGCCATCATGGGTCAAACCGAAGGTTTGCTTGGCGATGAACTCGAACTTCGCAAGTTGCAACGCACGGCCCGAGTCGGGCATGTGGACGTTGAAATGCAAACCAAGAACGGCAAAGTGCACGGGACCATCGTGATTCCAAGCAGCTTGGACAACGTTGAGACGGCGATCATCGCAAGTTCGCTGGAAACCATCGACCGCATCGGCCCGTGCAACGCCATCATCAAGGTTGTGCAAATCAGTGATATTCGGGCAACCAAGCGAACAGCGGTGGTTGACCGAGCCAAGGAACTCTTGCTCACGCTGGTGAATTCCGGCGAAGCAGCATCAAAGACCGTTATCGAAGAAGTTCGTTCGGTGTTGACCGTTGGCACAGCCAAGTCCTTCCACGGATTGACCTGTGGCCCGAACGTCGAATCTTCGTCCTCCCTCATCATTGTTGAAGGTCGAAACGATGTTCGAAATCTGCTCAACTGTGGTGTGAAGAACGCCATCAGCGCCGATGGCTCAGGCAACATCAAGCAGGAACTCATCGACCTTGCAAACGGCAAGGAAAGCGTTACGGTGGCCATTGACGGTGACCGTGGCGGCGAAATGCTGTTCATGCAACTTTACGACATGATGAAGGTCGACCACGTCGCNCAAGCNCCNGTCGGTCAAGAGTGGGANTTGCTCCCACANAAGACCGTNACAATGTGCCTTCANAAGAAGACGGAAGCTGCNAAGTTCAAGCATCAACTCGANAAGAAAATCGCCGAGGACGACCAAAAGTTCGGTGGCNACAANGACTGGGACAAGGACATGGATGAGGAATTCTCCTCNGATGAGCCCGAACCCGCTCCCGCGGACATCCAGGAACTCTTTGACAAGGTGGATGAAATGGGCAAGAACAAAGCCGTCATCCGATTTGCTGACGGTACGTTCTCGGACGAAATTGGCCCTTCCAAACTTGAGGCTGCGTTGACCGAAGCCGAAGAAGCCGAGGCCGTTCTCTTCAACGGCTCGGTGACTGAGAAGGTTCTCAACTACGTGAACCAGTCTTCAGCCAACACCCTCGTCGGTACCAAGGAAGGCAAAGGATTCGAAGCGTCCGAGGATTTGACCGTTTGGTTTGCTGAAATCCATCGATAAGTGCCCAACGGTTCACTTATGTTCTTGCGTGGTTAAGGCCACGTCATGGAGGACGATGCGTTCCCCGAGTGGCCTGCCGGAGACGACGAAGTTTCCGAGGAAAAATCCGAGGAAGAAAGCCAGGAGTCCTCCGAAAAATCGGTGGAACAGGCCGAGGTGGCAGCCGAAGCCACCACGAACGAGGAACCTACGGACTCCGATGCCGATGACGTAGCACCATCCGACGACAAACCTGCTGCCAGCACACCCTCCGAACCATGGACCCTTCCCGTTCGGGCCGCCCCCATCCTTGCTCTTCAGGGTGAGGAGGTGGTGGAGTTCCCACTGAGTCAACATGTGAACGGATTGGAATCCACATCACTGGTCATGGATGATGAACTGATGCGTATCGTCGAGGCGAGGTATGACTCCGATGGTGTTCGGCGCCTCAATGTACGCATGGCACTGATGAAGNAACACATTTCCGGATATTCCCACACCCATCTGGATTTGTTTCAGAAATTGCAAAGCGTTTGGTGGGGCTCCATCGGATTCGGCCTGCTTAGTGGAATTTTAGCCAGCACCACCAACGGCCTCTTAGCTTTGGGAGGCGGCGCCTTTGTTTTAGCCGGTGTCGCGGGCCTCTTATTGGCCAAACTTGACCTTCACCGACTTTCGTTCTCAGACCACGGCGGACGGCACGATTTCTATCTCTCTGGTTGGCGGCAAGAGCCCTACTTGATTCACAATAGCACGGCCTTGCTCGGGCCGGCCTTTGTGGAGTTTTTGCGGACCTCAACCCTTGACATTGAGCACATTGATGCGGTCATCGATGCGTTGGGTGCCCCGACTCAACCCGCCCCCGAACTCCAATCGGCACCAGCGACCCCGGCGCCTGCAGCGTTGCCCGAACCTACGCCTTCGGCAACTCCGGCACTTCCTCCCCCGCCAAGTGTTAGCGCACCCGCGCCGCCACCAGTCGCGGTATCAAGCGGCCCACCCATCTCCAATCCAACACCCGCGCCACCGCAACCTCTGCCGCCTCCACCCGCGCCGGTTCAGCATGCACCCCCGCCACCGACTCTTCCTTCGGCCCCTTTGCCAGCCCCACTTCCTCCGGCGCCATTGCCGCCGCCCTTGGCACCAGCGTTGACGAAAAGTAACGTTGACGAAGACGCCCTGTGGGACGACTTGAGTTGATCAAGCCTTCACGCCGCCAGCGGACGGTAGGTTCACGCTTTGGGCTAATTTTTTGATTTCATCTGAAAGACCGGCCAATTCGCTTGGTAGGGGCCAATCGTCCTTCTCCAGGGGCACATGGCGGCCAAGGCCNGGGATGCGTTCCAACGCCGTCCCCAGTTCAATCGCATCGGCGAGGAAATCACCCTTTGCTCCGGAATGCCTTGCTTCCAACCGCCGTCGCATCCAGCGCTTGAGCGGCGCGACCAGTTGGGTCAACTCGGCCAACATTTTGGCGCGCGCCCCATCGCTCTTATTTCCCTCTGGAAGGAGCCGAAGCGTCAAGCGAAGCAATCGGCCAACCCGGACATCACGTGGAGCGATATTGACGTGCTGAGCCAACCCTCTTCGGACCTCAGGAAGGGCGTTCATGCCTTGTTGGGCAACCTCATCCGCAAGGCCATCCAAGCCCAAGTGAGCGATGAGTTCCCTCAAAGCGTCCAATGCTCGTTGGGTTGCAACATCGGAAGAAATGACCTCCTGAGCCATCGGCTCAACGACACCGCTCTCCGTGCTGGCCACACTTGCAGATGGCGCACCAACCTCTGGCTCGATACCTTCTTCTTCAGGCTGGGCAACGTCAACAACTTCCTCAACGGATTCTGGTGGCAATGGCGAAATTGGGGGTGGGGTTGTTGCCTCTTGCTTTGCCAATGCCCGTTCCTCGCGTTCTCGCCACCAACGCCAGCGCTCGACTGACCACTTATCATCGGCAAAGAATTCCTCATCCGACACACCATCATCGTGCAGATGCTTTGTGTCAGGGTGCTGCCGCTCTTCCTCCAATGATTTGATGGGGCGTCCCGTGTTGTTGTGCACGGGTTCTGCCTCTTCAACATCTGTCGCAGACTCGTGGTCCATGGCCTCGAGCATGGCTTCATGAGCCTCATCCAGTGCGGAAACGGGCTGAAGAACCGGGCGCTCTTCCTGCTCTGGAACAGGAACGAGCGTTGGATGCGCTCGTTCAGGTTGCCAAAGATGAATGCGATACGCTGAATCTTCAACCGGGCGGCTGGCAAGGTGCGTTGTAAAGGAGGGAATGCGTCGGCTGAGATGGTCCAGCCGCTGCGGCTGCTTGATATGCAATTCCACTTCCAATGCCAAAGCGACATCACGCTCCCAAGGAAGGGCCGTCAAACGTCTCCGCAAGACTTCATGATGTTCCAAATGCGGCCGGGCTTCGCTCAATTNCCTGGCAACCTGCACGGGGTCTTCGTCAACCAATTCCATCCATGTATCCACCGCCCATCCGGACCGCTTGAGGGCGGTCAATTCGTTCATGAGCGGCGCTTGGATGCGTTTGCTAGCCGCAGGGGATGCACGCCTCGGAATGGCCGCCCCACCCGTTCGGGTTAGTTCAGCCACATGCANCTCGAGTTCTCGGAGGTTCATGCCGCCGGTCAACGTTTCTCGTTCAAGTGAACCGGAACGGCGCATGCCGGCCAATTCTTCTTCCAACATGACGCGATGCCGCTCATTTCTTCGCTTGATTTTCACGACGTAGGCTTCCATTTCTTCGAGCACATCGTCCTCAAGTTCCTCGGCGGCCAAAAGGTGGCGGCGCATCCTGACCTCTTCATCCCCGGTGAAGGAAGTATCGAGGCCATCAAGGGCCTCCATGATTTCCACTCGTCGGTCCCAGCGATGCCGTTCGGCCGACATCCGCTCCAAAGCGTTGAGTGGGTCATCAAACACGCGTTGTTGCCAAGCTCCGACAGCCAATCCTGCATGTTCGTAGGATTGGAGCAATTCCAATCCATCGAGCTCTAGTTGTTTCCAAAGAGCATCCAACTCGTCAACAACATCCTGCAACCCATCGGTCATCTCAAGATGGCCAATGAGGTCTTTTGATCCTTCAACCCGAGAAGGCCAATAGCGCCCAAAGCGTTCCCATCGCCCCANGAGTTCGAGATGCCGCTTTACAGATGCTGCGATGGNGTCGTGATTGGCTTCCCACTCCATGAGGTCCCTGGGATGAATGTCGCCTTCGTGAGGAAAAACAATCCCTTGCTGCCTCCATTCTCGTATTCGGTCGGAAAACACCTGCCTTCGTTGTTCAAGGGTTTGAGCAACCTCGTTCACTTCGGTTGAGAGTTCGTCCAAGGCTTGTTCGTTCTCTTTATCCAAAAGTTGACTGCAACGCAATTCAAATTCAGCCGCTAAGGCTTCATCAAAAGGCTGAATCATTTGCACCGCATTCAATCGAACCAATTCTTTCTTGGCGTGGAATCCCTGCCACTGCTCGAGTTGGTTGAGCGCCTCCAGTAAAGGCTGTTCGACCGTTTCACCAAGCGCATAACCCAAACTCCGCAAGCGGTCAGCGCCGCTCTGAATCATCTGCCGTTGCCGTTGTTCATCGGCCTCGACAAGTTCCAGGTGGCGCAAGAGTTCATCGATGGACTGAGGGGAAGCGAATAGCCGATGCAGCGGGGCAACGGCGGCATGACTGGAAACATCCAACGCCGCCAAGTGCTCGTAGAGCAGAGACCACATGTCGCCGTGGCCTTCCCCAAACCACGCCTCTTTCGCTTTGTTCAGCGGTGGCTCCCAAGGGGCAAGGATGCGAAGCTCTCGTTCGATTTCTAGAAACATCTCTTCGATGGTAAACGGGTCATTGAGTCGTGATTTATAGGGTTCAAGCGCCTCAAAGCCAGGAACAGAATGTCGAGAAAAGGCTGCGATGCGGTCCTCCAGCGCAGAAGCGGTTTCACGGCGTTCTTCTAACCAGGTCAAGCGTTCACTTTGGCCCCCTTCATATTCATTGAGAAAGGCCTCGATATCAGCACGATTGAAACCGAAACGGGCAAGCGAGTCAATTCGCTCACCTTCGGTATCGTTCGCCCAATTCTCGCCGCTCATCGCTCCTCAATCCTCGCACGGTGACGGGAGGGCTTTCAATATGAGCGGTTCCGAAGGCAAAATTCGCCCGTCTTCTTGACATCTTGCGACTCACGGCTGTTGATTAAGGGGGCCAAAACGAGCCTTTCTTGCATGAAATCTTCCGCAGACCATAAAGGCGCAAGGGACCGCTCGGGTGCAATGAGTCTGCTTGCAATCGGTTTAGGTGCCCTTTCCGTTGGGGCTGTTGGAGGCTTGGGTTATTGGATGGTACAGGCCAATAACAAGATGATTCGCTTGCTCGACATGCAAACGTTGTTGCGGGAATCACAAGCCACTCACTTCCATCATCTCAACATCGCCACCGAAGGGGTGCTTTCTGATCTCAACACCCTTCAAACCACTCTCGATGCCCTGCGTGCGACGCACCCCGACATCGACGCATCCATGGCCGTGCATCAATTCCTGCTGACCTACGAAACGGAATCCTCGCCGGCCATCGATATTCAACAAGCGTGTGAAGTCATGCGCTCGGTGGTTCAACACCAACCGATTGAAGGCGGACTTTCGGACCATCTTTCTACCAACCATACAAGTCTGCTCCGACGTTTGCTGACCGTTTTCGAACATCACCAACTCACCGTTTCTGCATTGCACATGGACGGCGACACCGCTCATCGATTGGGTTTGGCTGCGTGCCATCTCCAGCGATACGACTGGGCCGAAGGTGCGCTTGGTGTGGCCTACCAACTCTCTCCCGGTCATGCAAGTGTACTCGAGGGATTGGAACACATCGCTCGTCTTCGCGGCGACGATGCCTTGTATCGACACTGGCTTGAAGCACGGATGAAACTCACTCCGGACGACCCCGAACTCCTCCGCTCCCATGCTCATCTTCTTGCGTCGCTGGGTGACGAAGAAGCAGAACACGCCGTTCGTCGTCTTGAAGCGCTCGGTGTTGACACCGCGGCAGACCGCTCCCTTCTCTCCGGGCTGCGGGCACGCGCCGGTGCAAGGACGGAAGCCATTGAAGTCATTTTGCAAGCCTTGGAAGAGGACCCGACCCGGTCGGGAGATTGGCTCCACTACGCTCAGTTATTGGAGGATGAAGGTGAGCGAGAATTGGCGCTTGAAGCCAACGAACGTTGCTTGACCCTCGACCGACAGAACGGTGAAGCGTGGGCTCTCAAGGCCCGTCTTCTCGCCAATAAACAAGGCCATGACCGAGACGCCCTGAAAGCCGCCACCCATGCCGTGGCCCTGGAGGCTGGTGGTGTGGACGCCATCTTCCTCAAATCGGAATTACTCGAACTTGAAGGGTCCATGGTCGCTGCAGAAGAAACCCTTCTCAAAGCGCTTGAGGCTCAACCGTACAACGGTGAATTACGCGCTCGAATCGCAGGCCGATACCTCATTCAACATCGTATTGATGCCGCATCCGACTTACTTTCAGCAACCCCTGACGGGATTGACCACGCCTTGTTACATACTGTTGAAGGCCGCCTGCACCTTGCCCATGCCGACCGCCTGCGGGATGGCACAGGTTTGACCGATGAAAACCTGCTCGAAGAAGCACTGGGCGCGTTTAACGGGGCTTTGTCCCTTAACCGAGAACTCGGTGTTGCGTGGCTTGGTCTGGCCCGCACTCAACGCATGCTTGGAGATACGGCCACAGCCAGCGAATCCCTTGACCGTGCTGAGCGGTTGAGTCCGGAAAAGGACCCCTCCATCGCCTGTGAGGCAGCTCTTCTCGCTCTTGACAACGGCGACCTGCAAGCCGCCCTGCTCCATGTGGATGCGGCGGAAGTTCATGGCCAAAAGGCCACCACCGCTTACATCAGGGGCAATATTTCTGCTGTCAAAGGCCAACTCAAACAGGCCTTGTACCACTACAGCGACTGCTTGACACTGGACGCTGGGCACATTCGTGCTCGCCTCAACCGCTCTTCAGTTTACATGGGTTTGAACGAAGCAAGAAAGGCGTTGGACGATGCTGAAGCACTGCTTGACCTTGCTCCTCAATTAGCGGTGGCCCGTGTCCGCAAGGCCGACGCCCACATGCATCTTGCAGAATGGGAAGCCGCTTCGAAGGAATTCAAACATGTACTTGAAAACGCACCTCATCACACCCATGCGCTGACTCAGTTGGCAGCGTGCTACATGAGCATGGACCGGGCAGAACGTGCAGAAGCCCCGCTCAACGAGGCGCTCCGCCAATCCCCAGACCATGCACCCGCATGGCACCAGCGTGGCTTGTACTACATGCACTTCAACAAAATTGACAACGCCCTTTCAGACTTTGAGGCGGCGGTTCGGTGCGACGGCCACCATCTTGACGCGCGCCTCCAAATCGCTGCCCATCATCACGGGCTTGGCAATATGGACGAAGCTGAAACGGCATGGAAGGCCATTTTGAGCATCGATCCCGACCACCAATTGGCCAAAACTCGGCTGAGTGAGTGCGAGAAAAACTTGATGAAAAGCGCGTGAACACCTCAACCCGAAGGGGGGGAGTTGAATCACTGAAATCAAAGAGTTGAATTTGACTGAAATTCTGACCGCCCTTCAGGATTTTATGACCCAAGACGGGGCAATTTCCGCTGAACAGCGAGAATTCTACAAGATTTTTTCTCAACACCTTCGTGAACACGACGGCGTGTTTACGGTTGAGGACATAGAACGTCTCTTGATGGAGGGAAAGAAGGAAGTCCCCAACCTCATCGATGAAGAATTTTTCAAGATGGGCGAAGCGATCTTGAATCGGTACCGAAACAAGAACGAAGAAGCCATCAACGAACGTATCCGCCGTCTTGCTGAAGAAGAAGCACGGAAGCGTGCTATCGCAGAAGAGGAACGACGAAAGCGCGAGGAAGAGGAACGCCTTGCCGAAGAAGCCCGCTTGGCCGAAGAGGCCCGCCTTGCTGAGGAAGAGCGCCTTGCTGAGGAGGCTCGCCTGGCCGAGGAAGCCCGCTTGGCTGAAGAGGCTCGTCTTGCCGAGGAAGCCCGACTTGCTGAAGAAGCCCGACTTGCTGAAGAAGCCCGCCTTGCTGAGGAAGCCCGCTTGGCTGAAGAGGCTCGTCTTGCCGAGGAAGCACGCCTTGCCGAGGAAGCCCGTTTGGCAGAGGAAGCCCGTTTGGCAGAGGAAGCCCGTTTGGCTGAAGAAGCACGCCTTGCTGAAGAAGCCCGACTTGCCGAGGAAGCACGTTTAGCTGAAGAGGCCCGTCTTGCAGAAGAAGCCCGACTTGCTGAGGAAGCCCGCTTAGCTGAAGAGGCCCGTCTTGCCGAGGAAGCCCGTTTGGCTGAAGAAGCACGCCTAGCTGAAGAGGCTCGTATTCAAGCAGAATTGGAAGCGGGTGCTGCAGAGAAAGAGGCCTACTGGGATTCACAAGATCTCCCTGGCGACGAACCGAAAATCGTCCCAGATTTGCCAGCCAACGCCACGGCGCTTGACGCCGAAGGAACTGGAAAGGGCTCCAAACTCAAATTGGTTTTCGCCGCCATTGTCATCCTCGCTGGTGCGGGCGCCGCCTATGTTTTCTTGTGAGCCGCAAGGAAGCAAGCCATTTTGAGCGATGAATGTTGAGCCGTTGATATGCCCCTTTCAACCGGAGATACAGCCCCTGCCTTTGAACTCCCCAATGCCAACGCTAACGTGGGCTCGTCCACCGTATCCTTTGAGGGTGCAAAATTGGAGCATGGTACATTGGTTCTCTTCGAATGCAATCATTGCCCCTACGTGGTTGCTAGCGTCGGACGGATCAACGCCATGGCAGAAACGTGCCTCTCTCAAGGCATTGGTTTCGTCGGAATCAACGCCAACGACCCCGTGGTCTACGAAAACGATTCTTTTGAACACATGGTCAAGCGAGCAGAAGGCGGTATGCCCTACGCTTACCTTCACGATGCGACCCAAACCGTCGCCCACGCTTACGGCGCCAAGCGAACGCCGGAGTTCTTCCTCTTTGACGGCGAAGACCGGTTGGTCTACCAGGGCCGAATGGACGACAGCCCACGCAACCCCAACGATGTGACATCAACTGAGTTGGCCGAAGCCATCAACGCCATGCTCAGTGGAGAAGTGCCCGCAGTTGACTACACCGAGTCCATCGGCTGCTCAGTGAAATGGAAGGCGTGAACACCATGACCGGTTGCCGGCGGCAGTGCGATTGGGATGACAACATGGTCTGCCGCTCATGCGGCATTGATTATTCCCTTCCTTCTGAAGAAGAGTGAGCCTCAGTATTGTTCCAACACCAACTCGGTGGTGGTGCTGGCGATTTCGTTGGGAGCGGCCAACCACATCTTGTCCAAGAGGGCTCGAAGGGCCATCGTGTCATCAACGTGAACAAGAGCAACGAGGTCCGCTTCTCCGGAAACCTCGTAGATGATTTCAACCCCTGCCCATCCAGTGACTTCGGAGGCAAACGAACCGATTTCAGAACCAGGAGAGACCTTGATCCGAACCAAAGCGGTCAGGCCCACACCACCTTCACGAATGGTGTAGCCACGGATGGTGCCGTTTTCTTCCATGTTTCGAATGTGCGTACGAACCGTTCGCTCACTCGCTTCAACTTTGGAAGCCAGGTCAACATAGGACATGCGTCCATTTTTTCGCAGTTGGGCAAGGATGGCTCGGTCAATTTCAGCAATTCGGGGCATGCCCAACCCTTTGCAAGGCCCTATTTCAAACCTTTTCCAGCACGAAATGACTGTTTTACGAGCATAAATACGAATATTTCGCCCTTTTCCCGCGAATACGCGGAGAAAAAAACACATCTCCAGGAAGGTGCTTTGAAGGCAAAACGCTAGGGAAAACCCGCTTCATTCAAAGAGCGACTGACCCTCGGCAAGCATGAGGGAACCACATGGCGGGACACATCTCAGGCCTTGACTCACGCATGGTGTTGGACAGCCGGGGCCAGCCCACCGTTGAAGTGGATTGCTTTGTGGACGGGAATCTTCTGGGTCGAGCCATTGTACCTTCAGGGGCTTCAACAGGTGCCTATGAGGCTCTTGAGTTGCGAGATGGCGATGCCAACGCCTACCTTGGCAAAGGCGTCTCCAAGGCCGTGAACAACGTCAAGGACCACCTCGAAGAGGCACTTGTGGGATTACCGGTCGATGAACAACGCATCATCGATGAGGTCATGATTGAACTCGACGGGACGCCCAATAAATCCAACCTTGGAGCAAACGCCATGCTCGGGGCCTCCATGGCCTGTCTTCATGCCGGCGCCGCCTTTCACGAACTTCCTCTTTGGAAGTATGTGGGAGGAGTAGCGGGTGGATTGATGCCCGTTCCCATGCTGAACATTCTCAACGGCGGCGCACACGCCGCATCAAACGTTGATGTCCAGGAATTCATGGTCATGCCGCACGGTTTTGACACGTTTGAAGAAGGGCTCCGCGCAGGTGTTGAAACCTATCATGCTCTCAAAGCCGAACTCAAGAACGACGGTTTACTCGGCGGCATTGGCGATGAAGGCGGCTTCGCACCGAACCTCCCTGCAAATGAAGACGGCCTCAAGTACATGGTTCGGGCCATTGAGGGCGCAGGTTATTCCACAGAAGAAATCGGCATTGCTCTCGACGTTGCTTCCACAGAATTTCTGAAGGACGACGGCTACCACATGGACGGAAAGGTTCTGTCCTCTGATGAATTGGTTGAAATGTACGGCGGATGGCTTGACGAGTACCCCATTCTCTCGATTGAAGACGGCTTTGGCGAAGATGACTGGCGTGGTTGGGCCGCGTTCACCAAAACCCACGGCCATCGTGTTCAAACGGTGGGTGATGACCTCTTCGTGACCCAATCTGAACGCCTCTCTCAAGGCATTGAGCTCGGTGCAGCCAACGCCATGCTCGTGAAGCTCAATCAGGTTGGAACGGTATCGGAGACCCTTGAGGCCATGGACCTCGCCACAAGCAATGGCATGAACAACGTGGTCTCTCACCGCAGTGGTGAATCTGAGGACGTGACCATCGCAGATTTTGCCGTGGGCACACGAGCCGGCCAAATCAAAACAGGCGCTCCAGCGCGGTCAGATCGCGTTGCAAAATATAACCAATTGTTGCGAATTTCGGCTGATGTCCACGAATACCGCTCACCGTTCAATTGATTCGACTTCAACGGAGATGAAACCATAACCGAGGTCAATAATCTCTGAACCTTGATTTTTGGAAAAGAAACACGGTTCTCGGACTTCTTTGGTATATGATTAAAAAATCCCCTCCCTAGGTTTAACCATGGCCTCCATCGGCGAGCATTATGCTTTAGCCTTCAGTTCCGAACGATTTTTCGGTCTTGAAATGGTCATCAATTGGGTTTCACTCATCATTGTACTGTGGATTATCGGCCTTGCTTACCTGGTATGGCGCTCAGACTCAAACAATTTGCGAAACCGTTTCATGGCCACTTTGCTTGTTTGTGAAGGGCTCAAAGGCCTCTGGCAAGCGGTGAACATTGTTCCTTACGGCCATGAATTCCAATACATTTGGGACTACACCTGGATTTTGAAAATCGATGTATTCTTTACTGCACAAATCGCCGCCCTGTTCCTTTATTTGCTCTTTCCCGTTTATTTCAAAATTGACCGATTGAAATTCATGTACAGGAAATCCTTGCAGAAATATGCTTGGTGCATAGCGCCAATCCTGGCGCTTATTGTTTGGCTGGTGATCAAGGATTTGCCACCTTTCACCCTCCAAAACGCATCATGGCTAAGTTGTGCAGGCCCGGGAGCCGAACCTCAATTACACGTGTGGTACGGTCAAATTACGGCTGAAGCAGAAGGCATTCGCCAAGGGATTGGTGTTTGTTCAACAACCGTTGACAGCCTGGTGAGCGATCAGCAAGTGGCTTTGTGGGGCATCACCTTGATCGGTACACCGGTCTCAATTGCTGCGCTTTTGCTTATCCGCTCCTCAATGAAGCAGGAAGAGGAGGAATCCGAAATGAAAGAGAGCGCCCTTACCTCACGAACGCTCTACAAAGGGTTCCTTGGTAAAGTCATTATCAACACGGTGTTTTTCTCAACCATTTTGGTCTTCATTCCACTCCTCAACGGCGGGCCAGCAGGATTCACTGAACTGTTGGCATGGCGAACGGTTGACAATTCCTTCATGGCCAAACTCAAGTACTTCATTTTCACAATCAACCTCGCCCTACCAATCATCGCTGTTGGTTTTGAAGCGATGATGTTCGTTTTCGCATCGCTTAACGAAACCGTGTCCGGCATTGACCAAAACCTAAGAAAAACCTTCACCAACACCACTTTTACTGGTTTGGGAGCAATTCTGTTCATTGTGGCCAGTGAAGTCATCGAGAACGTGTACGGGTTCGGCCTCGCAGGTGGAGTTGTTTTGGGGGTTGGGTTTTTGGCGGTTCGCAAACCCGTCACAGGCATCATTTACGGTTTCTCGAACCGACTCATACCTTCCACCTACGCCAAGGAAGAAATGGATTACCTGGACCTCTTTTCCAGGTCCATCAAAGATGGAGAGATTACAGAAAACGAGCGGTCCCTCCTCGTTTCACTGGCTTCAGCCTACGGAATTGATGACGTAAGGGTAAACGAACTTGAGAGCGAGTTCCTTCAACAATCAGCCGTTCAAGAAGCCGAATGACGAGGCCTCGAGATTTCAGACTGAGGCCTAGAAAGGTGGCGTGGGATACAGGGCATGACCGGCGACGGGCGGGCATTCAAGACACGCTGCCTCCTCATGGTTCAACGATTTGCCAGTCCTCCCCGCTCCACCAGTAGCTTGTGCCATCGGACATGCGACGCCGGGTGTGACCGGCTTCGTCCGTCCACTGGTGGGTGATGGAGGGGCCTACAGGTTGAGCGGTAGTGCTCGCCAATGCGTCATGGGCAACGCTTGCATGTTGCTGGGCGACCCCCTCTCCTTCGTTGGTGTCCTTGGATAAATACCGCGAATTAAGTAGGTCCCAAATTAGGATTTAGCCATGAACCGTGCTTTGACGCTCCTCATGATAGCCTGCCTCAGTTTCTCCACTTTCGCCTTCGGGGTGGCGGCTGACGAAACTAAAGACATACCAGCCAACGCTGAAGCCACCGGATCGCACGACTCGCTTGTCGCTGCCCTGGCTCATGCCGGGTTGGTTGAAACTCTCCAAGGGGACGGCCCGTTCACAGTTTTTGCTCCAACCGATGCCGCTTTTGAAGCGGCCGGCATTGATCTGTCAACGTTCGATACCGAGGCTGAAAATGAGACTCTGTCTGACATTCTTCTGTACCACGTTCTCGATGGAGAAGTTCCT
>FUFK010078571.1_pt1 | contig 15307 bp, 18 predicted proteins | sample 1021851 | NCBI WGS metagenome assembly FUFK01 (sample SAMEA51879418, study PRJEB19060) | metagenome | reverse complement strand
CGAGGGATAAAAAATGAAAAAAGTTCTACTAGCGACATCAGCGCTGACACTATCAGCAGGTTTCGCATCAGCAGACGTCTCAATGTCAGGTACAGGTGGAGCCGGTGTATTCGGTGCTGCTGGCGCAGACCTTTCAGTATATTCAGGCGTGGATTTAGGTTTCTCACTTAGCGGTGCATCAGACAATGGTATGACCTTTTCTGCTTCATTAGATATGGGCGGCGGTCAGACATTAGACACTGGTGATTTTGAATTAGACACTCAAGACATGGGTACAGATGATAACGTATCTGTTGCTATCGGTGTTTCAGGTCTAACAATCACTTTATCACAAGACGGTGTTGATGACCTTTATGATGATGATATCGCTGGCGACATCGGTATTTCTGGTGCAATGGGCGATCTTACATACAGCGTTGTTACAGGTTTGGAAGATGCAGATCCAACATCTCTTTCAATCGGTTATAGCGCAGGCGCGATTTCAGGTTCTGTAGCTACTTCTGACGAAGGTGACGCGTCAACTGTAACTGTTACATATGCAATGGGTGATATCACTGTGAGTGCAGAATCAGACACAGATCGTACGGGTGCTGACACATCTTCAGTTACTCTTACTTATGCTATGNCAGATGGCATGACAGTTTCTCTTGAAAATTCAGAGGACGTGAATACTCTTGGTGTAACATACNCTTCAGGTGCAGTTTCTGTTGCAGTTGAAGCAGACGATGCANCTGANGAGTCATGGGAAGCTACAATGGCNTATGANNTNGGTGGCGGAGCNACNTTTAANCTAGGTACCAACGACGACGAAACAACTTTCGCGGGCGTAGGTTTCTCATTCTAATTATCTAAGTATAATTAACAATTAAGGCGATCTAATTAGGTCGCCTTTTTTCATTCTATATATCTAATTTAAGACTTGGTAATCAACTTACTAAAAAATGGGTCTTTCGAATGTCATTATCTGATATAATAACACGAATAGCGGATGCAGAAGTAAAATATTCTAGGCTTCCAGATACTACCTCTTTAATTGCAGTATCTAAATTACAACCAAATGATCGTGTTGTGAAAGTTCTCGATGCTGGGCATCGTGAATTTGGTGAGAATTACGTTCAAGAGGCGGCAGCCAAGTGGCCAACTTGGCGAGTAAATTACACTCAAGTGAAATTGCATATGCTTGGTCCATTACAGACAAATAAGGCACGGCAAGCTATTGAGCTATTTGACTGTATACATTCTCTTGATCGCCCAAAGTTGGCGAACACCCTCGCGCGATTAGCCCAAGAGCTTGGTAAATGCCCGGAATTATTCATACAGGTCAACACAGGCGCAGAAATTCAGAAGGCCGGTATTATGGTAAAGGATTTGGAAAATTTCATTAATGATTGTAGAGCGATGGATCTTCCAATTTTGGGCTTGATGGCCATCCCTCCAGTAGATGAAGAAGTTAGTCTACATTTCGCNCTATTAAAAAAACTGGCCGACAATAATGGATTAACCGGCTTATCAATGGGTATGTCCGATGATTTTGAGAAGGCGATATCTTTCGGCGCCACGCATGTTCGGGTAGGGTCAGCTATCTTTGGATCACGTCCTAAGTGACTTTAATTGTTATCTTGGTGCCGTAATCAACCTTTGCAGCAAGCCAAAAAAGGGCCTTGCGGGACATTGCGATACTTCCATTGGTTGGTGCCTTTTTAGCTGACCATTGGTGTATGAAAAATGCCGATCCTCTTCCTTTGATCGCCTGTGGCCAATTCCAGTCTGTGAGTAAAATAAGATCATATGTTGGCGTTGGCACACGTAATTTTTTTCTGCAATACGTTTTTGAATAAGAAACCATTAGATTATAATCCGGATCTCTCTCGTCGTTGGACCAAAATGAATTAATAAGTATCGGCATTGCCCAGTCTCTTGGTTTTTTAAGTCTATCTGGACGGTACAGCATTCCTATAATTGTATGCTCACCAGTTGGTGTNGTTGGTTCATGCTCCTTTGGNCGTTTTGAGATACCNCCTTTTCCAANGGAGACNGGTATAANTCGATNCGGACAAATCAATCCTTGCGATGTTAAAAATAGATTTTTATTGCGGAGCATTATAACAAATGGCCAGATTTTTTGGCTTTTGTACCAAGATAGTGCGCGTTGAATTTATTCCCTTTAATTTTTAGAGCGACTCGCTCACAAATATTAATACCATTTTCTCCGAGTAATTCGATTTTTTTAGGATTATTTGTCATCAGTCGAATTGAGTAAATCTTTAGCTCTTTGAGAATTGAGGCTCCAATTTTAAAATTGCGTTCGTCGTCTTCGAAGCCCAGGCGATGGTTGGCTTCAACTGTATCAAAGCCTTCGTCCTGTAAAGCGTAGGCTCGCATCTTGTTAGCAAGCCCAATACCTCTCCCCTCTTGATTAAGATAGAGAAGAACACCCGAACCATTCATATTTATTTGACGTGTAGCCTCATTNAATTGCGCTCCACAATCACATTTCAGGCTTCCCAGTATATCACCCGTAAAACATGCGGAATGTATTCTCACAAGGACAGGGCTATTTCTNTCTATTTCTCCAAACTCCATGGCGTAATGTTCTGGACCATCCAATTCAGGCCTGAAGACATGAAGTTTACCAAATTCAGCGGTTTTGGTTGGAAGCCTTGCAGAAATGATTTCACGCGAAATAGGCTCTTGCTCAAAAAAGGATACTAAATCGGTAATTTCAATTGAAGTTAGGTTATCTTTCTTAATTTCTGAGGCCTTCAGATTAATCGTCAAAATTGCAGGTAAAAGCTGTGCGGTCTTACTCAATAAGAGTCCTAAGTTTTCTACTCTGGTATCGCCTCCCCTCATTTGCGTAAAAGGGCCTTTTATGCCATAAATGAGGTCTTTCGATGGGTCTGCCACCGCCTTAAGCCACTCTAAATTTCGGTCAGCTGGGACTNCAATACGTGCTAATCCNTTGTCGTAAGACGACATTTTAAGAGTGTTTGCNCGTCGAGACGATACTACAAGTCTTAGGTNGGTTTCCAATGATCGNAATAAATCAAAACGNNTCTGATTNAGAGTTTCAACTGGTACTACAAGATGTTCATCTNCNGCNCGNATAATTACTGGTATGCCCAGACGCAGATCTGTGTAGATCCTGGAAACACGCTCACCCAGTGTAATATTTATGTTACCAAACTTACTCATTTTNTAAAGGTCTATCGCGTTTTTTACGGTAGTGGTACGCTAATTTCAAAGTTTTACAAGAATGCTAGTATAGATCTTTAGAGTATATTTTGATATCTGGAAACTGGATACTCTTGCTATTAGGTATAATTCAAAATTTTAGAAAAAATATATTCCGATGTTGCAGCGTAAGAATTTATTATTGGTTGAAGATGATACAATAGTTTTGTCTGCGCTGTGCGAACTTCTTTTGGCAAGTGATGAATATTNTATTACTAAAGCAAAAAATTGTGATGATGTTCATTTGTTTTTTAAAGATAATCATTTTGATCTAGTGATATTAAACCCCAAAATGCTAAAAGGCTGCGTGCAAAACTTCTTGGATCTGCTTTTTCGGGTTGGGTTTTCTGGGCCAATTATCTTTTCTTGTTCAGTCAAGGAAATAACGGAGCTTGAAGCGCAAAACACAGGGCGTCTTTTAGCTTGCGTACAACGGCCATTTAAAATCGTATCTTTGCTAGAATGTATGAGACGCTTGTTATCGAAGTATGAGTTTTCTTCCGAAGCATTAATCTCTATAGGCAAGATTCAGTTTTATCCAGGCTCTAAGTTAATAAAACTGCAGAACGGGCAGACGGTAAACTTAACGGAAAAAGAAACAAATATATTGAAATATTTGTACCGATATAGAGATCGTGTTGTTTCCAAAGAGGTTTTATTGAATGAGGTTTGGAGCCATACTACAACCCTAACAACGCACACACTGGAAACCTATATATATCGGCTTCGCAAAAAAATTAGAGTTAGTTTTGCTGGCGATGANTTAATTGTTACTAAAAAAGGTGGGTACCAGTTGTTGCCTTAGAAAGCCTCTTAATGGTTTTTCTATAGCATTGATTTAGGGGGCAGAGTGGTTTTAAAAGTAGCAACATGGAATATAAATTCCTTTCGATTAAGAGAAAATTTACTTGTTAGATATTTAACTGATTATTCGCCTGATTTGATTTGTTTACAGGAATGTAAATCCCCTGTTGAAAAAATGCCATTTGCAACCTTTAAAGAGCTTGGGTTTGCGTACTACGCTGCAAGAGGTCAAAAAGGTTATAACGGTGTAGCAATTCTTTCTAAATTACCTATCAAAGCTGAGTTCTCGGAAGATTTCGCCAATCTAGGTCATGCTCGTCATATCGCTGTAGTGTTGGAGAGTGGTGTAACTGTCCACAACTTTTATGTTCCAGCTGGTGGTGATGAGCCTGATCCAAACGTAAATGAAAAATTTTCTCAGAAATTGAGTTACTTAACATGTATGGAAAACTATTTTAATAATCTTGATATTAAAAAATCGATATTAGTGGGTGACCTTAATATCGCTCCCAGACCAGATGACGTTTGGGATCACAAGAAACTATCTAAAGTTGTTAGCCACACGCCAATTGAAATTAATCACCTCAAAAAAGTCCAAAACTCAGGACCTTGGGACGACGTTGTAAGGCAGGTTATTCCTGATGGCAACCTTTTCTCTTGGTGGTCATATCGGGCAAAGGATTGGAGTACTGCAGATAAAGGAAGGAGACTTGATCATGTTTGGGCTACTCCCGATATTTCAAACTTTGTAAGTGCAGTNATAATTGCACGCGATGTGAGAGGTTGGGAACAGCCAAGCGACCATGCCCCAATATTNGTTGTTTTTGATGTTTAATTTTTGATCATAAAGGCCCATATAAGAGATTAATAATTATNAAGAGGTAAAAATGTTAGAAATTGGTGCNGATAAATCTAACGCCGGCGACTTANTTAAAGATGTAAATGAAGATACTTTCATGACTGATGTTATTGAAGCNAGTCAGGAAGTGCCGGTTATTGTGGATTTTTGGGCACCCTGGTGTGGTCCNTGTAAAACACTGGGACCAATGCTTGAAAAAGCGGTATTGGCCTCTAATGGCGCGGTCAAGATGGTGAAGGTCAATATTGATGATAATCAGGCAATCGCGGGTCAGCTGAGAGTGCAATCAATTCCAACTGTATATGCGTTTCATAATGGCCAACCAGTCGACGGCTTTCAAGGCGCTGTACCTAATTCTGAAATTGAAGCTTTTGTGGCGCGGGCTATTCAATCCGCTGGTGGTGAAGTAAGTGGGGGGCTTTCTGAAGCCCTAAATAGTGCAGAAGAGATGCTCGCAGAGGGNTCTGCAAGCGANGCGGCACAAGTGTTTTCAGCTATAATTGAGGAAGATAATCAAAACGTAAAAGCATATAGCGGATTAGCAAGGGCGAAATTGGCTCTTGAAGATATTGATGGGGCTGAGGCTGTTCTGAATGGTGTTCCTGCNGAAATTTCNGATAGTTCAGACATCGAAGCNGTCTTTGCNAAAATTGCNCTNNCAANGCAGGCGCTCGATGCAGGCCCATTGGCAGAGTTAGAGGCGGTAGTTTCTTCTGATCCAGCGGATAGTAAAGCACGCTTCGAATACTCTCAGGCCCTTTATGCTGCTGATAATCTAGAGGAAGCAGTCGCTCAATTACTGGAACTTTTTCGCAGAGATCCAGATTGGAATGATGGTGCTGCCAAAGTCCAGTTATTTACAATATTCGACGCTCTCGAGGCTAACGACCCGATCGTGTTAAATGGCAGAAGGAAATTAAGCAGTATGATATTTGCTTAACTTTTAGATTGGGCTAAATGACTTTCATGAGTAAAAATCTTGAATTGCCTGAAGTTTTACCAGTCTTCCCGCTACCTAGAGCTCTATTGCTNCCCCGNGCGAGGTTGCCGTTACACATTTTTGAGCCCAGGTATCTCGCAATGATCGAAGATGTGATGAAAACTTCCCATCGCCTCCTTGGNATGATNCAACCCAGTGAGCATGAGGGNAAGGAGCGCCTGAGTGCTATTGGTTGTGCTGGNAAATTAACCCAATTTTCTGAGACGGAAGATGGACGTTACATGATCACTATTACTGGTGTTTCTCGGTATAGGATTGGTGGTGAGATCGAGGGGTTTCATCCTTATCGTAAATTTAAAGTTGATTGGCATGGTTTTGATCAGGATCATGGTACTACTGAAAAAGATCCAAAGTTAGATAGGAAATTCTTTTTTGACCTTTTGTCGAAATATTTAAAACGGCGTGGGCTATCGACCGATTGGGAATCTCTTAGGGACGCTGACGACGAATTACTTATAAACGCGCTCTCAATGATGCTTGATTTTGAAATAGAGGAAAAGCAGGCCTTATTAGAAGCTCCATCTTTGGTTACGCGGCGTGAAACTTTGGTAACTTTAATTGAATACAACTTGAGAGGCGGCTCAAGTGAGGAAATTTTACAGTGAAGAAGTCTAACAATAAAACTGAAGTGGATCAAAGATTTGCTCCATCAATGCTTGAAGCCTTAGTGTGTCCCGTCACCCATTCGTTATTAGAATATAACTCTGAAAATAATGAGCTTATATCTAGCAAGGCTGGTTTGGCCTTCCCAATTCGAGATGGTATACCAATAATGTTGGTCGATGCCGCTAGGACTATTAACAAAGCTTAATGCATTAACCGGGGCAACTCACCCGTTAAACCTGCGGCCTCTTTGATAATTTTTTGCTTAGCAATTGGAATGCTGTCCAGCATTTTCATTCCGATATTGCGCACGAGGCGAAGGGCTTCATTTTCATTTGAAAATAACTTGTTAAACAAGTCAGTACTGTATGCGAGTTGAACACTGTCGAACCTACGCCATTCTTCATAACGCTTAAGAACTCCTAAACTTCCAAAATCCTCTCCCCGAAGAAAAGCATCCTCGATTACTTGGGCTAGAACGGCAATATCCTTGAAACCTGCATTCAAACCCTGACCAGCTATAGGATGTATGCTATGAGCAGCATCTCCAACCAATGCCAATCTTTCATCAACAAACNGATCTGCTATTTTNAACTCAAGTGGATANGAGTGCCGGTCACCTATGATTTTAAATTTTCCCAGGAAATTGCCAAGACGTGCTTCTAGTATATTTGTGTATTTTGTTTTATCATACGAATTAACCGCTTTTGCATGAATATGCTGTTCAGTCCAAACTACAGATGAACGCTTACCTTTCATTGGCAGAACAGCGAGGGGTCCANTAGGTAAAAAATATTGCCAAGCCAATCCGTTATGTTCAATCTCATGTTCGATAGCACAGACAAGTGCAGTTTGATTATATNTCCAACCTGTCTTCTTAATGCCTGCTCGCCTTGCTAACTCACTGTTTTTCCCGTCAGCCCCAACTAAAAGCCTTGTATTAAGTTTATTACCATTTCTTAGCGTTACGCTTATGAAGCCCTTCTCTNGTTTGTGCTCCATCACTTCAGAAGCAAATTTGTAGTCTATTTGATCGCTTTCGTAAATCTTAGCAAACAGTGCGTTGCGAATAAATCTATCTTCCACCATTTGGCCCATCGGGCCATCGTGGATTTCATTATTATCAAAATGTAAACTAAATTGAGACGGTCCTTGGACTAGTTTCCCATCTAGAATTTTGATGTCCAAAATCGGTTGGGAGTTGTCTCGTATATCATCAAAAACATCAATATTTTTTAGTAAACGAACAGAACTTAAGGCTAATGCGTAGCTTCTGCCATCAAAACGATTTTCCCTGCTAGTGTCGTTCTCTTTCGAATCTAAAACTATTGAGGAGAATCCGAACTTGGCTGCGACGATTGCCATCAAGGATCCGTTTAACCCCCCGCCAATAATTATAATATCACTGTCTATTGCCATAGTACGATAATGACGTTTAGATTTGATTTGTCCATGAGTTGGATTGCCGCTAATTTTAAGAAAGATAAGAAAATGGTTGATCCATTCAAAATGAGTGCTTCTGAACTGGGAGATGCGTTTGAAAATAATCTTATTAATCCTGTGGAGGNACTTGAGGCTTACTTTGAGGCTATACAAAAAAGCACTTTAACCGAACGTATTTATGTAGAGGTTACCAAAGAACGGGCATTTGCCGAAGCGGAGGATGCGCGAAAAAGGCAAAAATCAGGTTTACGCATGGGTCCATTAGATGGCGTGCCCATCAGTTGGAAGGATTTATTTGATGTCGCGGGTCATGAAACNACGGCTGGCTCGGACTTGTTAAAAGGACGNATGCCTCAAACTGACTGTGCTATTCTAGAACAGGCATCTATCAATGGACTGGTCACTTTAGGGAAAACACATATGTCGGAGNTAGCATTCTCTGGTTTGGGCTTGAACCCGGTTACTCAGACGCCTCCTTGTGTAAATGATCTAGGCGCCGTCGCCGGTGGCTCTTCATCTGGAGCAGCTGCATCAGTAGCTTTTGGTCTTGCTCCGGCCGCAATAGGTTCTGATACAGGGGGATCTGTTAGAATTCCAGCAGCTTGGAATGATTTAGTTGGTTTAAAAACTACCTTAGGAAGGGTATCGATGGAAGGCGTTGTTCCGTTGTGTAGAAGTTTTGACACTATCGGACCTATAGTCAAAACAGTTGACGATGCTGGGCTATTATTCTCTGTTATTACTTCAAATAAACCCATTGACCTAGAGCACAAGTCAATTGAAAGGGGCAGGCTTGCAATACTGAAAGGCACAGCACTTGATGATTTGCAGCAAAAGCCAGCACTCGCTTTCGAAGCATCAGTAAAAGCATTATCAAATTTTGGTTTTAAGATTAAAGAAATTGAAATAGGTGAGGTAGAAAGCGCTTTGGCGCTCTCCAGTTTGGTATATCCCTCGGAAGCTTACGCTGAATGGAAAGATAAAATAGAGGCTGCACCTGAGCTTATGTATGGTGAAATCCTCCAAAGATTTCGTGGCGGCAAAGACGTGCTAGCCTCTGAATATTTAAAAGCGATGAGGGATTTAGAAATCTTCAAAAAGCAATATGCCGCGAAATGTTCAGAGTTTGATGGGGTCATATTNCCAACTTGTCCNATTATGCCGCCAAATTTGGAGAGATTGGAATCAGATAATGGCTACTATGTTTCTCAAAATCTTATGGCTCTGAGAAATACTCGTATTGGTAACTTAATGGGGATTTGTTCTCTCACAATTCCCACAAACTATAATAGTTGTGGATTATCTATAATGGCCCTGCCTAATAGGGAGGAAAAACTACTCAGACTCGGCAAAGCAGCTGAAATGGCAATCCTAAAGTAATTGAGCCTTTANCGTCACAATTTGTTAATTTTANNATGGTNATTATGGACGTAGNGCACAGTNTGAGTTAANCTGTTTGTANAAANNGGCGTNAGACCNANAAATTGAGGCAAAGTTTNTATGTACCCCGAGCGGTTTTCACACCTCCCGGAATATGCGTTTCCGCGTTTACGTGCTCTTTTAGATGGGCATAATTTCGTTGGTCCGCAGTATAATATGACTATTGGTGAACCACAGCATCTTTATCCACTCTGGATTAAAGACGTTCTTTTAGATCATATTGATGGATTTAATCGATATCCAGCAAATGATGGCATTGAAAAACTTCAAACATCTATAGTTGATTGGTTTTATNAGCGTTTTGGTGTTNCACTCTCCTCTGATAAAAATATTTTACCAGTAAACGGTACTCGTGAGGGTCTATATAATGTAAGTATGGCTTTATGCCCTGANAAATTAAGCGACAGCCAGCCTTTCGTCCTCATACCAAATCCATTCTATCAGGTTTATATGATTTCGGCTTTGTCCGTGAATTCAGAGCCACTTTTTATTTCAACAGATGAGCAGAGTGGGCATCTCCCAGATTACTTTGGCTTAAAAGCGGATATACTCAATAAAACGTCAGCTGCATATATTTGCTCACCATCTAATCCCCAGGGTGCAGTCGCTACAGTGGATTATCTAACTGCATTGATCGAGTTGGCTGAAAAATATGATTTCAAAATATTTGCAGATGAATGTTATAGCGAAATTTATCGATACGCTCCTCCCCCAGGGCTAATGCAAGTTTCAGAAAAATTAGGCGCCGATCCTAATAGGGTGGTTACTTTCCATTCGCTATCTAAGCGTTCGAACCTTCCAGGTTTAAGATCGGGTTTCGCAGCATCTGGCGAAAAAAATATAAAGCAAATGAAGCAACTAAAAGCTTATTCTGGCGCACCTATTCCAGAGCCCTTGCAGCACGTTTCTGCATCAGTTTGGAGTGATGAAGAACATGTTGTTAAAAATCGTAAAATTTATGAGAAAAAATATAAAATTGCCGATCAAATTTTTGATGATTTTGATGGATACTTTAGCCCAGAAGCGGGGTTTTTTCTTTGGATAAATGTAGGTGATGGTGAGAAAGTAGCATTAGAGCTTTGGCAAAATTGCGGAGTACGAGTTTTGCCGGGTAGGTATTTGTCTAAAGATTTTAACGGTCAAAGCCCAGGAGATCAATTTATAAGAGTAGCAATGGTTTCAGAGCTAGAAGAAACTAAGCGCGGACTATCGAAAATAAGAGAATTTCTTNGCGAAAAACAAGTATAGGTACAAAAATGGCATATAATCAGGCGCCTAGTCGCAGTCCTTTGATAGATAATAGTTTGAAAGAAGCTTTGCAGAGGCGTGGAACAGAAATACTGGGGCTCATACTTATCGCGATTAGTATTGGCATATTCTTGTTGCTATGGTCTTACTCGCCCAACGACAGAAGTTTCTGGTCTATTAGCGATGAACCTACTCAAAATATACTAGGCGTAATTGGCTCATCAATAGCTGCCCCGTTAATACTTATTTTAGGTTGGGGTAGTTTTTCTTTGCCAGTTTTTCTTCTAATTTGGGGTGTTAGGTTTGTATGCCACAGTGGTGTCGAGAGAGCTATCACTCGGATGATCTTTTTTCCTGTAGCAGTGGCGTTTTCTTCTGCTTTTTTTGCCACTCTCGTCCCGAATAGTACATGGATACACAAGTTTGGATTAGGCGGCCTATTTGGAGAGACGTCAGTTGGCGTCATACTAAAATCTTTACCCGAAGTTTCTACTACATGGGTAAATATGATAACGTTAATGATGTCCGTTATTTCGCTTTTAACGCTTCTATTCGTATCTGGATTTTCGAGGAAAGAAGTGAGTGGGATTTCCAAATTTTTGCTTAAAGGCTCTTTTTTGTTTTGTATCTCATATCTTTGCTTTGGTCGCGAGGATCGCTCTTTTGTCTATCTCAAGAAAGAGTTCATCGATGCAGGGGAACCATGATCAAGACAACATAAGTACNCACAAAACGGGAGGGTTGATNAGTAGAATTCTTTTTATCTTGAAACCGTCTATCGGCAAAGAAACTTCTCAATTAGTTCGAGAGGAGCCAATGATTGATAATGATAGTCACGAAAGNGGTGACCGCATAAGGAATAAAATAACTTCCATAATCCGGGACCGCACACCTCCGGTTACGAGTAAAATGACCGATGACTTATGAAGAATATGGTCAACAGAAAGTCGAGGACACGTTTGTTTCGACTAATCGCTCCAGTTTAGATCGTTTAGAACCGCCAATTTCAAGTGATAGNCAGTTTCACCAGGAAGAATTTAATGAGGTAAGTAGCGAAGATCCAGAGGAATTTGAGCAAGAATTCANTTCTGGATACTCAATGGATAGCCTCAATCTGCCAAAATTAGAGACCAAGAAGCTTGTCCATGCNCCAATTTCAAAAACATTTAAAAGATCAAAGCGTGCAATAGAAGAGGCAGAGCCAAGATTAAACTTCGATGATGGAAAAGTAGAATTCGAATTACCACCTTTGAACTTATTAGCAACGCCTGTGGAAATTAAAAGAACATATCTTTCAGATGAAGCTCTAGAGGAAAATGCAAGGCTCTTGGAAGCNGTACTGGATGATTATGGGATCAAAGGTGAAATTGTTAGTGTGCGGCCAGGGCCAGTAGTCACAATGTATGAATTAGAGCCGGCTCCAGGATTGAAGGCAAGCCGCGTTATTGGNTTGGCAGACGATATCGCTCGATCAATGTCNGCGCTNGCAGCAAGGGTTTCTACNGTNCCTGGAAGGTCTGTTATNGGAATAGAATTNCCAAATGAGGATAGAGAAAAAGTTGTGCTCCGCGAAATTTTCTCAAGTAGAGCTTTCGGTGACGGTAATCAAAAACTTCCTATTGCTCTCGGAAAAGACATTGGTGGTGAACCAGTNGTAGCCAATTTAGCNAAGATGCCTCATCTTTTGATTGCCGGAACGACNGGTTCTGGAAAATCAGTNGCAATAAATACAATGATNCTCTCTCTNNTATATAANCTTACGCCTGAAGAGTGTCGGATGATAATGATTGATCCTAAAATGCTAGAATTAAGTGTTTATGATGGGATACCACATCTTTTNAGCCCAGTCGTTACTGATCCCAAAAAAGCAGTTGTAGCGCTTAAGTGGGTGGTTGGTGAAATGGAGGAGCGATATCGCAGAATGTCAAAAATGGGCGTTCGAAACATTGATGGGTTTAATAGCAGGGTTTCAGATGCTTTGATGAAAAATGAGAATTTTTCTCGCACAATACAAACTGGCTTTGATGAAGAAACTGGCGATCCGATTTTTGAAACTGAAGAGTTTGAACCTGAAAAGATGCCATATATCGTAGTCGTCGTAGATGAAATGGCTGATCTTATGATGGTTGCAGGTAAGGAAATTGAAGCATGTATTCAGCGGCTAGCTCAAATGGCACGTGCTTCGGGAATTCATATAATTATGGCCACGCAACGACCATCGGTTGATGTCATAACTGGAACGGTGAAAGCTAATTTTCCAACGCGTATTTCTTTTCAAGTTACATCGAAGATTGATAGTCGAACAATTCTTGGAGAAATGGGTGCGGAGCAATTACTGGGAATGGGGGATATGCTTTATATGGCTGGGGGGTCAAAGATTACTCGGTGCCATGGCCCATTTGTGAGCGATGAAGAGGTTGAGGAAGTTGTTAGACATCTCAAGGCTTTTGGCCCGCCAAACTATATGTCGGGAGTTATCGATGGACCTGATGAGGAAAAAGCTGATGGCATTGATATGGTGCTTGGACTTGGTGGAAATTCAGACGGCGAAGATACAATTTACGATGAGGCCGTATCGATCGTGCTGAGGGACCGTAAATGTTCTACAAGTTATATACAGCGTAAACTTTCTATTGGTTATAACAAAGCGGCTCGATTAGTAGAGCAGATGGAAGAGCAGGGTTTAGTTTCGACCGCTAATCATGTCGGTAAGCGAGAAATTTTAGTTCCAGAACAATGATCTACATAGGTTTCTAAAATGAAAAATTTTCAGATATCGTAATGGTTAGATTATATTTATGAAATTAATCAGATTTGTCATAAATTTTCTTTGTATCTGGCTATTGGGGATGAATCTTGCGAGTGCTGAAAAATTTTCGTTAACTGAGTTATCGAATTACTTCAATAAACTTGATACTTTTCAAGCCGATTTTCATCAGTTTTCCGATGATGGTTCTGAAGCAAACGGTGTTATTCTAATAAAAAAGCCAGGAAGATTAAGAATAGATTATAAAGAACCTGAAGACTTGCTGATACTTGGATCCGGTGGTCAGCTAGCAATTTTTGATCCAAAAGGAGATCCGGAGCCAACATCTTTTCCTTTGAGTATTACTCCATTTTCATTGGTTCTTGAGAATTCGATTAACTTTGTTGGTTCCTCTAACATTCTTTCGCATGATTTTAATCAAGGTGAGACGTCGCTCTCATTATATGATCCTAAACACCCAGAGCGAGGATATATTAAATTAATTTTTTCTGGTAAAAAGCCTGTTCTTAGCCGTTGGATTATACAAGACGAGAGTGGCAGCGCTACTTTNATGAGTATTGAGCGATACGAAGAGAATNTTTCTCTAGGTGAGATGCAATTTAATATTCAACTGGAAATAGAGCGCCGNAGAAATTAATTTCTTCAAGTCCTGATACAANTTGAAAGTTGTCTTTTATATNTTGAACTTCGGTTGCCAACATTNTTTGCCTTNTTGATCAACCATTGCTTTCTTTTGTAAGAACCCTTTAGGTATCCTACCTGGCCTTCGTGATATGCAAGGTATTGGTTTTTTGCGTCACTAAGTGAGACACCTGTTAACTTTCTTGTTTTGGTCATGTACCAGCCCATAAAATCTGCAGAGTCTCTTATGCTGCTCCTTCTGGCAATAGAGCGGCCAGTAGCTTTTTTGTAGTCAGTCCAGGTGCCATCAAGTGCCTGGGCGTATCCAAATGCAGAACTCTCACGCCCCAATGGTATAATCCCTAAAAAATACCTCATTGGTGTTTTTGCTCGATTTTGAAAACTACTTTCATAATATATTACTGCCATTTGAACATGTATGGGGACTCCCCATTTACGATTTGTATTCTTGAAGGCTCTGTAATAATGTCGTTTGCCGGCTAGAATTGAGCATGCATTGTCATAGTCTATTGGCTTCCTAAAGTTGCCAAAGCTACAGGAAGAGATAAAACAAAGTATTAAAATAGAGCGAAGAATTGTGCTCATTGCCCCTCGCTTTTTATTTATCCCTAATAGATAGATAAAAAATTCTGAAATGTAAAAAATAAACTGAAATAAAAAACCTAAAACCTAAAAAGTATCCTGTTTTGTAAGTTTTTTATTCGCACCAGTACGATGAATTCAACTAATGGTAATTTTATCAATCGAAAAATCTCTTGAAAGCCAACACTTTCAGAGTTAGGGCTTATGATTATGTTTACTAAATTTGCTAAATATCATCTTGGCCAGGTAGTTCGGCATAAAAAGCACCCCTTTCGTGGGGTTGTATTTGACGTTGACCCAGAATTTAATAACTCCGATGAATGGTACGAAAATCTACCAGAAGATGGACGCCCATCGAAAGAACAGCCATTTTATCACTTACTTGCTGAAAATGAGAATACATTTTATGTCGCGTATGTGTCAGAGCAGAATTTGATTGAGGATCCATCTGGTGAGCCGGTTGAACATCCTGATGTACGCGATCTATTTGGACCCTTTAAGGATGGACACTATCCTTTATATTTTCATCTTAATTAATGGTCCGTTAACTTAGTTCGTCGCCATTATTTTTTAAGTAAAGTCGTTAAAATCGTTACGATAATTTATATTGAGCAGACGCATTGTATATGAAGACGTATTAGCTAGAATTTTAGAGTTATGCAAAGGTGAGACTAATAGTGTGGCC
>FUFK010050833.1_pt1 | contig 15309 bp, 15 predicted proteins | sample 1021851 | NCBI WGS metagenome assembly FUFK01 (sample SAMEA51879418, study PRJEB19060) | metagenome | reverse complement strand
CAATACCCGTTAGGCCATCTTCGATTAAAAAGTCAGCTTTATCAGCAAAAGATTTAAATCCATTTAATTGGATTTTTTTAAACTCCATGCCTTAACTTATATCAGTTTTTCAAGAGCTTTTTTTAAATTTTTGTAATTNAGGGTTTTTTCAAACTTTTTGTCATTAATTATTATCGTAGGAGTAGCATTAACTTTGAAGTTTTTAGCTCCATCGATTCGATCATTTAATATGAAATCTTCAATTTGTTTATTGTTAATACAACTTTCAAAATCAACATTAAAACCTTCTTTAGACAAAAATTTTTTAAGATTTAAATTTGCCTCCTCAATTGAGCTTCCTTTAACCCACCTTTGTTGGTTTGCATATAAACTTTCTAAGATTTCTGATTTTCCATCATTTTTACATTGAGCAACTTTTGAAGCATTAAAAGCAGCAATGTCTAGAGGGAAATGTCTAAATTCAATTTTTGCCAAACCTGTATCTAAATATTCTTTTTTTAACAATGGATAAACATCTATATGAAAGTTGGCACAGTGACTGCAGGTTAATGATTCAAAAGCAATAATAGATATTTTTGCACTCTCGTTTCCTACAAGAATTCTTTTTATTTCACTAGCTTGAGTAATTAATGCACTAAAGACAAAAAATATTGAAAATATTATAATTTTTTTCATTTTTCTCTAAAAACTTTACTTAATTCTAATAACGACTTTTTAATTTTTCTATTTTTAACATTACTGATTTTGTCTTTATATCTATTTATTGTCACATTTTTCTCATTGATTTTTGTGTCAGGAGAAACTTTTTGTTCATCATCGAAACTAATAAATTTAAGTTTTTCTACGACTGAATTACCAAAATAAGCATTTATTTTATTTAAAATATCTTTTTTAGAGTATTCCATATCAATTTCGTGCCCTCTTTTGACCATTATCATTAACGTACTAACACCAAATTTATTTGAACTCTTAAATGTTTTTGGATAACAACACTTAAATAACTCATCACCCACAAAGTATCTCCAATTACTTAGGGTTTCTGAATAAATGTGACCTTTTTTATTAATAATTTTTTTTATATTTTTTGGCAAAGTGTCTTTAAAAGATCTTAAACCTTGAATGGAAACATTTCTCTGCTTAGTATTATTTTTAAATTGCATATGAAAGATTCAANNAGTAACAAANAAAATTCTTAATTGGTANGATNTNAATANGAGAGTTTTACCATGGAGAAAAAACTTCTCTAATAAAAAAAAGCAATATTACACACTAGTAAGTGAATTTATGTTACAGCAAACTCAGGTAGCAACAGTAATCCCTTACTTTAAAATATTTATAAAAAATGTTCCTGACTTAGAGACTTTAGCAGATTATGATAATCACAAATTGATCAAGCTTTGGGAGGGGCTTGGCTATTATTCTAGGGTTAGAAATTTAAAAAAAACTGCGCAATTAATAGTTAAAAAATTTGATAAAAAAATTCCAAAAAACTGTCTAGAATTAAAATCTCTTCCAGGTATCGGCGATTATACTGCTAGCGCAATATCAGCTATAGCTTTCAACAAACCTATTATACCTTTAGATGGAAACATTGAAAGAGTTCTAAAAAGATATTTAGATTTAAAAAAAGAGAATGAAATTAATAAAGAAAACTTAATCGAGAAAAAAAAAATTTTTGGGTATTCAAAAAGGGCAAGTGATTATGCTCAGGCCTTAATGGAACTAGGAGCTTTAATTTGCAAACCTAATAATCCTCATTGTGAAAAATGTCCAATTTCAAATAAGTGTATTGCTTTAAAAAAAAAAGATTTCTTAGTTACTAAGATAAAAAAAAAGAAAAATGATAAATATTATTTATTAAAAGTTTATAAAGATAAAAGTAAATATCTTTTGGTCAAAAATACTGAATTTAATTTTTTGAAAAATTTAAGTATTTTTCCTATGCAAGAATTATCTAAGCCCATAAGATCAACCGATATAGTCAATTTTAAGATGTCTAATATGAATATGAATATAAAAATCGAGTATAAGAATAAAATAAGTTCATTGCCAACTTCCCACTGGATTGATCCCAATAAGTTAAAAAACTATACTTTGCCAACTTTTACAAAAAGAATTGTTAGATACCTCGAAAGTAATAAATGAAAAAAATTGGAATTATAGGAGCAGGAATTTCAGGTTTATTTATTGCTAATTTATTTAAAGAAAATCCAAATTATCAAGTTGTAATATTTGAAAAAAAGCATTCAAAAAAGTTAGAGGATGGCTATGGGATTCAACTTTCAACCAATAGTATTAAGCTTTTAAACAAAATTGGATTTAATGAATTAGAAAAGATGGAAAAGTTTAACCCTGAAAAAATTGATTTTTATGAGATTAAAAATCAAAAAAAAATATCTGATTTGAATATTTCTGAATATAATTCTGAAGATTGTAAATACACCACAATGAAAAGATCTGTATTAGTTGAATTTTTAAAAAATAGATTAGATGAGCAGGTTATAAAATATAAATATAACATTGAGAAAATCGAAAAAAAAAATGATCAAATAAATTTAATTTTTAACAACAATCAAAATTTTATTTGTGACTATCTAATTATTTCTGATGGTATTTTTTCTAAAGGAAAATCCTTAATTTCTAATAATCAAATTCAACCAACTTATAATAATTGTATTGCAATTAGAGGTAAAATCCCACGGGCTAACTTAATTAATTTAAATGAAATGAACATTTCTTTATTTTTAGGTCATGATTTTCATTATGTTATTTATCCAATTGATAATAGTAGTAGAGAATTGAATTTTATTGGAGTTTTAAAACATCAATTAACTGCAAATGAGCTTAAAAACTACGGCCTTTTTGAGGAAAAAGATTTTATTGAGGGAATTAAAAATAAATTACAAAATAAAATTTCTTCTTCAATTTTAAGTAATATAAATAATATCAAGTGCTTCCCAGTTTTTGTTAGTAAAGATTTTCACAAATCAGTTGAAAATATTTATCTTGTTGGAGACGCATTTTTTGCGTTTCCACCTTCTTTTGCGCAAGGAGCCTCACAATCTATTGAAGGTGCATCAGAATTATTTGAAAGCATCATACATAATAAAACTGATTATTTCAGTAATAGAGTTTCAAGAGTAAACATGATTAATAATAGATCAAAACTAAATCAATTTGCTTTTCATGTGTCAAATCCAATTATAGTGTTCTTCAGAAATATAGGATTAAAAGTATTAACTAAGAACAAAACATTCTTAGAAAATTACTTGGGTAAAATTTATAAAAACTAACTATTTGAAAATATATATTTCATTATAAATGGCATACAGATCATAATAGTAAAAAGTCTTATAACATGGTGTGCTAATACGAAATCTGGTTCATAATTAAATGCAAGTGCCATTCCAGTCATTTCGTATAAACCACCTGGACAATAAGAAATAATCAGTGCAAGAAAATCTAAATCAAAAATTAAATGTGTTAAGTAAGCAAATATTATCGTTATAATAAAAATTAAAATAATTCCAACTATACTAAATTTTAAATTTAAAAAAAAATCTTTAACTTTATAATTTTGAAATCTTGAACCAATAAAACTACCAATAATAAGTAAACATATATTTAGTCCAATATCAGGGAATACTATTTTGGTAAAACCAGAAACATATAAAGCGCCACATCCAATCACAGGTCCTAAAAAATATGGAGATGGAGATTTTATTTTTTTCATTATCAAAACAGAAACTAATGATACTACTAAGATTGATACAAACTGACTTAAATCAAAGTATATTTCTTTTTTGTAAACATAGCTGTTGTCACCAAGATAATATTGAATAGAAAACGGTAGAATAGTTACAATAAAAAACATTCTTGAAAGATGAGTTATAAAATGTTTCCTTACATCAATATTGCCTAGATCTTCTGATATTAAGAAGACAGCAGTTGCACCGCCTGGTGTTGAAGAGGAAACAGACGTTGGCAAATCAAAATTACAAAATCTTCTATAAAATAACGACAATAAAAAAATGCTAATAAAAATCATTAAAAATTGCATTATGAAGCTTCCACTCCATTTTATTACATCAGTAATAATACTTGGTGAAAGCTTTGAAGCTATGTAAATACCGATTACAACCCTTGTTGTTGTCCAAATTATTTCTGGAATTTTAAAAGCAAAGCCTGAAAAACTAAGTATCATAACCGAAATGACCGGCCCTAAAAAAAATGGTAATGGAAAGTTTAAATAATAAGCTACTGTTGCACCACTTATTGAAACTAAAAGTAAAATAGATAGATTTTTCAACATCAACTTTGAAAACTTAACTATATTTTTTTACAAGATCCCAGTCCAATTTAACGCCAAGCCCGACTTCTCTAGGAACATCTATGTAGCCATCGCTAATTTTTGGTTTATTAATCCAAATTTTCTCATGAACAGGATCTCTATTTGTATCTGCAAAAATTTCAACATAGGTACCTTTAACCTCTGAACCAAGAAGATGACGAGAAATTGATGCCTCTTCATGATGTGCCATTTCAATATTATGTTCATTACAAATTTTAGCTGCTCTTTTCCATTCAGTTATTCCTCCAGCATGAAAACTATCTAGATTACAAACATCTATTGAATTTTTTTCTACCATTCTTCTTATTCCATAATGATTAATCTCACTTTGCCCAGCAGCTATTTTGATTTTTGTTTTTTTTTTTAATTCTGACATAAAGTAAATATCATCCCACCAATGACATGGTTCCTCTAGCCATCTTACGTTAATATCTTTTGCCATTTCGCAAAACTGAAAAGCCTCTTCAACACTATAGCCGCAGTTTACATCAACCATTAGATCAAAATCACTACTTACAGCTTTTTTTGCTGCTATAACTCTTTTAAAATCTTCCTTAGGTTCCAATTTGCCGATCTTAAATTTACATGCTTTGAACCCAAGATCTTCATACATCTTCATTTCATCTTGAATCCCATTTTCATCTTTCCCATCTACATAGTAACCACCTATTGTAGAAACTTTTAGCTTTTCTTTTTTTTTCCCAAGCAAATCAACTACTGATTTTTTTTTTGATTTTCCTATAATATCCCAGATTGCAAAATCAATGCATGCAATTGCTCTTATTAGTGTATTCTTTAAAATTGGTCTATTATCCGTAGCAGCATTTTTAACGTGCTTCATAAACAATAAATTCCAAATAGTCTCTAATTCATTTGGATCAGAACCAATGATATCAGGACCTAAAATTTCATTAATACTTTTTACTATTAAATCACTTTTATATCTGTCATCTCCTGCAAATACCTCACTAATAATACCATCATTGGTGTAAATTTTTGTTATTATTGCAGTCCTTCTATCAACATTATAGGTTCCACCACCAAAACTTTTATTAAGAGGCACATCTACTTTAAGTGCCTCAACCTTGTCAATTTTCATTAACCTCCTTTTACACCACCAGAGGCCATTCCAGATATAAGTTTTTTTTGTATAATCATAAAAAATACAAGTGTTGGAATAATGATTATTACCGATGCAGCAATCATAGCACCCCAATCATGTATTGTGTCTTGACCCATCCACCTAACNAGAGCTAAAGGTAATACTGATTTGCCATCAGACGAAATAAAAACTAAGGCAAATATAAATTCATTCCATGTATGATTAAAACTAAAAATTCCTACTGAAACTAGACCAGGTAGTGCTAATGGCAATGTTACTTTTCTAAAAGCCTGAAGTCGAGTATTTCCATCTATCATTGCACTTTCTTCAAGTGCAATTGGGATTGCAGCAAAATATGATTTCATAAACCAAAGAGTTAATGGTAAAGTGAAACAAATATTGGCAAGAACTAAAGATGTTAAAGTATCTGCTAGACCAAAGTTAGCAACATAAACATAAAGAGGAATTACAATTAATACTTCAGGCAACATATAACTCAAAAGACTAAGTTGACCAAAAATTTGTATAGGTCTAAAGTTAAATCTGCTTAATGCATATGCACCGACTGATCCCAGTATTATTGATAAAAGTGTAGCGATAACTGCAAGAAGTACACTATTTTTAAAATATGTCATAAAATCTTGTTGCCTAAAAAGTTCTCTATAATTATCTAATGTCCACTCCCCAGGAAAAAGAGTAGGAGGAACTTGTACTAGTTCAGATCCTGGTTTGAATGAACTAACAAAGATGTAAAGCATTGGAAAACAGACAACACAAATTGATACAATAACTGCAGAATACAACATTATCCTTCTTCCAAATCTTTTTATGTCGAAGATTTCCTCATTTTTAGGTACTGCAGCTCTCATGATTTTTTTTCTGCTCTCCTCAATAAATATAAATATATTAATGCAAGTACCAAAAGTATTAATAACATTAAGATTGCAGAAGCTGACGCCCTCCCCATTTTAAATGTTGTAAAAGCCTCATAAAACACAAACATAGGAAGCGTGTTAGTAGTGTCTAATGGACCTCCATCTGTTAAAATTAAAATAATATCAAATTTATGAAATGTCCAAATTGCTCTAAGTAATGAGCTTAAAAGAAAAACAGGCAATATAAAAGGAAAGGTTATCTTAAAAAACCTTCTCCAAGGACCCGCCCCATCTATTCTAGCTGCTTCGTATAATTCATTAGGTATTGATTGTAATATACCTAAGACAGCAATCACAATAAAAGGAAATAGTTTCCAAACGCTTATCATGATCACTGCAAACATTGCCCAATCTTGGTCACTTAACCATCCAATAGGTTCATCAATAATATTTAATTTCATTAAAAAATGACTTATGATTCCATTAAAATCGTCCATCATGAACCGCCATGCAGTTATGGCAACTATACTTGGCATTAAGTAAGGACTTATAATGGCTGCTCTTGCAAAACCTCTAAACTTGAAACTCTCATTTAAAAGTAATGCTAGCCCCAAACCTAATATCATATCTAAACTTACGCTGCCAAAGGTCCATATCATTGAGTTTATAAAAGCATTATGAAAAGAAGGGTCAGATAGAAAAAAAAGATAATTTTTAAATCCTATGAATTTTCCTTCAAAACTTCCTGTATCAATTTTAAGAAAACTATTTCTTATAACTATAAGAAGAGGCACAAAAGATAAAAATAGTATTACTAAAAAGCTTGGAAAAATAGATACGTAAGCTAATTTCTTATCATTTGGATATATTGCTGTAGCTTTTTCCATATTCAACTTTTAATTGAAATTCTAAAATTTATAATTTATTTTCTCATCAAATAGTTGAGTTGTCTACTAAATAGTTGACTTGTCTATTCATTTTGTATTTAATTTCTCAACTTAACAAACAATGAGAGGAAATAATGATTAGGAAATTAAATTTATTTTTTTCAATTTTTACACTAGTAATTTTTTCTTCAAGCACAATAGCGGCGGATAAAGTAGTTACTTTCTTACATGGTGAGACTGATACTGAAAGTGTTGTAGCTTATGAAAAGATCGCTAGGGATTTTGAAAAATTAAATCCAGGAATAAAAATAGAAATATCTACAGTTAGCTCAAAAGATAGACTTAAAAAAATCACTGCTATGGGCATGGCCAGAAACTTACCTACTGTTTTTAAACTTAACCCTGAAGAAAGAAGGTTTTACTCTGATAAAAAATGGGTCTCATCTTTAGATAGCATTGCCAATGGGGAAATGGGCGAAGGAGAATTAGGACCATATTTGGTAAAAACTAATGGTAAAGTAATAGACCTACCTTACACAGTTAACCATTTCTCAGTAATGTGGTATCGAAAAGATCTATTAGATGCAGCTGGAGTTAAGCCTCCTAAGACTTGGGACGAATGGGAAGAGCAGACCAAGATGTTTACTAAGGGATCAGGAGACAGCAAACAATATGGTACAATGATACCAGCTGGTAAAAATAGATATACCAGCATGTTTCTTACAATGATGATGTGGGGAGCTGGCGGCACATACTTTGATAAAGATTATAAAGTAACTTTTAATAATCCAGGAACCATAAAAGCTCTTGAATTCATGAAAAGAATGTCTGCTTACACTCCTCCAGGACAAGGAAATGCATCTTATGGATATGGTGATAAAGCATTTATGTCAGGCACGACTGCTTTAATTTTTGGAAGAGGTAGAGTTCCACAAAAAACTGTTGCAAAAACACCTGATATGATGCCTAAATTATATGGTGCAACAATTCCTGCTGGACCTTCTGGTTGTGCAGTAAAATATGCAAACACCAATGGGTACGGTGTAGGCTCTCCTAAGTTTGGAGCTAAAAATGTTGAGGAAGGAAAAAAATTCCTAAAATATTTGTTGACAGATCAAAGAATGGTAGAGTTTTCTTTGTCTGCACATCCTCATACTATTCCACCTCAGAAAAGCTTACAATCTGATCCAAGACTATTAGAGAGTAAAGTCCATCCTTTAGGCTCTAGACCAGATTTAGTTGCAATCAACTACGATTTAGAGAATGCAGTTGATTTTATTTCTGATGCTGGAATGTACTGTGATAATGGAAAAGTTGTGATAGTTAATAACGGTTACAATCCTTATATGGGAGCAATAATTGCCGCAAACATTCCTTCACAGGTTGTTCAAAGAGTCATCTTAAACAATGAGTCACCTAAATCAGCAGTCGAGTGGGGGCACGCTGAAATAGAGAAAATTGTTAAAGAGATGGGTCCGGCTTAAAAATTAATTTTTACTGGCGAAGTGATTATCTCTTCGCCAGTAAGAAAAAAAATAAAAAATCTATGGCATCAGTAGTTGTTGAAAATTTAACTAAAGAGTTTGGTGAAGTCAAAGCTGTTAATGATATTAATTTAAGAGTAAATGATGGAGAATTCTTAGTTCTTCTAGGACCTTCAGGCTGTGGTAAAAGTACTTTACTTAGAATGATTTCTGGACTTGAGTTTCCAACTTATGGAAAAATTTTAATCGGTGATAACGATGTAACGAGAACAATTCCTAAAGATAGAAATATTTCTATGGTTTTTCAGAATTATGCTTTGTATCCTCATATGACAATAGGAGAAAATATTAAGTTTCCACTAGAGTCTAGAGGTTATAATAAAAGTGANATTAATGAAAAAGTAGAATGGGCATCTACATTATTAAAAATTTCAGACTTGTTAGACAGAAAACCTAGAGAAACATCTGGAGGTCAAAGACAAAGAACTGCTCTAGCAAGAGCACTAGTAAGAGATCCAGACGCATTTTTAATGGATGAGCCCTTATCAAATTTAGATGCTAAGCTTAGACATTCTGCCAGGGAGGAAATTAGACAATTTCAGAATCAAGTTAAAATAACAACTATTTACGTTACTCACGATCAAATCGAGGCTATGGGATTAGGCGATCGAATCATAATAATGGAAGATGGAATTATAAAACAAATTGGAACTCCTAAAGAAATTTATGAAAAACCGAATAATTTATTTGTTGCAAAATTTATTGGAAGTCCTGCAATGAATATATTATCAAAACAAGACTATTATATTGGGTTTAGACCAGAAAACTTAGAGATAGAAGAAATTTTCAAAGGCTCAAAAGATGAAGCTTTTAACATAGAATTAAATGTAAATAGAGTAGAATTTTTAGGAAATGACACTCTAATTTATTGTTCGTCTGATTTAACTGATGAAGTAATAACTTCTAAAATAATTTCAAATGAAAAATTAAATATTCAAGCAGGTAACAAATATAAATTCTTCGTTGATAATAAATCAATTTTTAAATATTCAAAAAATACTGAAAAATTGATATAAAATGCGCCCTGATACAAGCCCTTCTGGGCTAAAATTTAAATCGAATAATATAGAGAATTTATTAAGTGTAGAGAGTAGATGGCAATCTTGGCTAGATGTAGAAGCATCTATGGCTAGGTCTCAGTCTGAACTAAAAATGATTCCTCAAAATGCTGGAAATAAAATTGCAAAAAATTGTAATTTAAAAAAATTAAATTTGAAAAATATTTATAGAGATTTAAAAATAACAGGACATAAGCTTGTACCACTTATATGGGAGTTATCACGGGTATGTGATAAAAATAGTAAAAAGTATGTGCATTGGGGTGGCACTACTCAAAACATTGTTAGTAATGGAGATATATTAATATTAAGAAAAATACATAAAATTTTTTTAAATGATCTAAGTGATTTATTAAAATCGTTAAGCAAATTATCTTTAAAAACAAAAGATGATCTAATGGCAGGTAGAACTCACGGTCAACATGCCTTGCCTATTACGTTTGGTTATAAAGTAGCTTGTTGGATAGATGAGATCTCTAGACATATAGAAAGAATCAAGGAGTCTGAACCAAGAGTTTTTAAATGTATTTTTGGGGGTGCAGTAGGGACGTCAGCGTCGTTTGGTAAATATGGAAATAAACTTCAAAAAAAAATTTCAATTAAACTAGGACTTAAAAGTTCCAGTATTCCTACTAGAAGCCATTTAGACCATTTTGCTGAATATAATTTAAATATAATTATGTTAGCTACAACATTTGGAAAAATTGCCCAGGAAATTTATAATTTGATGAGAAACGAAATTTCAGAGTTAGAGGAGCCTATTACTTCTGAAGATATTGGAAGCAGTACAATGCCTCAAAAGAGAAACCCACATATATGCCAAGATATTATTTCATTATCTGCAGAATGTAGAAGTTTAGCAACAATAACTTTTGACTCTATGCTTAACGAACACGAGGGAAGTAGACAAAACCATTTAATGAGCAGCTATGCTTTAAACCAATTGTGTATAAAATTTGGTCATTTACTCTCCTCAATTAAATTTGTTTTAAAAGGTTTGAAAATAAATAAAAAGAATATGTTAAAAAATCTTGAAATTTCTAAAGGTTCAATTGTATCAGAGTCCGTAATGTTAAAATTAGGAACTTATATTGGTAGGCAGCAAGCTCACAAAATTATTCATCAAATATTAAATATTTCTACAAAAAAGAATGTTTCTTTTGTTAGTATGCTTAAAAAAAGTCCAAAAATAAAAAAATTCTTAACAGAAAAAGACATTACAAAACTAGTAAATCCGAAAAAATATACTGGATTTTCTTCATTATTTTCTGAACAAATGTCTGTTGTTGCCTTAAATCTCTCAAAAAAAATCAGGAAAACTAAAATTTAAGTTTTATTTAATTAAATTTATTTCTGAGTTAGATGTGATTTTATCTAACAGTGTATTAAGCTGTATAACTTCACTTTCGGATAGATTTTTTACCAATTTTGTATATCTATTTTTTTTTGCATCTTTAAGTTCGTCGAATATTTTTTTACCTTTATTTGTGAGCTCTAAAGAATGACTCCTTTTATCAGTTTCTGAATTAGTTTTTTTAAGAATTTTCATTTGAATTAGTTTTATACTTGCTCTACTGATTAGTGTTTTATCCATCCAATGAACTGTTGAGAGGTCTTTAATTGTCAATGTTTCTTTGATTTGACCTATGAGACTTATCACCACAAGTTCAGGATTTCCTAAATCATATTTTCTAAACTTTCTAACAGTATATCTCTTTAACCTCGAGGATAACTTATTAATTTTAAATGCAAATGATTGTGAGTAACCTGTGTATTCTTTAATCGATTTTTTTCTAAGTATGGCAGGGTGAAATTTAATGATTTTTTTTGACATAAGCAATATGACAATTATTTGAAGTTTGAATCAAGTAATTTTATTTAAGAAATTATTGGTCGAAATTTTTGTCTTAAATGATCAATTGGTTTGAAAGTGTCTCCTGATTTATAATACCAATAAGTCCATCCATTACAACTTTCTGCTCCCAAGATGGTTGCTGCAACCTTGTGAATTGATCCTTCAGATCGGTTATGCTTAATACTTCCATCTGCTAAAATTTTTGCAGTAATTTTTTTTTTATTATCAAAAATATTAGTACCTGGTTTAATTATTCCAAGCTCTACTAATGATCCAAACGGTATTCTAGGTTTTGATCTATTATTTTTAAGTGTATCAAGTAAATCATCTTCAATAGGTTTTGCATTTTTAATTCTTTTCTCTGCGGCTTTAAAATAATTTTTCTCTTTTTCTATACCAAAATAATACCTCCCAAGTTTTTTTGCGACTGCTGCTGTTGTTCCTGAACCTAAAAAAGGATCTAAAATCATGTCATTTTTATTTGTAGATGCTAATAAAACTCTATGAAGTAAAGCCTCTGGTTTTTGAGTTGAATGCACTTTTTTGCCATTTTTCCTCAATCTTTCTGCACCACTGCAAATAGGAAGATCCCAGTTTGACCTCATTTGCAAATCATCATTCAAACATTTAAGTGATTGGTAATTAAATGTATATTTTGATTTTTCACTTTTAGATGCCCAAATCAATGTTTCATGAGCGTTAGTAAATCGTGTTCCTCTAAAATTAGGCATAGGATTATTTTTATTCCAAATAACATCGTTTAAAATCCAAAATCCTAAATTTTGAATTGCAGTTCCTACTCTAAAAATATTGTGATAACTTCCAATAACCCAAATTGCTCCATCTTTTTTTAAAATTCTTTTACACTCTGATAACCACTCATATGTAAACTCATCATATTTTTTAAAATTTTCGAACTGATCCCATTTATCATTTACAGCATTTACTTTAGATTTGTCTGGTCTGACTAATTCGCTTTTTAATTGAAGATTATATGGAGGGTCTGCAAAAATTAGATCAAAAGTTTCACGTGGAATTTTTTTTAATTCTTGGAGACTATCTCCATTAATAATTTTATTTTTAAAATCATTTTTCATTTTTAAAAAATAATTAGACTCCAAATGGATTCCAAGGTCAACCTGAGATTGAAATATTTATACTCGTTTTGTGTGGCTAAAATTTAAGATAACTAGATATTGTGTTTCTTAAGTTTTGATATTGGAGAGAATGTTTTTCTATGATGCTTGTTAACACCAAGCTTTTTTATTGCCTTTAAATGCTGCTTGGTTCCATAACCAAAATTTTGATCCCAATTATATCCTTTGTTCTTTTTTGCTAATGTTTTTATAAATTTATCTCTAGTTACTTTAGCAATAATTGATGCCGCTGAAATAGAGGGTATTTTTTGGTCACCTTTTACTATTCCTCTTAAGTTGTAATTTTTTAAATCTGGTAATTTATTTCCATCAATTAAAACTTTTGAAGGTTTTTTTTTAAGTTTTTTTATTGCTCTTTTCATAGCAAGTAAACTCGCCTGAAGAATATTTATTTTATCTATTTCTTTAACAGATGCTTTTGCTGTAGCCCAAATAGAATTTTTTTTGATGTAATTAAATAAAACTTTCCTTTTTTCTTTTGTTAAGGTTTTAGAGTCTTTAAGTAATTTTGAATTAACTGATTTATTTAAAATAACAGCTGCTGCATAAACTGGTCCGATTAAACTGCCTCTACCAACTTCATCTACACCTGCGATTATTTTCATTAAACTTTTAAATTTAAGTCTTTTATCTTTTGTCTTATTTTTTTTAGATCTTCCCATGAGTATTTCTTGTTCTCTGGAAATCTTATCAAATATGAAGGATTAAAAGTTATGATTAAAGGGTAGGTACGACCATCTAATATGACTTCTTTCCATTCTCCTCTTTCACTTGAAATTTTACCATTAATTCCTGTAACAGCCTCCATAGCTGTACCTCCCATTAAAATAACAATTTTTGGCTCAATTATAGATATATGCTGTTTTAAAAATACAGAATATCTTTTGATCTCTACTGAAGATGGTTTTCTATCTTCTGGAGGTCTAAAATTTATTGAATAACTACAATAAATATTTTTTCGTTTTATCTCGATAGCAAGCAGCATTTTATCAAGGAGCTCACCAACTTCGCCCATAAAAGTATTAGCATTACTGTCCTCTTCTAAACCTGGGGCTTCACCAATTAACATTATAGGACTGTTAATGTTTCCATCTCCTAAAATTAAATTTCTTGAATTTTCTTTTAATTTACAATTTTCAATTGAATTGATTTGTTTTTTTAGTTTTAGCAGTAACTCGCTCTTATTTTTAGACCGATTATCATCAGTTTTTTTATCATTATTAATGAACCTGTTTATTGGTTTATCATTAAAAACAAAGTTTGGTTCAATTGTATTTATCAATTCTTCCCTAAATTTGTCATTTTGATTTATTACTTTTTTAGTCATACAATGTCTAAATGTTAAAAAAATTAATAAAACTAGTATTTATTTTTGGATTACTTTATCAGACACCAATATATTCTAAAAGTACTAGTTTTAATGACTTTAATTCTAGGGATTTATCAAATTATTTTTCAGGAATTATTGCATATGAAAATCAAAATAACTCTAAAGCATTAAAATTTTTTAATCTTACAAAAGTTTTACTTAACAAACATGATCCATATTTAAAAAGATATGTATATTCATTAGTTTTAGACAATAAAGTTTCACAAGCAATTAATGTAATTAAAAACAATGGAAATAAGGATAATACAGATTTTTATGACGCTTACTTAATATTAATTATTGATAGTTTAAAAAAAAACAATTTTGACCAGGCTGATGAATATTTAACTCAAAGTTTAAAATTTCAAGATCAAAATAGAATAAACTTGGTAATATTCGAGACTTTAAAACAATATATCTATACTTTTAAAAATAAAAAAATTTTAAATAATAAAAAAAATTTTGGAAATTTGTCTTTAATAGCGGAAACTTTTCAAAGGTGTTATTTAAACGATGAAAAGACTGGTGCTTTTTTTCTTAATTTAATTAATAGTCAACAACGAGATTATTCTAGATATATCTTTTTTTACCTTAATCACTTAATTGAAAAAAATAAAATAAACGAGGCAGAAAATGTAGTTAGTCAATTTGATTATATAAATTCAACAATTTTATTATCACAAAGTAAAAGTTGGGTAGAAAATAAAAAATTTAATGAATTTAATAAAATTTTTTCATGTCAAAATCATAATGATGTTGTATCTGAATTTTTATTTTTAGTATCCAATCTCTATTCATCCCAAGACAATTTTGAAAAATCTAATTTTTATTTAAATTTGTCTAATTATTTAAATCCAAAATTTGAGTTTAATTTATCTTTGGTTGCAGAAAATTTTTATTTAAATGAGGAATTTCATAAAGTTAAAAAAATCATTAAAAAATTTAATAAAAAAGATGAGTTTTATTATTGGTTTAGACTAAAGAAAGAAGCCCAAATAATTTTAGAACAGCAAGATTATGAAAACGCAATTGAATTTATCAATGTAAAATTTAGCCAAATAGATAATCCAAATTTAAAAATGATATTTGATGTTGCAAATTTTTATAAAAA
>FUFK010066009.1_pt1 | contig 15313 bp, 15 predicted proteins | sample 1021851 | NCBI WGS metagenome assembly FUFK01 (sample SAMEA51879418, study PRJEB19060) | metagenome | reverse complement strand
AGACTTGCGCCCAGTGGTTGCAGACCTTGATGCAGAAGCGACTGGTTGGGCGATCTTAGCGCTTCTGGTAGCCTGATCCGAGTCTGGGAAAGACTCTGGAAACTTGTTTTTAACTCTATTAGTCAATTCATTATAATAATCATCTGATTCTGTGTCAAATCCTTCTGCTACTAAACCTCTGTGAATTCTTTGAGCGTAATCTGTCATTTCTGCATCAGATCTAAACCAAGTATTTTTTTCAGCCCAAGCTATTGCTTTTTCTGAAGGTTGTGGTCTTGATCGAGTTTGAGTTTGAACGTCTTGTTCTAACTGTTTTTGAAAATCTTCATACTCACGTTCCTTTTTAGATTTAGTTACTCTTATTCTTTCAGCCTCAAGATCTAATTTTGTAAGAGCGGCTCTTGCTTCTTCTTCTTTTTGATAATCTCCAGCTTCTCTTGCTGTAATTAAATTTTGACGAGCTAAATCAGCAGCCATTTTGTTACGCACTTCACTTTCTGACATGTAACCTTTATCAATGTCAAAAGTTTTCTTTTTACTTTCATTTAATTCTTTTTGAACATTTTGTGCGTATTCTAAAGCAGCTTCTTTTTCTCTTTCAGCTTCACGAATTTTATAAGTTAATTTATCAATTCGTTTCTTGACTTTATCAGAATATTGATCCATCTCATCTGATTGTTTTTCGTCTTGTACTTCAACCTTAGGTTGTAATGGATCTTTTTCTTCTGTTTTTACTTCTTCGTAAGTTTCTGGTACAACCTTGCCGTGTGACTTATCTTCTAGCTCGACTTCCGCACCTTCACCTGAGACATCTAGATCAACCAGCTTTTCGTCTTTTGCAGTATTAAGTTCTGTTTGCATGGTACCTCCATGTTATAATATAGTTAGTATGTCCTCTGGATTATCAACAGTGCCGAGAATCTCGTCATCATTTAATAATCTCACCTCTCCTCCATCTATTTTTATTCTTGAACCAGCGTATCTGCCAAACACGACCCAATCACCTTGTTTACACCAAGGACCATTAGGAAACTTTTGTTCATCTTGATAAGCATCGTCTCCAACGGCTAATACCATTGCAACGGATGCAGTCAATTGTGAATCTTCCATTGTTTTATCTGTCAACAAAATACCACCCTTAGTTTTTTTCTCAGCTTTAAAAGGTAATACTAAAATTCTCCAGCCAACAGGTTTTGGAAGTTTATCTATTTCAGTTTTTTTTGGATCAACACCTTTAGAAGGGTTGTCTAATTTTGCTTTTACGTGATCTGGCACGTATAATGTTTTAGTCATCAATTTTCTCCTCTTGTTCCAGCAGGCGAGAAAGCTCCTGTTGGCACATGTCTATCATGTGTATCTTTCCTAAAATATACTTATATTCTTCAAATTTTTCAACCCCTTGCGATAGCATTTCTAAAAGATTTTCTTTCATTGACTTAAGTTCTTTTTGATAGTTGTGAATAATAAAAATACTCATACGTATGTATTAACTCCTGGAATTTGTTTCTCAAATCTTTTACTGTTACCATCTTTTGCAACATACCATGTTTGTTCAAACCCTTTATTTATGCCATAAGAGTTAATTTTTAATTGTCCCAGACCATCTTTTGTAGCTTGTGCTACTGAATTTAATGAATAATCATCACCAAACATTGTTCCATTTGATTTAAGTTTTGGCCACCAATTTAAAATATCATCTTGCACTGCATCATACTCATGAGCTCCATCTATCATAATGTAATCAATCGATTCATCTTCAAACATATCCAATATTCTTTTTTCATCAGATCTGCCTTGACAAACTGTAACCACATTTCTTCCAATAAAATATCTAAGATTCTCTTTAAATATTTGTGAAAAATCTTTTGGTAATTTTATATTAGCGTGTTCTGTTGAACCCTCAAAAGTATCAACGCAATATATTTTTACGTTTTCTTTATTTGCATTTACTAAAGCTGTTGCAAGGTAATGAGTTGATCTACCTAGGAACGATCCAATCTCTACAATCTTTCCATCATCAGCAATTTCGTCAGCAATGACGTCATAAGTTTCTGAGTAATTAAACCACCCAGGAATCTTAAAATACGTTTGTTTCATAGTTAAGCTTTCCTTTTTTGTTTGTCTTAACTATTTGTATCTTTTTAGGTGGTATTTGCAACCCTTGTGATAACGGTCCTTTTTTAGGAGGAACTGTCTTCGTTAGTTTCTTCTTCATGTTCACAGATTGCGCATTCACACATACAGGTGGAGCAGCAGTGACACATACATCCACATTTTACACATCCAGAGCTCATTTTCTTTTAATTACCTTTTGTAAAGTTTTTGCTTGATTAGCATGAGATCTTGAGGCTTTTTTTAAAGCACCAATTACCTTCTTAACTCTTTTTTTTGCTTGTTTTTTCATTATTTCTTTTTTGTTATTAGTCCCATCGCACCTTTTGCTCCCTTAATACCAAAGCTCGCACTAGCAGGCGATATATAAGAGATGCTTATAATAATCAGGGAGTGAGTGAAGCGCTTCAAAGCCTGCTTTAATGTGTGGTGTCCATCCAGGTATGAAGACTAGCACCGCCGGAACTAACAGGGCTAGTAAAATTACCTCGTCTTTCCAGCTCCCTTTCATCTGATCGACCGCACTGGCCTCCCACGAAATTTTTCCTGCGATTTGTTGCTCTTTAAGTGACTTTTGTGCTTTTATTTCTGTTAANGCTAANTCCGCTTTNGCTTTTTTNGTNTCNACNAANCCTTTTACCGTATCNCCCANCAAAGATGTNAGGGGNCCTANTAANAAATTNANCATTTTTTCTTNACTCCNTTNATTTTTCCCTTGTTTATACTTGCATANAAGACTTTTGCGCCTTCTTTTTTGCCATANGTCTTNNNCATGGCCTTTTTTATCTTTTTACCCTTCTTGTTTAGNGGCATTTGCTCTCTGTAATGCTACATCTGCACGTAAATCTGCAATATCGTAGCTTTGTTTTATTTTTTTATCATCTAATTCTTGTTTATATTCGAATTGATCCTCTTTTAAATCTTGATTTTGAGATTTTAGAGCATTATTCATCTCCATTTCAGACTGTCTAAGCTGTAATTCTTGTTGTTTTAATAAAACTAACGGGTCCATTTGCATATTATCCATTGCATCATTGCCATCTTTGACCATTTGTTCAGTAATTTTAACAATTTGCTCATTAATTAGTGTATCTCTTTGAGCTTGTAGCTTCATTAACTCCTCAGGTGGCACTTGTTCACCAAATTGTTGGCGTAATTTTTCTGCATCTTCAACTAGAGCCTTATCAACCATTTGTGTTGCTAATAAAGAAACGTGTTGATTGATGTGTGCTATAAGTTGCATGACAATCATAGGGTTTGAAGAAATCATTTTTGAACTCATAAAGGTTCTATGAGCTGTTATGTGCTGTTCATGATTTTGTTGTGGAAAAGCTTGTAGAGGTCTGCCCATAATTACAACACTATGTTCCATTGCAGGATCCATTGGTTGTGGTGGTTTGGGTATTGGTAATATTTTTTCAATATCCTTGACACCCAAAGCAACATACATTCTTCTGTATGCCTCATAAAGATTGTGCATTTGAGGATTAGTTTGTGCTAATTGTAATTGATTTTGTGCTAGCGTAACACGTTGTGACATCGAAAAGATGTTTGGATCAGAAACAGGTAGAATGTCAATGTTGTCATCAAAATCAACTTGTTTAATTTCTCTTGGTCCACCACTTACATTGTAGGGGTACATTGGTGGAAGAACTAATTTGAAAATACGTGCTAGTAATTGAAATTCTTTTTTCTGTGCATAGTGTAATCTTTTATGTATCGCAGACATGACCTTGGTGCCACGCTCCATTAAAGCCATCGTTGTACCCACAGGAGTTTGAGACTTACCAATTTCTGATAGTTGCATATCTGCAACAGCAGCAAATTGTTTACCTGCTTCTACACAAAAACCTAGTAACTGAAATAAAACACCGTCGGGACCTTTGTAAGGTAAAGGTAATAATGATTCACGAATTATTCCATTTGGTGCATCCACATCTCTAAACTCACCGGGCTGTAAAGGTTGATCATCGTCACGTATTCTTAAACCACGTGATTTGAAACCAGCGGGTAAATTAGATAATGTTCCTGCATCCAGTAATTGACGTAATGCAGATGTAGCGGTTCTTGTCAAACCACCAATCATATGAATTAAACCAAAACCGTAAAAACCTAAACCTGGTAAAAACTTATAGTGAACAAAATAATCGTTCTTTCTTTTTAACGGATCACCCTCAGTATAATTTCTGTATACAGATAATACTGTGCTACTTGTTTTATCAATCGTTACTACGTAAGGTAATTTAATACCGCTTGGTTCATTTGTTCTTGGATTAATATCTTCAAAACCTTCTAAGTCAAGATCAACATGAATTTCATATAATTCTGCCATGTCGTCCATAGCGTAAGTTCCGGGTGACTCACCATCAATTTGATCTTTCTTTTCCTGTAGTCCGTTCCCGTTTGTTCCATCACCACCCATCAAATCAACATCAAGATAAAAACCAGAAACTTGTTTTTTTCTTAAATCATTTAGTGACATTTTTAGAACTTGTGTAATTCTCTCACAATCATCAAGATCAGAACAACCATAAGGAACGATGACATCTTCAGCAGGTATAAACTTTGATGTAGCTCTACCTAAAACTTCGTCGTAATAGATTTTTTTAAATGCACTACCTGCAAGTGGTAGTTGAAATAATAGTTGATCCATTTCTGGGTTATAGTCTTCCATGACATGAGTGATCTCATAGTTCATGTAATCTTTTACTCTCTCCGCAGCCATCTGTAACTCAGGAGAATTTGCACCAACAACTTGTGTTCTTACAGGACCATCACTCGGAAGTAATTCGACATAAGCCATCGCTTGAAATTGAGTAACAGCTTGTGCCAACATTGGATGATTAACAGACGATGCTCCTCTGAAAGGTCTTGTTCTTTCTTCATATTTAAAACCTAAAAGATCTAAGCCTTTAGTGTATGATTCTTCCCAATCCTCTCTTGTCGATTTGTCATTATCAATTTTATCAACAAGTTCGTTTGCAACTGACTGTAAGTAAGAGGGGTCTAAAACTTCTGCTAGATTTGACATGAATGATTGTGGTGCTTGTTGTTCTTCCATTGGATTAACAACAGCAGAACCATCATCTACTATTTGTACATTCGGTTGATCTTTGGGTTGATCTAATTCTATCTCTTGTCCAACTTCTTCAACGTCAAGGTCTTCACCACCACCTGGGCCGATTGGTGCGACTCTATCCATTTTTGGTGTATCAGAGGTTGGGTTAAACTTTTCTACCATTAATATTCTCCATAGATATCAGTTATTGAAACTAAACCATCAGAGCTAATTTTACCACCATCTTTTTTACCAAATAAGAAAAACGGACCTTTAGCTTTTGGCTCATTAATAGGCAATGTCAAAACAGGTATCTTGATTTCTTGCGGATTGTATTCCTCAATAATTATCTGCGCTGCATTTCGATCATCACCTGGACCTAAAGGAACAAGTTCAATTTCATTTTTTGCTGAGAATTCTCCTGACGCTTGCATTTCCACTTTCTCAGGTATGGGTTGCACGTAGTAATCCATGGTTTGACCCGGAGCTACTTCTTTTGAATAAATAACTTGATTTGCTCCAAGAGTATGTGCGTTTCTACCCAATTGTTCATCAATAAATGTTTGTGCATCTTCAGAACTTAGTCCCGCATCTAGTTGTTCTTGTTTTAGTTGACTAAATCCTCCGTCAAGATCTCTTTTAAAATAAGTAAGTCCACGATCAGAATTATTTGGATTTATAATTGATTCTATTTGAACTCTGCCACCATATTTTTTTGCAATGTTGTTCATTTGTTGAACAGCAACTTTACTGTACAGATCATTAAATTTTTTACCCGCTGGACCTGTAGGATCTTTACCCCATCTTCTATTAACTAACTCTCCAGTAAATATTCCAACCTTTTGTATACCACGTGCTTGAGCATCCTTAATGGTTGCTTTTAAGATAAGGTCCACGTAATCTTTTTGTTTTTGAAACGGCACCATTGGAAACAAATTAATTTTTTTTAGGTCATACTCATTGATCATATCAACACCTGAACCAAAATTTTTTAATTCATCTGATTGTCTAGCTTGTGGAATCATTATATTTTTTAAAGTATCTTCTGTTTCTAGCGCTCTATTTAAATCTAAAAGATCATCACGAATTTTTAATTGTTGTTGTGAAGTATCAAATATTCTTTGATTTATATCTGGTGTATCTTTAGCGATCATTCCTGCTAATTCTTCATCAATTATTTTTTGTAAATTTGCTATCTGTTCTGAGTATTGTGGTATCAAATCTCTTCCTGCTGTGTTTGGAAAAGGTTTTACCGCATTACTTTGTAATAAAAGATCTTTTGCATTAGGTGGTAAAAACTGATCAAGTTGTTGTAGATATCTTTCTGCTTGTGCTTTTTTATACGGGTCTGTCGATAATAAATCTTCTTGTAATCTAGCTTTGATATTATCAACACGTTGTACCATCGCTTTTAATCTTTCTTGTTCTTTTCTTAGACTCGTTAACATATCTGTTTGTAATTCTTGAATCGTTGCAATTGTAGATCCGTCGGGTGACGCATAATCTGCAACACGAGTGAAGGCGATTACATTCTTATCATCAAAATGTCCACTCTCTACAAAAGGTTTGGTGTCTCCAGGAATGGGTCCTGCTTTAACAACGATCTCTCGATAATTTTCTCCAACATTATCTAAATTCAAATTACCTGCATTTTGATGTTTCGGTCTTCCTTGTGCTCTAAAATAGTCTAGTTCTGCATCCGTTAAGTTTTGAGCGTCTGGTGTTTTTTGTTTTACAGTTATTTCAAGATTTCCAATAGGTGATGTTTCATAAAAATCTATTAACTGTTGCTTTGTCATCTTTTTACCAGGAAAGTATTTTTCAAAGTCAGTGAGGTATTGTTCTAAACCTGATTCTCTAATTTCTGATATAGGTGCAGACTGCCCTCCTGTTAAGAAGTTAGCCCAGTCTTGTGGTTTTGCTGCATTAGGTGAGTTTGAACTTTTAAGTTTTTCATATGTAAAAGATTGAAAAGGAAAATCTTCTCGATCAACAGGTGATATAGGTGCAGGTGTCAGTTCGTCTGTTGCTCCTGGTGAAGGTAACATCGTCTTTCCTGTATCTGCATCTGTGACCACACCCTTGGTCTTTCCAAAAATATTGAATAGTCTAATAGGATTAAATGCGGTTAGTTGACCAGAGTCTACTGCTTGATCAAAGAAGTCTGTGTTAAAAGCTGGGTCGGGTGCGAACTGTTGTTGATTGAGATTAGTCAACGGATCACCGCCAATGGCCATCTTGACCGGGCCACCTTTTCTAAGTTTCATGTAACCCTTTCCAGTTCTTAGATCTTCTGGAGAGATTTTATTTTTTATAGCATTGTCTAAAGTTTGAATTATTCTTTTTACATGATTTTCAATTTTTTCGTCCATTGTAAATTCTTTTGGGTTATCAACACCAAAAATGTAATTCGTTCTTTCTGCTTTATTTTGTGTAGGAACAACAGTTCTAATTAATCTTTCCTTATAAATTTTTTGTATGCCATCATGTACAGCCTTAATTAATTGATATTGATTGTCATATTTAGACGGATCAATATTTACTCCTCTATCTTTTAAGATTTCTAATATACCCTCACTAATAAAATTTGTTCTACTTGTTGGAGTTTTGAATTTACCTTTTACTTTTATAGGCTTAATAACCTTAACAGGCATTTTTTCTAATTTTTGTTTTAAACCTTTTTCTGTCATGACATCAGCAATTTTTGCTGTTGTAGGATCAAGGTCTACTTGTAATCTATTATAAGGCTGAAAGTGTGCATTTAAAAATTCTGGTTCTGTTCCTGTGTCCACAAAACGACCTGTTTTTTTTAATCTGTCTTTTCCTTTTACTCTTGTAACAAACATAGGTTGATCATGTGTTTTATTACCACGAACAATTAATTCATCAAGTTCGTCAGGATCAAGTAAACTTTGTAAGTAAGGTTTATATTTTGGCACTTCTGCAAGATCTTCTAAAACTTTTCTACCTACAATTTGTAAGTATAGTCTATCTCTTTCTACATCTATATAATTTTCAAATTGTTCTTGCATATCGTCTATTTGTTCTTGAGTATATTTTCTATTAAGAAAATCTTTTTCTGTTAAATTTTCAAAACCTTTTGAACCCTTAATGCTTCGATATCGATCATAAAGAAAATTTCTTAAAAGTTTTCTTTCAGATTTAAAATCTTTGATACCCATTCTTTTAATTAAATCTTGAATTTGTGCCATGGTATTAGGATTTATTTGTGATAAAGGCACATTAAAAAAATTATCCAATTGTTGATCATTGGCGTCTTTAAAGACACGGTTAAAAACATCTTTTGATCTTCCGCTTGGATCACTTGGATTAATGAACTGATCCATCAATGTTCTCACATTTTCATCATTGTTATATCGTTTAATAATATTTGTGTAATCTATACCAGCACCTCGATCTGCTAAAGATTGAGCCATCGATGTTTTTGATTCAAATGTTTCTTCGTCTATTGTTTTTAAAAGTTGTAATAACGATTTTGTATTTGCTTCAGATCTTTTTGTTCTTCCTTTTGCCATGGCTAATTCATACAACTCTTTGTATTTATCTTCGCCAAGTCGTTCTTTAATTATTTTTCTAACAGGACCTTTTAATTTTAGTCTGCCAGGCTGACTTTTATCAAACTGTTCTTGTATGTCATATTTGGCAATTAATTCATTTAGAGATAAACCCTGATCAGATTTTTTATTTTTTTCTATAATGTCAATTAGTTTATTTGTTTGTGAATTTCTATAATCAATATACTCACGTGATTGACCACCTTTACCTGTCGGTCTTACAGGTTCACCTGTTGCAAATCTTACTCTATTCAGTTCAGGATCATCTAATGGAAATCCAAGGGTTTCCTCAAGATAATCTGATGTAAGATCTTGAGTGGTTCCTCTTTCTTGCATTTTTATTTGCTGTAGATCGAGTTCTTGTTTTAGTTGCAACGCATTCTTAGGATCTCTTCGAACAATTTCTTCTTGTGCAGCTTTTGATGGTGCTCTTTCAAGTGCATCAAGTAGGGCTCGTGTGCCTGCCGATAACCCTGCTCTAATTGCTTTAGCTGTTCCCCCAACAATACCTTTTGTGCCAAGGGCAACGTCTATTTGATCAATAGCAGAAAAAATAAGATCAGTTAATTCAACAGGACTAAAATCATATATGGGTCTACCCTCTGCTAAGTCTCTAACAGATTCTGCGATAGGGGTTTGAATTTCTTGTAAAAATGCTTTTGGTCGAGAAAACTCTCTACCACCAATATCCTCGTAAACTCTTCTTGCAATCTCTGGTTCTGTAAATCTTGCTGGCTTTCCAAGTGCCTCCACTTCTGGTCTTATACGTTCCCCAGCTTTTTTTGCCATGGCGTTTTCAAGTTGAACACCTATTAAATTTTTATCATCTTCAGGAGTTAATACTTCTTGACCAGGAGATAGTGCTCCTCCTAATATTTGAAAACCAGTTGCTAGATTAAGTCCACCTGGTTCCCCATAAAATGGTTTTAGAAAATCAGGTAATTCATCTCTTAATTTATCTATCGTAGGTTCTTCACTAGGTTTGAAACTAGAAGCTTTAACATTGGGTTGTAAAGATACATCAGGATAATCTTGATACGCAGGATCTTCATCTACTGCTTCATCGCCAGGTTTTTTGTAAAGATCTAATCGACTTCTGANCATTAATAATACTCCGTTTGTCCGTGGTCCGTGGGCTCATCTTCGTAGTCATCGTACAACGATACAAAGTTTCCCTTACGAAACCTTAATAATGCTTGGCTCATGGAGTCTACTAAATCGTCATGTTCCGCATGGGGGAACATCGCACATTCTTCAATCATCTCTTCAGCCCAGCGTTTCTTTGGTGCCCATACTGCGCCACTCTCAAATACAGGGGCAACAGCGTGCACTCTCGATAACTTATCATTGCCTTTGCTAGGTGTAAAGTTGATAACAGGAATACCAACTTGACGTAATTCTTGTATGAGAGGTAAGCCCGACGCCTTTGCTTCAATGATCACGGACTCCGGTTCCCAGTATTTATACTGTTCTAAGGCAACTCTTTTCAGTTCAGGAAACTCAAAACGATCTTTAACAACATCTAATAAAATTATATTAGGCGTAATCTCATCAGGATAGAACACACCCCATGTGCTTATTGCACTATAGTCACCTGTTTCTTTTTTGGTAAATGCTGTGTCGTAGCTTTGAATAACGTGTGATAGTTGAGGAATATCTTTTTGTTCCCATAGGTTCCACCACTCNCGTTTNATGATNGCCCCTTCTTCACCCGTNGGGTTCTGTTGCCATTGNGCTTGCCANTTNTGTTCNGANAAGGATGCTTTGACAGCTTCTAATTCTTCTAACTTCCAGTAGTTAGGCCAGACAGGTTTATTGCTAGGTAGGATCGCAGGAAACTCTATGACGTCCCATTGATCGGCTTTGACTTCACCCATGGCTCTGAGTAAGTTACCTGTTAAATCTTTTTCACTCCAACGAGTCATAACACAGACAATACTACCACCAGGTTGTAAACGCTGACGAGGACCGGAAGTATACCACTCCCATGCATTGTCCATGGCTGTTTGACTTAGAGCATCTTGTTCGGAATGAGGATCATCGATGATGAGAAGATCAGCGCCACGACCAGTAATAGCACCGCCCACACCTGCACCGAAATATTCCCCACCATAATTTGTTTCCCATCGACCCGCAGCTTTGGAATCTTGACTAAGTTTAACATCTGTAAATACCGCCTTATACTCCTCACTATCCATGAGGTTTCTCACTTTACGACCGAAACGATAAGACAGTTCAGCCGTGTGTGTTGTTTGAATGATCTTGGTCTGTGGTTTGTGGCCCATGAGCCAAGCAGGAAAGAGATAGGACGCAAATTCTGATTTTGTATGTCGGGGTGGCATGTTCACAATTAATCTTTTAATTTCACCCGATAGTACCTTTTCGAACTTCTCACCAATTCTGATGTGGTGTTCACCTTCCACGAACCCTGGCCACACAGTTTTAACGAACGTTATAAAGGAGTCTCTTGCCTTACTTGCAAGTTCTAGTTGTGTCTTTCTAAGTTCGAGTTTTAGGAGTGCCTCTTGAGCCTCCTTTTGGTCCATAGAGGTAACGTCAAAGTCAATTCTCATGTCAGATTTATATCATAAGAACTATTTGTGTAAAACTCAACACTTGTGCCGGTTGTGCAGAGTCCCTAAAGTGGGTAAACCCCCCGTGGGGGGTGCACCCACCACATCTGGTGGCTGAACGCAAAACGGGACTCAAGATCTAGTATGTTGGAAAAAGTTTGATGGAAACAGGTGGAGATGCCTAGCGGAGAAACCGCTAGGCGAGAGTTATCTTATAAGATATCCTTGTGCATTTCTGCAACCTTGTTGAGAATACGACGACCCCAATTTTTTATTTCAGGGTTATCAGTATTAACAATAAGATGATAAATTTCAGAATCAAGATAAGTAGCGATAGCACGGTAAATATCCCTTCTGTCTACTGTGTTCACGTCAGAACGTTCCTGCCTTTGAACGCTATCAAGACGCTCTTGCAAATCTGCAAAAGGTCTATTGACGAGATTGTTATTGTTAGGCATGAGTCTAAAATACTATTATCCTAACTTATTGCAAGTATATAAGATCTTTTCTGTGGATAACTTTTGTACCTTTTGGTCGCACCTTAAAACATGAATCTCACCAGCTTGACAGACCTCACAACTTTCCGCCCAGCGGGGAAACCGCCAACCTCTCATCACGTGCACCATAAAATGGTAAGGGTTCAATGGAGAATGGAGAACGGCACGAGGGCATGAGCCCTCGTACCTAAATGTTTTATTGAGTTTGCATTTGAAGAAGTGGGAAGTTCTCTGTGAGAATCTCGCTTTCTTCTTCTTGGTCGATAAGTGGTTTGAGTTCAACCGACTTTACAAGTTTAACCTTGTAAGCTTTGTAAGTAGCAGGATGTTCTTTACGAAACAACTCACTATCAAACCTCGCATATTCTCTAGTGATCACATTAAGTTTGTGATCAATGCCTTTGAGAACTTTGTCCTCTTCTTTAATGAAAGACTTAACTAAATCTTTCTGNTCNTTCAACTTCGAACTGACGAAGTTGCTTAGAATTGTTAGCCTTGCTAACTTGTCTATTTCCTTCTTTTTGTTCATGTTGCCTCCTTTGGCTTAGAGCGAGGGATACAGGATAATCCCAGTTTTCCCCTCGCTTATTATATATATAGTGATGTCCTAACTAATTACAAGTATTTATTAAACAAAGTTGTGGATAACTTTTTCCCACAATCCTCTTCACCAGCATCCGGCTGTCTGGCGTAGCTCAGGACACACTATGCTTGGTATACTAAGGGCTAATCGTGAAATGGAGAATGGAGACAGCGAGCCAGCAGATCCAGACCAGCAGGACGCATCCCGCCAGCTCCCTGATCGTTTTACCAATGCCCAACGGCAGCGATGTAATGAAGATGCAAGCAATGGAAATTACAAGCAGCGCNCCGACAGTAGCAGTGATGAAGAAAGGCAACTACTCTGCAGCCTCATCTTCTTTCTCTGCGGTAATCTCACGACACACATCTTCGCATGCCCACCACGCCAGCAGGTTCCTGAGCTGCAGGTCACTGCCCACCTCTTTAGATCCGTTAAATGTCACGATGAGATGGAGAATGGAGGGTTCGCCCATGTCATCCGCCATGTTGCTTAGCCTGTCCCAAATCTCCTCACAATATTTTTTATAAAAGGATTCGGTGTCAGCATAGTATATCAACTCAGAAATCGTGCCACCAGCACAGCCGTGCAGGGTCACATCTTCAATGGTATTGCTCTCCTGAGTTTCCAGGAGCCACTCCTTGATGGAGTTTTCCTTNGAACTCAACTGGCATCANGCTTCTCCTGCCAGCTCACGAACCAGGGACAACGGACCCANCCATATTTGTTTAATAGTAAATGGACAATGTGATCGTATTTATAATTCATCTTTGACCTCCTCGATGGTGACATTGTTATCATCTAGCTTGGAACGAGTTTCGTTCCAGGTGACTTCGCCATGGGCGATCATGCGCTCGGCATCATCTTCGTCCTTTGCCTCAAATATTGCTTCGTAGTACACACGCTGGTGTGATTCGTCTATTGCTCTAAATTTTTTCATTTCGCCTCCTTTGTTTAAAGCCCAGCCGACCAACCATCCCCGATTGGCTTCTTCACTGGGCTTTGTTTGCGATTCAGGATCTCGAGTCATTACGGCAACTACCTGAATCTAAGATATACAGCCCTGGTGTTTTTCCGGTCCAGCTTAGCTGTACTGATATCCTATGATATATATAGTCCTAATTAGTTAGGATGTCAAGAGCTAATGTAATTTTTTTTACTCACGCAACTCCAACAGCATCCTGAGCCGGGACGCTGGTCTGGCCTCCTCTAAACCTTATCCTTAATGATGGTGCTGGGCAATGGAGAATGGAGATTCGAGTGGCGACCCGAGGACGTCAGGTCGCCGATTTGTTTTGTGTTTGGCTAACAAAAACAAAGAAGGAATATTTATCTAGTAGCAGAATCACACACCTCTGTCAACTATCCTGAAACTGCAGGCACCAGCTCACCAGCATCCTGGTCCTGATCCGGGGTCTGCTGTTGGAATGGAGAATGGAGCTTTGTCTTATGCTAATGCAGGCTAATGGAGATTCCATCTGGGGTCCAGGATGCCAGCATCAGCAGGAGCTGCTCCCAGCCCTGAGTCCTGGATCCGGGGACAATGGAACATAGTGATGGCTTATCAGCAATGGAGGTGGGGTCACGGACAATGGAACCTGAGAATAATCTGAGGGTCTTCGAAGGAGGGTCCTTGGCAAGTACAAATACAGGGCATCCTTCAGAATAATGTCTATTAATCCACGCAATTTGATGTGCAGAGAAGTTAAGTTTGTTATTATTTATTATTTTTAGCTCAACCCAAAAACCTCTTCGATAATAGCCAAACAGATCTGGTATACCCAGTCCTGATGTAGCTTCAATTCTAGTCCAAATGATTGATTTTGTGTTATTTTTTAGTTGTTTCCAGAGATTCTTCTCGTCTGCCATGTTTAATGACCCAGCACCTTTCTTCATCTAAATCAACCATCAATAACTCGACCTTTAATTTCTTTTGTAATGGAGTCAAAACTCGGTTAATTCTCTTACCTTTTTTCTTTCCTTTTGCATACTTCAAAGACGTTTTCACGTCGTACAAATGGATCTTTCCACGCTTGTCAATGGCAACAAGATCAACACAGCCTGTGTCATGAATCGTCTTGAATACCAGATTCCCCTTCTTCAGCAAGTAAGTCATCGCTAGACTCTCCGATAAGTGTCCCTTCAGATGCGTCATGGTCAATAACTTCAGGCTCGCCAGGAATGGATAACTTTTTTCTAAGTTCAATTAACTTCTCCTCAACCTCTCCAACTGACATAGAATCGATCGTGCCATGCATGACCTCTTTCCTGTCAACATAGAGTCCAGCCACCATACCTCTATACTTTTCAGCAGCAATTGCTCCAGTATAATTACCAGCGGCTTCAGCAGAATCTCTCAACTCTGCTAGTTTTTGTATGTGTGATTTATAGGAAATGGAGTATCTCCTGTTCAGTTCAGCCCTTCTTCGTTCTATTTCTTCAACTACATGAGGATAGTATTTGGGGTTCTGTAATTGACTTGCAATGACCGTAGCACCAGATTCAGCGTATCCAGCGTCCAAAGCACATTGTCGTGCACTCTGAATTGTGCCCTTTTCGATGAAAATATTGACAAATTTCATCTGTTTTGGGGTNAATTCTAGTGTTTTTACGTTGTTTTCAGACATGTTTTTTGTGTCCATTGTGCAGTTTATTGTCAAAAAAGCTATATTTTTCAACAAACTCTGTTCCTTTGTTCCCTCGCAGTTTTTTGCCAGGTAACAACTTAATTACGGCTAAAAGCCCTGATATATATATATTTTTACAATATTGTAACTCTGTAACCCGATTTCTCAAAATTTTTACAAGTTTAGATTTAATTTCTGTAGAATAATATATATAGTTTTGTCTATGAGATTGGTCCGTGTTTCGTGGTTCGACACTATTGAACATCCAACCGGTTGGTATGAAGCCAGTGA
>FUFK010050916.1_pt1 | contig 15313 bp, 15 predicted proteins | sample 1021851 | NCBI WGS metagenome assembly FUFK01 (sample SAMEA51879418, study PRJEB19060) | metagenome | reverse complement strand
TATGCTTGTATTTGCCACAGAAACCTCATGCGACNCAAANATNAATTNNTCNAATGGAAAACAAAAATATTAATGTGACCGTTTCTGACACAATTTTTTTAGANAAGGAGAATAAAAGACTAAATGCTTGACATTTTACATCCAAATATTTCGAATATTAATAAAAACAATATCGATATTAATTTATCTGAAGAAAAAATTAAAATTAATATCAGGGGAAAAAATAAAGAATTTTTTACCAAAGTGGGTAAAATTCTATCTATTATTTTACCTTCTGAGTCAAATACCAGTTCATCAAATGAAAACTATGATGTTTTGTGGCTAAGTCCGGATGAATGGATGATATATTTTGATGAAAATAAAAATTCAAATATTTTTGATCAACTTTATAAAGATATTTCGTCTTTAAATTTTGGATCAATTACTGATATCTCTTCACAATTAATTTGCATAAATATAAAAGGAGAAAATATATTTGAATTATTATCATCTGGATCACCTTTTAATTTCGAAAAATTTAAAAATAATGTTGGTTCATCAACACAAACGATAGTAAATCATATTGATGTAATTCTTCATCACAAGTCAAAGAATAATGTTAATTTATTTGTAAGAAGATCGTTTTCAGAACACCTTTATGAATGGTTAGTTGATAGCTCTAATTTTGTCTAATTTATAATTCAAATAAAAATAAGTATAACCAAGATACATCAGAGAGAAAATCCAATTGAATATTACCCATAACCAAAAAAATTCAGAAAAGTCAGAATTAAAATAAATTGCAGTATAAAATACGACAAATGGAAAAATTCCATTTCGGCAAATATTAGCAATTAATGCGTTTTCAGCTTTTTTTAAAGCCATAAAAAAACCATTTGATAAAAAAAATATTGGATAAGCTGGTAGCACAAAGGCTGAAATCTCTAAATATAATTTTCCAAATTCAACGACCTCTAAATCTTTTGAAAATAATTTTGTTATCATTTCAGCACCAAAATAAATAATAAAAGAAGAAATAATCATTATAATGAAAGCATATTTTATAGCTTGGAAGTACGTTTCTTTAATTCTTAAAATATTTCGTGCACCAAAATTTTGAGCAATAATTGTGATAATTGCTGTATTTATTCCCAAGATTGGCAATAAAACCACTTGTTCTATTTTGGTGCCAGCTCCATAACCAGCTGCTGCATATTCTCCTGATAAACCTGCATATTTGAATACAATAGCAGAAGCAATAGAATAACCGCAAATTGAAATTATTATTGGCATAGATTGAAAAAAAATATTTTTTAAAAAAAAAAATTTAGGAATAAAATAAGAAATAAGTATGTTTTTAATTAATTTACTTTTTAAAACTTTTTTAAATATGATTAAAAAAGCGACCGTTTGAGCAATTAGAGTTGCTATTGCAATACCCTTCATACCCAAAGCTGGTATGAAATAAAATCCAAATATTAAAATTGGATTTAACAATATGTTTAAAAAAAAAGATAATATTAAAGCATTTCTATAAGTTTTCGTATCGCCTTCTGCATGAAGTAATGAATTTAATGCAACAACTAAAATAAAAATAAATGAACCAAGGAAAATGATATCTGTATATTGTAAGCCAAGATTTATTACCTCGTTAGTTGAACCCATAATTGAAAAAAGGTCTGATGCATAATTTAAACCAATAAAAGTAATCAACAGAATTATCAAAAAAGAAAAGAAAATTAATTGGCAGAAATAAATTGAAGCATTTTTATTATTTTTTTCTCCAATGCTATTACCTATCAGTGATGTACCTGCAACTGTGATACCAATAGATGAGGCAATAATAATAAAATAAATTGGAAAAGATTTTGTTAAAGCTGACAAAGCTTCAGGTGATATTTTTCCTGCAAAATATGTATCAGCAATATTATATAACGTTTGAAAGAGTGTACCTACAGATGCAGGTATCGCTAATTTTTTAATTAATTCTTTGATGTCATCACTTAATATATTCATGATATTATTTTTTTGAATTTATCATTTGATTGTGCCTCATTGTGAAACGTTTTATTTGATCATTTGTCAATTTATCAAAACAATTTGGACATGATAGGCCTACTTTATACTTTTTTGATTTGGTTAGTTTTTTATGCAATGGCATTCTACAACCACCACAAACAGTATAATTTCCAATTTCTAGGTTTTTTTTAATAGTAACTCTTTTATCAAAAACAAAACATTCACCATTCCACTTACTTTTTTTTGGATCAGTTTTGTTAAGATAATTTAAGATACCACCCTTAAGCATATAAACATTTTTAAAACCTTTATTATTAAGATAATTAGACGCTTTTTCACACCTGATACCTCCGGTGCAAAACATCCCTATTGATTCATCTTTATTAAATTTTGATAAATAATTTTTAAAATCTCTAAAATTTTTAGTTTCTGGATTAAGAGCATTTTTAAATGTACCAATCTTATATTCAAAAGGTTTTCTGGCATCAATCAGTTTAATATTTTTTTTAGATATAAATTCGTCCCATTTTTTAGGTGATAAATATTTCTTATTAAAAAAATTTTTAAAATTAATTTTTTCATTAATTGGAACTACTTCATCTTTTATTTTAACTTTATTTTTTGAGTATGGTAATATTTTTGAGTTAAATTTATTTTGAATATCAAATCTATCAATTGATAAGATATTCTTTATTTTTGTAATTGTAAGTTTAATTTTTTTATGACTACCTGATATTGTACCATTAATTCCTTCAGGAGATAATATTATAAGACCTTTAATATCAAGCTTATTAGTTTCTTTTAAAATATTTTTTTTAATAATTTTTAATTTATTAAGTTTTGATATTTTATAAAAAGATAGGATTTCAAACATAATTACCAACAAACTGTAAAACCATCACCAATTGGTAAAATATACTTATTAATAGNTGATTTTTTTATGTATTTATTAAATTCTCTTAATTTTATAGTTAATTTGTCTTTTATCTTTGGATTTGCAACATCTCCTTTCCAAAGTGTATTATCAATTAAAATTATACCCTTTTTGCTTTTTAATTTAAGAGACTGATTAAAATAATTTATATAATTTTCTTTATCTGCATCAATTAATATCACATCATATTTTTCCTTTTTCTTAATTAGATTTTCAAGAGCAATTTTTCCATTTTCACAAAGAAGATTTATTTTTTTATCTTGCTTTGCTTCTTTAAAAAACTTAATTGCCTCATTGTTAGTTTTTAAATTTTTATCTATACCAATTAATTTGCAATTCTTAGGTAAGGCAAGTGCAGCAGATAAAATGCTGTAACCTGTAAAAGTGCCAATTTCTAAATATGATTTATAGTTATTAATTTTTATGATAAATTGTATGAAGTTAGCTTGTAGAATTGAAATTTGTAATTTTTTAATATGACCAAGTTTTTCGTTATATTTTAATAATTTTTTTTGTACTTTGTGAAGATTATTTGTATGTGAAAAAATATAATTGATCATATTTTGATCAATTATGAAATTTTTATCCATTCAACTTTTCTTTTAATATTTTGTTTATTAATTGAGGATTGCCTTTTCCTTTACTTTCTTTCATGGCTTGACCAACAAAAAAACCAAATAATTTATCTTTACCAGATTTATATTCAGCAACCTTATCTGAATTATTTTCAATAACTTTATTTATCAATTCCTCTATCGCTTTTGGATCGCTTTCTTGTTTTAAACCTTTTTCTTTTACTATTATTAATGGATCTTGATCTCCATCTATCATTTGTTCAAAAACCGTTTTAGCTATTTTTCCTGATATNGTTCCATCTTTTATAAGGTTTATAAGTTTTGATAGATTTTTAGCACTAACTGGGCTTTGAGATATTTCTAAATTTTTTTCATTTAAAACTGCAAATAATTCACCTGTAATCCAGTTTGTTGCTAATTTAACATCTGAATTTTTTATAACTTCTTCAAAGAAATTTGATGTTTCAATNTCAGATACCAAAATTGTTGCTTCATATGGTGAAAGATTAAATTTATCTATAAATCTTTTTTTCTTTTCATCTGGTAATTCAGGTATATCTGATTTTATTTTTTCAATTAACTCTTGGCTTATTTCAAGCGGTAATAGATCTGGATCAGGAAAATATCTGTAATCATGCGCGTCTTCTTTTGATCTCATAGATCTTGTCTCATTTCTTTTAGTGTCAAAAAGTCTTGTCTCTTGATCTATTTCTTTCCCCTCCTCTAACAAATCTATTTGTCTATTTGCTTCGGATATTATTGCCATTTGCATAAATTTTATTGAATTAACATTTTTAATTTCACACCTGGTGCCAAATTCAGTCTCCCCTTTTAATCTTACTGATACATTAACATCTGCCCTCAAAGAACCTTCTTGCATATTGCCATCACATGTTCCTAAATATCTCATTATCGATCTTAATTTTTTTATATAAACGTTGACTTCATCTGGAGATCTCAAATCAGGCTTACTTACTATTTCCATTAAAGCCACTCCAGATCTATTTAAATCAACTAATGTATTATTTGGATCAATATCATGAATACTTTTACCTGCATCTTGCTCTAAGTGTAATCTTTCAATTCCAATTTCTTTTTGACCATTCGGCATATCCAAAATTACTTTTCCTTCACCGACAATTGGATATTTGTATTGAGAAATTTGATANCCTTGAGGTAAATCTGCATAAAAATAATTTTTTCTATCAAAGACAGATTTTTTATTTATTTTGGCTTTAAGTCCTATTCCAGTTTTAATTGCTTGTTCAATACAAAATTCATTTATAACTGGTAACATTCCTGGAAATGCTGCATCTACGAGACTAACTTGTGTGTTTGGTTCTGCACCAAATTTTGTTGATGATTGAGAGAAAAGTTTTGACTCTGAAGTAACTTGAGCGTGCACTTCTAAACCAATTATTACTTCATATTGTTTATTTTCTCTTTCAATAAGATATTCACTATTTTTACTCACTTAACCACCAGTCTGAAATATCATTTTTAAAATTAATCTTATCTTCTAATGCATAAGAAATATTAAGTATATTTTGCTCATCAAAAGGTTTTCCAATTACTTGAAGGCCTAAAGGATAATTATTTTTATCTTTACCAGCTGGTATAGAAATACCTGGTAAGCCTGCTAGATTTATTGGAACTGTAAATATATCATTTAAATACATTGATACTGGATCATTTGTTTTTTCACCAATTTTAAATGCTGAGCTTGGAGTAGATGGAGTTAAAATTGCATCAACTTTAGAAAAGGCATCATCAAAATCTTTTTTTATTAATTGTCTTACTTTCTGCGCTTTTAGATAATAGGCATCATAGTAACCAGAAGATAAAACATAAGTTCCAATCATAATTCTTCTTTTAACTTCATCACCAAAACCTTCAGATCTAGTTTTTTCGTACATTTCTATTAAATTTTGACCAGGAGATCTAAATCCATATTTAACACCATCATATCTTGCTAGATTTGAAGATGCTTCAGCTGGTGCAACAATATAATAAGTTGGTAATGCGTAATTAGTATGTGGAAGCGAAATATCGATAATTTCTGCTCCGCAATCTTTTGCATATGAGATACCATTTTTCCATAGCTGTTCAATTTCGTCAGGCATATTGTCAACTCTATATTCTTTAGGAATACCAATTTTCTTTCCTTTAATATCTTTTGATAATTCTTTTGAATAATTATTTCTTTTGTAATCAATTGAAGTTGAATCTTTTTGATCAAATGAAGAGATCACCTCTAAAAGCATAGAACAGTCTCTTACATTTTTCGTCATAGGTCCTGCTTGGTCTAAAGATGAAGCAAATGCTACAATTCCATAACGAGAACAACTTCCATATGTAGGTTTAAGTCCAACAGTTCCTGTAAATGATGCTGGTTGACGAATAGATCCACCTGTATCTGTTCCAATGGTAACTGGAGTTAAATTTGCAGCGACAGCTGCAGAAGAACCTCCTGAAGATCCACCAGGGACTAAATTTTCTCCTACCGGATTTTGAACATTTCCAAAAAAACTAGTTTCATTTGAAGAGCCCATAGCAAATTCATCACAATTAAGTTTACCAAGAAGTATTGCTCCTTGACTCCACAAATTTTGAGTAACTGTAGACTCATATGTGGGAACGAAGTTATTTAATATTTTGCTACCTGCTGTTGTTCTAACTCCATTTGTACAAAATAAATCTTTAACAGCAATNGGAATACCTGGTAGTTTNAAATCNAANTTAGGATTAGAATCAAATTTCTTTGATTGATCTATTGCTTTTTCAAAATTATCCGTAACATAAACATTTAATTTTTTTGATTTTTCAGCNCGGTNTATAAATGCTTTTGTAATTTCCTCTGAAGATAGTTTTTTTTCTTTTATATTCGATGTTAATTCGAATAAACTTTGACTTGTTATATCTGACATTATTCAACAACCTTTGGTACAACAAAAAAATCTTTATTTTCTTCAGGAGAGTTTTTTAAAATTTTTTCTCTAATATTTTCTGATTTAATTTCATCTTTTCTAAATCTTAGGGTGGTTTCAGCAATTGATGTTAAGGCTTGAACATTATCAGTATTTAATTCATTTAATTTTTCTATAAATTCAAATATATTATTTAAGTCGCCCTTTAATTTATTAGCTTTTTCATCATCAATAGAAATTCTTGCTAATTTCGAAATGTGCTTTACTGTTTTAAGATCTATACTCATATGGTAAAAATATTGCCGCAAACTATCACTTAAGTAAATAATATACAATATGATCACAATTGAGGAATTTAAAAAGAAACAGCTAAATACATCTAGATTAATTGGTCTTGATTTAGGTTCAAAGAGAATTGGTGTAGCTATATGTGATGAAAATCAAAAAATTGCCACACCGCTTAAAACAATAAACAAATCCAAATTTGAAGATCTTATCAATGAATTAGAGGATATTATTAAAGAAAATAATATTAAAGGAATAATTATTGGCAATCCAATTAATATGGATGGTAGCTTAGGTAAATCCTCTCAATCAGTAAATGATGTGTCAAAAGCAATATCAAAAGAAATTGATCTTCCAATAAGTCTTTGGGATGAAAGATTATCAACAGTTGGAGCGTTTAAATTAACCGAAAATTTAGGTATTAACGTAACTAAAAGAGAAAAAAATATAGATAAAAATGCTGCTGCATTTATCTTACAGGGTGCCATAGATTTTATTAATAATTAATACTTGCATTAATCAACCTTTGTGGCTATAGAGTTGGTTTTAATGGCAACTAAAACCAAAGCTATTAAAATTTCTCAAAAACATCTCCTAGGTATTCAAGATTTATCAATAAATGATGTTAATTTAATCTTAAAAGAAGCTGAAAAATTTATTGAATTAAACAAAAGCAAAAATAAAAAATTAGATTTACTTAAGGGGAAAACTCAAATTAACCTCTTTTTTGAACCATCAACAAGAACACAAAGCTCATTTGAACTAGCAGGAAAAAGATTAGGTGCAGATGTTATGTCAATGAATATAACAAACTCAGCAATTAAAAAAGGTGAAACGCTAATAGACACTGCAATGACATTAAATGCAATGCATCCTGATATAATAGTTATTAGACATCAAGATTCAGGAGCTTGTAATCTTTTATCTCAAAAAGTTAATTGTGCTGTTTTAAATGCTGGTGATGGAAGGAGAGAGCACCCTACCCAAGCATTACTTGATGCATTAACTATATTGAATAGGAAAAAAAAAATTCAAGGATTAAAGGTTGCAATTTGTGGAGATATTCTACATTCAAGAGTAGCAAGATCTAATATTTACTTGCTAAACATGTTGGGTGCCGAAGTTAATATTGTAGCTCCTTCAAACCTTTTACCAAAAGATATAGAAAAATTTGGGGTTAATATTTTTTCAAATATGAAGAAAGGTGTAAAAGATTGCGACATAGTAATGATGCTTAGACTTCAAAATGAAAGAATGAGTAGTTCATTCCTGTCATCTAATAGAGAGTATTATGAATACTATGGACTAACACAGGATAAATTAGAATATGCAAAATCAGATTCAATTATTATGCATCCTGGTCCAATGAACCGCGGTATTGAAATTGATACAAAACTAGCTGATGACACCAATATGAGTGTTGTAAAAGAACAAGTTGAATTAGGTGTTGCGATAAGAATGGCATGTTTAAAAATTTTTTGTGAATGATGAAAAAAAAATACTTTATTAACGCAAATATAATTGATCCTCACAACAACATAAGTGAAATAGGAGGATTAATAATAGGCGAAGATGGAAAAATTGCAGGCATTGGCAAAAAGGTGAATAAAAACAACATTCCTAGTAGAGAAAAAGTTATTGATTTAAAAGAGAATTATATCTTCCCAGGTATAGTTGATATGAGAGTGTTTGTTGGTGAGCCAGGTTATGAATATAAAGAAAATTTTAGAACTTTGAGCAATGCTGCATTGTCTGGGGGAGTAACCTCAGTTGTAACAATGCCTAATACAGATCCAATAATCGACAACGTTTCAATAGTAGATTTTTTAAAAAGACGAGGCAGAGATAAATCAAAAATAAATATATTTCCCACAGCATCTCTAACAAAAGGTACTGAAGGTACAAATATGACAGAGTTTGGTCTTCTACAAAGTAAAGGGATAATAGCATTTACAGATGGAATTAAAACAATTCAAAATACAAGAGTTATGTCCAGAATAATGAATTCAGCAAAAGATTTGGGATCATTAATAATGCAACATGCGGAAGATCAAGAATTAGCTGAAAATGGCATGATAAATGATGGAATAATTTCGACAAAACTTGGTTTGCAAGGAATCCCAGAAATAGCTGAACTAATAATTATAGAGAGAGATTTAACATTATTAGAAGAATATAATTGTCGNTATCACATTTCTCAAATTTCATCAGGAAAAGCAGTTGAAATTATTAAAGATAGAAAAGAAAAAGTAAGATTTTCCTGTGGNGTATCAATAAATAATTTATCTTTAAATGAAAATGATATTGGTGACTTTAGAACTTTTTTAAAATTNTCACCTCCACTNAGAACTGAAGATGATAGATTAAGTTTAGTGCAAGGATTAAATGATGGTACAATCGATGTAATAGTTTCAGATCACAAACCTGAAGATGAAGAGCAAAAAAGATTAACATTTGCTCAAGCCGCAACAGGAGCAACTGGTATTGAAACGTTATTATCTTTGTCATTAGAATTATATCACAATGGATCTGTAAAACTTGAAAAAATTATTGCTGCATTAACCTCNAATCCAGCAAAAATTTTGAAAATTAATAAAGGNAATTTATCNGTAGGTAATGATGCAGATTTCTGTATTGTGGATATAAATAAACCTTGGATAGTAAAGCAAGAAAATTTGGTTTCTAAATCAAAAAATACGTCAATTGAAAATAAAAGATTACAAGGAAAAGTAACCAATACATACGTAAAAGGACAAGAGCTTTACAATATTTAAATGGAAATTTTTATTTTATCACTTTTATCATATTTATTAGGTTCTATTCCTTTTGGTTTTTTATTAACAAAAATTTTTTTAAAAAAAGACATAAGAGAAACAGGATCGGGTAATATAGGCGCCACCAATGTTTTAAGAACTGGTAATAAATTTTTAGGTTACTCAACTTTATTACTAGACATTTTAAAAGCGGTTTTGCCAATAATTTATGTTAAATTAAATTATCCAGAATTTATTTACATTTGTTCATTATCTGTTTTTTTAGGACATGTTTTTCCAATATGGTTAAAATTTAAAGGTGGTAAAGGTGTTGCAACATATGTTGGAATGTTGATTATTTTAAATTATTTTTTGGGTATTGTTTTTGGTATNGTTTGGGTAATTACATATTTAATTTCTAAATACTCATCATTAGGATCAATTCTTGGATCATTAAGTGTTCCTATTTTTATATTTTTTTATAGTAATGATAACATTATGTTTTACTTCATAATGTTTATTTTAATTTTTTACACTCATAGAGAAAACGTTAAACGCTTGATAAATAAAGAAGAAACTAAGACAAAAATTTAATAATTTGACAGTTTAACTGTTTTAAGTACGTTCTCTAAATATGAATCTAGTAATTGTTGAAAGTCCAGCAAAAGCAAAAACAATTAATAAATATTTAGGATCAGATTATACAGTTCTTGCAAGCTATGGACATATAAGAGATCTGCCTTCGAAAAATGGTTCTGTTGATCCTGAAAATGATTTTAAAATGATTTGGGAAGTAGATAGTTTTTCAAAAAAATATTTAAAAGAAATTACAGATAGTGCTAAAGATTCAAAAAAAATTATTCTAGCTACTGACCCTGACAGAGAAGGTGAAGCAATAGCTTGGCATGTAAAAGAGTTTCTTGAAGAAAAAAAATTATTAAAAGATAAAGAAGTTGAAAGAGTTGTTTTCAACGAAATAACAAAAAAAGCAGTTACAAATGGAATAGATAATCCAAGAAAAATAGAGCCACATTTAGTTGATGCTTATATGGCAAGAAGAGCTCTAGATTATCTAGTAGGTTTTAATATCTCCCCCATTCTATGGACAAAATTACCAGGTTCTAAATCTGCTGGTCGAGTTCAGTCTGTAGCTCTAAGACTTTTAACCGAAAGAGAACAGGAAATAGAAGTTTTTCAACCAAAAGAATTTTGGACTTTAAATATAATTTTTAAAAATAACAAAAATGAAAAAATAAATACAACTATTTCTCAATTAGATGGAAACAAAGTTGAAAAATTTTCATTTAAAAATAAACAAGATATTAACGACGCTTTATCAAAAATAAAAAATAAAAAATATAGTATAACAGATATAAGCTCAAAAACTTATAACAGAAATCCATCAGGACCTTTTACTACATCAACATTACAACAAACAGCATCCAGTAAACTTGGTTTTGGAGCATCAAGAACAATGCAAATTGCTCAAAGACTATATCAAGGAATTGATATTGAAGGTGAAACTGTAGGATTAATTACTTATATGAGAACAGATGGAACTAATATTTCAAAAGATGCGNTAACATCTTTNAGAGATTTTATAATGCAGAATTATGGTGATAAATATTTACCAGAACAACCTCTAAATTATAGTGGTAAAAAAGCAAAGAATGCTCAAGAAGCTCACGAAGCTATACGTCCAACAGAAATAATNCGAAAACCAGAAGATATGAAAAAATANTTAAGTACTGATCAATATAAACTTTATAATTTAATATGGTCTAGATCTTTATCATCACAAATGCANTCAGCAAANTTTGANAGAAAAACTATTACCATCAACTCAGATGATGATAAAAATNTATTTAAAGCTAGTGGTTCAACATTAAAATTTGATGGTTTCCTTAAACTATATAAGATCGATGAAAATGATNATGACAATGAAAANATTTTGCCAGATGTTGAAAAAGNTGANGTAATGTTTGAAGATCATATTGATGAACAGCACTATACACAACCACCACCTAGATATTCAGAGGCAAGTNTAGTTAAAAAATTAGAGGAGCTAGGAATTGGAAGACCNTCTACTTATGCAAGTATTATTTCAGTAATAGCTAATAGAGGTTATGCTGANATAAATAATAAAAGATTTTTCCCAACTGATAGAGGGAAATTACTTTCTGCTTTTTTAGAAAAATTATTTACCAAATATGTNGATTATGATTTTACTGCNAAATTAGAAGATCAATTAGATGATATAACATCAGGTAAGGAAAATTGGATAAAAGTTTTAGAGAACTTTTGGAAAGACTTTAATTCTAATGTTTCAGGTGTGAAAGAAAAAAGAACCAGAGAAGTATTAGACCTATTAAATGAAAGTCTTGGATCACTAATATTTGAGGTCGATAAGGATGGAAATATTGATAGAAAATGCAAGCTTTGTGAATCNGGGCAATTAAGTTTAAAAAATAGTTTTAGAGGTGGTGCTTTTATTGGGTGNTCAAATTATCCNGANTGCAAATTTACAAGACCACTATCAAAATCTAAAGCAGCACAACAATTGACACTAGCAGAACCTAAATTCATTGGAAAAAATGATAAAGGTAAAGATATTTTTCTTAAAAATGGAAGATTTGGCCCATATTTGCAATTTGAGAAAGAAATCATAGAGGAAGATGAAAAAACTAAAAAGAAAAAAAGAAAATTAAAGAAAGAAGAAAATAATTTAAAAAATGTTTCTATCCCTAAAGGAATTGAGATTGAAAATATTGATTTAGAAAAGGCAAAATACTTATGCTCATTACCATTAAGTTTAGGTAAAAATCCTGAAAATGATAAAGATATTACTGTGAATGTTGGAAGATTTGGTCCTTACCTTAAATGTGAAAATAAATCTGCTAGACTAGAAAATGTGGACGAATTATTCACAATTGGATTAAATAGAGCTGTTACATTAATTGCTGAAGCTAAACCAGGAAGAATTTCATCATCTATGATAAAAGATTTAGGAGAACACCCTGAAGATAAAAAGCCAGTTAGAATCATGAAAGGTCAGTATGGTCCTTACATTAAATACAAATCNTTAAATGCGACTATACCTGAAGAAAAAGATCCTGTTGAATTAACTATGGAAGAAGCATTAATTTTAATTGAGAAAAGAAAAGAATACGATAGAAATAAAAAGAAAAAGAAANGCAAATAATGTCNGCAGATGAAAATTTAANGAANTTAAATATNAAATTACCAAAAGCNAATGATCCTGTTGGATCATATGCTGCTACAAGAATATCTNGAAATTTACTATANATATCTGGTCAAATATCAATTGATGANAATGGAAATTTAATTAANGGNAAACTCGGAAAAGATTATAATACTGAACAAGGTTATGAGGCAGCTAAAAGATGTGCATTAAGTATAATATCTCAAGCAAANAAAGCATGCGGTGATGATTTATCCAAAATTAAATCATGTTTGAAACTNACTGGATATGTTAATTCTACTGATGATTTTACTGANCAACCAAAAGTCATAAATGGAGCTTCAGATCTAATAAAAANNGTATTTGATGAAGCTGGNTCACATGCAAGAGCTGCTGTAAGNACTAANAGCCTTCCATTAGGTGTNGCAGTTGAAGTTGATGCAATATTTGATCTTAATTAATTATCTACCAATACTAAAATAATTTATTTTATTTTTTTTCATTTCAGAAGTTGANTAAAGATTTCTCATATCAAAAACTTTAAAATTTCTTTTTTTNNTAATTTTTTTAAAGTTGANTTGNTTAAATTCATTCCANTCTGTNTGAATAATTATTANATCTGCNNTTTTNCANGCATCTTTTATATTTTCAAAAAANNTTANATTTTTNGATTTNAATTCNTNTTTCTTNCCNGTTGGTTCNTAATAATTTATATNTGCACCTTTNCTTGNTAANGCTGGTATCANTTTTAATGANGANGANTCTCTCATNTCATCAGTNCCTGGTTTAAAAGTAACACCCAAAAATGTAATNTTTTTATTTTTAATTTTGTTNTTCATTATTTTGCTAATTNTATTTANTAATAAATTAGNTCTTTTATCATTTGAATTNATTACTGATTTTACAACTGAAAGATTTGTNTTAAANANTCNANCAGTTGAAACNAGTGCNCTTGTATCNTTTGGAAAACATGATCCACCGTANGCTGGGCCTGCACGTANAAATCTGCTTCCNATNCTTTCATCTAAACCCATGCCAATTGCNACTTCTTTAACATCTATNTTTGANTTTTCACATAAATTGGCTATTTCATTAATNAATGTAATTTTNGTNGCTAAAAAAGCGTTTGATGCATATTTAATTAGTTCTGCAGATCTTCTAGAAGTATGAAAATATCTTCCACCTTTCTTAATTAAAGGGAAATATAATTTTTTCATAATTTTATTTGCTTTATTACTGCTAGTACCTACAACAACTCTATCTGGGAATTGAAAATCTCTAATAGCTTCACCTTCTCTTAAAAATTCAGGGTTAGATACAACATCAAACTTATTTTTATTTTTATTTGATTTTAAAATTTTTGTAATTTTATCACCCGTGGTTACTGGAACTGTGGATTTAGTTACTATTATTTTATACCTGTTTAGATTAGATTTTATACTCTTGGTAACATTAAATACATATTTCAAATCAGCTTTATTATTTTTGGTAGGAGTTCCAACGCAAANNAATATGATATCTGACTTTTTTATTGANNTNGAAATATCTGTTGTAAATAAAAGTCTTTTTTTTTTTAAATTTCTTACAACCAATTCNTGAAGACCAGGTTCNTAAATTGGCATTATTCCTTTATTTAATTTTTCTATAATTTCTNTNTTAATATCAACACATGTAACTGTATTACCTAAGTCAGAAAAACANGCNCCANTAACTAANCCAACATAACCAGATCCTATAATNCANATTTTCATAANTTAGAAATTTCAATTCCAGATTTAATATAACCTTTCATAGATCCACAATCTAAATAATTACCTGCAAATTTATGTCCAATGAATAAATATTGATCTAATATCATTCGTCTTATTGCATCTGTAATATGTATTTCACCACCTTTACCTTTTTTTTGATTTTGTAGATAATGAAAAATTTTCNTTGATAATATATATCTACCTATAACTGCGTTATTTGAAGGTGCATCTTTAGTATTAGGTTTTTCAATTACATCTGCAATTTTAAAATTTAATTTGTCAATATTTTTTTTAATTGAATAAATTCCCCAACGATCTACATTATTTTTTTTAACTTTCATGCTAGCCATTACAGATCCTTTTAATTTTTTATGAATTTTTATCATATCTTTTGAACAATTCTTTTTCATAATTAAATCATCNGGTAACAACATTAAAAAATAATCATTTTTTATAAACTTTTTTGTTTTGAGTACAGCATCACCAGTTCCCATGGGTTTATTTTGATAAACAAATTTGATTTTTTTTCTAAAAAAAAGAATTTTTTTATACTCTTTAATTATTCTGGGATCTTTCTTTTTTTTAATAATTGATTTGTAAAAATTATCATTATTGAAATATTTCCTTATCATCTCTTTTTTTTTTGAAATAATAAAAATTATTTCACTTACACCAGCTTCAATACATTCATCTAAAATATACTCAATACCTGGTTTTCCATTTATTGGGAGAAGTTCTTTAGGAAAAACACTTGTTAAAGGTAGCAAACGTGTACCCAAACCGGCAAGAGGAATAATAGCTTGTTTAATCATTAAGATGTTTTACTTATAATCATATTTATTAAAAATGAAAATTTTAAAAAATATTTTTGAACTAAATAAGGCAGTA
>FUFK010057562.1_pt1 | contig 15316 bp, 4 predicted proteins | sample 1021851 | NCBI WGS metagenome assembly FUFK01 (sample SAMEA51879418, study PRJEB19060) | metagenome | reverse complement strand
AGCGGCGATCAGGTAGTATTAACCATTAAAGCTAACGAAACACTAGTCCAGGGTAATTTTGACAATGACGCCTCAACTAGCGAAGCGGCTTATATGGTATTTAACGTAGGGCAGAGCACCAACGTTACAGTTACACCCTCCTTATCAGGTATAGCAGGAAATAACAGTAGCGAGTTTTCAGCAACAGTAACCATCAACGACGATAATGAGACATCGAATACTAATGTTGATTTCTCTATTACCGGCATCTACGATCGGGCAGGCAATGAGACATCAATAACCTCTAATGTGCCTACCATTGGCGAAGCTGTCTATTACGACAGTAATAATCCATCAGTTGAGACTATGGAACATATTGTACCAGATAATAACAACAACCCTAACCCGTTCAGAGCAAAGAATGGAGACGCGGTTAAATTATCTTTTTCGACGAGTGAGGTCCTTGATTACAACTGGGATGAGGACATTAATAATAGACCACAGGTAACATTTCAGGGAGGAGCGGGTAATGGAAACATATTTAACTCATCAACCATTGCCAGTGTGGGAGATTTACAGAATTTTACTGCTGAATTGGATAATGTATCAGGTCTGCAGGATGGTGAGCTGAGGTTTTCACTTACTTACCGAGATCTATCTGGTAACCAGGCAAATGCCTATACAGCTCTAGATGATGAGGCGACCAGAATAACTGTTGATAATTCAGCTCCAGGAATTGATGCTCTGACTATCGCCTCAAGCCAATCTGGGAACACATCCTACGCAAGAATAGGAGAGACCGTAACCGTAACCGTAGATGCCAACGAGGAACTTAGAAATCTTTCAAAGGATGGAATAGGCATCAATGGATTTGATGATGGTGTTGCAGGTACCATTGGAGGTCTGGCAGCAACAGCAACTCTCCAAGGAGGTACAAACGGCCAGGTATGGATACTTGCTGCTGAAATGGGTGAGGGCCACCCAGAGGGTTTATTAGAATTTTCATTAACTATTACGGACATGGCAGGTAATCAAACCGCCCTAACGCAAGCAGATCTTACCTCGGGAAGTTCAGTTACTTTCGATAAGACAGCTCCAACGCTCTCAAATGTTTCTATTGAGGCAACTAGCCAAGCGGAGGCCTACAAAGCATGGGCAGCCGAGGGTTCCACCGTTACGCTAGCTTTTGAAGCCAATGAAGATCTTAAGGTAGATCCTACTGTAAACATTGCAGGTGCGGCAGCAACGAAACAAACACAGGATGGTAGAGCATATACGTATGCAATAACCGCAACGCAAGGAACGCATGAGGAAAATGATACTGGTAATCCAATTGCCAATTTTACTATTGACTTCAAAAACATGGCCAATATTGATGGCACGCAGGTAACGCAAAATACCGCCGGAGTTACCGGGACCGTGACCATCGACTACACTGCCCCCACTCTTGAGGGTGTTTACATTAAATCAGACAACAGCGTTGACACATCTTACGCCAGATCAGGAAGTGTTGTTACGCTAAAATTTGCAGGGGCTGATAATCTTAGCGAGGGGCTCCTTAGACCAGGACTTGTTGTTGAATATGACTACCTAAGTGGTGCTTTAGCGACAACTGAAGTAGGGGATGCGACAGATAAGAATTGGACCGCTAGCGCTCAAATGGATGGGACCGTAACCGAGCAGGTGCTAACCTTCCGAGTCAGTGGTTTTCAAGATCTTGCTGGTAACACAGGTACAGCTGTAACCGCTAGGTCAGGCGGGAAAAATGTTACCTATGATCAAACCCTTCCGACCCTCTCGGGTCTAACGATGAATTCAAACAACGCAAACAATGATCAATTATCTCTCGTCGGAAACAAGATTACAATGCTCATCACAGTAGACCAGACGGTTGAAGCCAATGGCATACAGGTGCCTGTTGTAACCATAGCAAATAGGACCTCTACCGATGGAGATGTTACTATTTTAGATGATTTAAATGTAAACGCGGCTGAAAACGGGAACCTCGTTTATAATGCTAACTACATTATGCAAGAGTCTGACACAGAGACCGATTCCATTGAGTTTCAGGTCGCATTCTCTGACCTCGCCGGTAATGCTGGAACGGCTGTCACTGCCTTGGTCAATGATGATGGTGTCAGCTTTGACAAAACTGCTCCAGATTTTACTAACCAGGCTATCGGATCAAGTGTGTCGATAAGATCGAGCAATACAAATGACAATTCACTAGTCACAGTCGGCGATAATATTATTATTACTCTCACATCTGCCGAAGCTTTAGCGGCAGGAACCAAACCATCGGTAAATGTATTAGGAAGTGCTGCAAACGTTAGTTCTAACGTTGCAAACACCATTTTCACAGTGACATACCCTGTAGACGGCAACGAGGCTAACATAACAAATAATCAGGTCATTTATTTTGATGTTGAGGCAGGATACGAGGATCCAACCGGAAACGCGGGATCTGCCGTAACCCAGACCGCAGCATCTTTTGAAAATGCCACGCTCGTATCAACAGACGGCAGCTACGTACTGTATGATATCACCCCTCCTGTTTTTGAGCAGGTGCGAATAAAATCAAGTAATGCTAATGATACAACGCTTGCAAAGGCAGGAGAGGTAATTACACTTACAATGGTTTCAGATACTCCTATAAAGACCGCGACTAAGCCAACTATTTCAATAGCAAATAATGTTATCCCCGATGGTGATATTACAAGAGTTTCCAACACAAAATTTACTGCCACATATACCATGCAGGATAATGCTAACGATAATAACTACGATGACCCTACCCAAAAAATTCCAATTAGCATAACAGCATACGATGATGCAGCTGGGAATACTGGTGACGCGGTTACAAACACAACCAATCCCGCCGAGAGTTATGTTGTATACGATAACACTAACCCGACCCTTTCTCAGGTATCGATCGTTTCAAACCAAGATGCTAATGATCCAACACTTGCCATCCCAGGGAGCACGGTCACTCTTACTTTCGTTGCAGATGAAACAATACAGGAGCCAACTATCACAATAGCTGGTAGGCCTCCAGACAATTTGGTGGGTACTAATACAAATAAAAATTGGACCGCAACTATTGTCATGCTTGAGGACGATGACGATGCGGTTGACCCTGTGCCATTCTCAGTTACATACTCCGATCTGGTTGGTAACAGCGGAACACCGCTCGATCAGGGTGATACCAATGACGGTTCAACAATAAGTTTCGATAAAACAAAGCCCACACTAAGCGCGATTTACTTCCGTTCCGAGAGCAGTACTAGCTCTGATAGCTCCTACGCTAACCCAGAAACAAATTTGAGTATACGGTTTAAAGTAAGTGAGCCGCTTGCGAACCTTGATATTTATATCAACAACGAGAGAGGAAGATTTCCGGCTGTTGGTGGTGACGCTGTTACCATCACAAAAATAGTTGCTTGGAATGGTGTCTTTGAACAGTGGAAGGCTGTGTACACAATAACGGATGCAACAGATGATAACGATGGTGCCGGCGTGGTTATTCCCTTTTCTATAGATTTTACTGACCTGAACGCCTATGCAGGAACCCAGGTGACAGAGACTACGGACGATAAGTACGTAACTTTTGATAAGACAGCGCCTATAGTGACAAATTTCATTTACACTTCCAATAATGGAAACAACTCTCTCCTTGCAAGGCAGGATGATACCATCACCGCTGAGCTTACCGTTAATGAGCTTGTTCAGACTCCAACGATGAAGGTTGGGGGCAATGCCGTGACAGAGACGGTTGGTGCCACTGCAATATCATGGACTGCTACTCATGTACTTAACACCGATGATACGGAGGGACAGATTGCAATTGATCTTGTCAGCTTCAAAGATTATGCTGGGAACGATGGCCAGGCAAGGTCTACAACTACCAGTGGAGAGTATGTGACCTATGATAAGACCAGACCTGTATTAAGAACTGTAAGCGTAGCAAGCAACAATACTTTCAGTTCAGGTACTCTCGCAAAAGAGCAAGATGTCGTTACAATTACTATCTCTACTTCGGATGATGACAACGTAGGTGAGCTCATCACTGAGCCAACTGTTAGCATGCTTGGAGGAGCGGAAAACGTTACTGTTAGCCCTAATACTCCTAACGCTACAGAGGATAGAACATGGACCGCATCTAAAACTGTTGTATCATCTACCGCAGAGACAGAGGTTGTTTTTTCAATAACCTATTCAGATTTAGCAGGGAATGAGGGTGCAGCCGCGGCCGAAGCAATTTTACAGGATGCCGATGGAACAAACGTTACTGTGGACCGCACGAAGACAGATGTGTCAACCTTGTCTCTCGATTTAGTGGATGCATCAGACAGTGGGGTCAGTAACTCAGATAATCTCACAAAAGAGACAAAGCCTACTTTTAGTCTAACGGGATTAACAGCCGCTCCTGTCAGTGCTGCAACCGACTCGATTTATATTGTTATTGGTACGGACACAACCATTCGCAGCAAGGTAAACGCAAATGAAATGACATTTACTGTCCCAGCAGATAAGGAGCTTGCAAACCAGGTTGCCGCGTATTCTGCTACGGTACTAACAAAAGACCTTGTTGGTAACCTATCAGACCCCAGTAATGCATTTTTATTTAGAGTAGATACTCAGGCTCCTGCCACAGGCAGTGTCCTAGATCTTGTTGCTGATGATGATATTGGCTTTAGCGATACCGATAACCGAACAAACGATCGAACGCCTCGTTTTCAGGTAACATCTCTAGATCCTGGAAAAAGACATTTAGTTGATATTTACTACGATGCAGTGTCTGCGGGACTGAATGATCAGCTTGTTGGGTCATTTAGAATGGCACAGGCTGAGCTTGATGTTTTCCAGATTGGATCTAGGCTAAACGATGATACCTACAGCTTCACATATTTTGTTACAGACTCGGCTGGTAATGTGTCTTCAGAGAGCGCCGCTCTATCTGTGGTTGTAGACAGCACTGCATCTGCTGCGCCAGATGCACCAGATCTTGTGGATGCCTTTGACATGGGCACATCGAGCTCAGATAACTTGACTAATTTATCAACATTTGATCTACAGGTTACAAGCGTTACTGCCGGTGACAGTATTCACATCAAGAACGCTGCCAATAATATTGTAGGCCGAGGGATTGTAGGACTGGGCCAAAATACTGCTACAGTAAGCATAGTAGGAGCAACCAGCGATAATTATTTTGCCTTTGCCCTTGATGAGGCGGGCAACACCTCAGCCACTTCATTGGGTGTCAACATAACCGTTGATCAGGATCCCACTGACGTTGATGGCTTAGATGTCAATGGCAATACCGTCTTCACTGATCCAGGTGATATTGAACCAGTTGTCATTGACCTAGACACCGACTCTGATACAGGTATTCTTGGAGACGATAATCTTACCAACGACGTCACTCCAAGCTTTACAGTTTCTAATCTAACTGCTACCGATTCTGTTTTCCTATATTTTGGCGACACTGACTCTATTGCGGGATACGTTTCAGTGGGCACAACCCACTCTTTCACCGTGCCATCAGCCAAGGAGCTCGCTGATAACCTATACACATTCACCATTAAGACGAGAGACTATGCGGGTAATTTATCTGGCGCCTCGAACCCATTAGAGGTAAATATAGATGCAACCCCGCATACCATCGCTAGTGCCCCTGATCTTCTTGCGGAGGACGACACCGGTATCGACGACGCGGATAACATAACCAATATAAGAATACCTAGTTTTTCATTCAGCCAGCTACCATCGGTTAGAGATTCTCTAAGACTTTTTGTAGATAATGGAATAACGAACCAGTTTGTCATTGGAGGCAGGAAGGGCCTTGATAAGCTTAGAGACAGCCTCACAGTGCCAAATGGTTCAAGATTGGACGAGGGCTCTTATGATTTTACTTTCGTGATTATTGACTCTGCCGGCAATGCCTCTGCGGCAAGTGCTGCAACAACCATTCGTGTTGATTTTACGCCTCCAAATGCACCAACCGTCCCAGATTTAAGTGGTGCGGATGACTCGGGTATTTCCGATAGTGATAATCTTACAAAGGCGGCGACGATGAATCTGACAACAACCGGTTTTACTGCTGGCGATTTTGGTCTTCTCTACAAAATTGATGCTACCCCTGACACGACGCTGATTGATTCGGTAATAGCCACAGACTCAGGCTCCCTGACCTACGCTGTGACAAACGATCTAGAGGGATCATTTAATTTTTACGCAGTGGCTCAAGACACAGCAGGAAACAGATCAGATAACTCACTACTTGAAAACATTGTGGTTGACCAGACTGCTCCATCAATGACCGGGGTTACGATAGATCTGGACGATGCATCTGACACCGGTATAAAAAACGATGATAATCTTACAAATGACGCGACCCCAACATTTACAGTGGCAAATGTTACGGCCACAGACTCTGTGTTTCTTTACTTTAATGATACTGACTCACTGAAACTAAAAGCAGGAGTCTCTACTGTTGGCTTTAACGGCGACATTTCTGATGACGGTGCATATGTAGCAACGGTAAAATCAAAAGATATTGCGGGGAACCTGTCGGGTCCTTCTCCGTCATTATCTTTTAGAATTGATACCACCCCTTTTGTGGCTACGCAGGCACCAGATCTGATGGCTGATTTTGATTCAGGAATCTCGAGCACTGATGATACAACGAACTCCAGAATACCGCAGTTCGAGATAAGGGGGCTTCCTGCAATAGCCGATTCGCTACATCTGTTTGTAAAATCTGGTATCAGTAACAACCTGGTTTCTAAAACGCGAAAATCGTACAATGTTTATAAAGATACGCTTGAGGTTCCGTTATCTGAGCAGTTGGGAACAGGCAACTATATTATTTCTTACACAGTGATCGACTCTGCAGGTAATACATCACTGCCGAGCCCTCCAGACACCATTTACGTTGATTTCACACCGCCTAATGAACCAGGGTTACCTCTGCTTGAGAGCGCGTCAGATTTTGGAGAATCGACTTCTGATAATATTACCAACCAAGACAGAGTAGACATTACCCTCGTAGACATCCTATCAGGAAACTCTGGTTTGTTGTACAGAATTTCTGGAGACGATACTACATTTGCTGACTCCAGTTTACTTTCCCCGGCTGATGAGAAATTGACCTTTACCTATGGTACGCCAGAAACTAATACCTATAAATTTACCTCAGTCCAGGTTGATACAGCTGGAAATCGCTCAGGGTATTCGCCGGCGTTTACCCTTGAGATTGATCGTGTAGCCCCATCAGCCCAGATATCATATGGTAGCGTGGCAGGTGATAGTCTGGTGCGCAGTGCTGATGTAAGCTCCCTAGCAACCTTTGAGTTTGATGAGTCTATGGACTCCGTGAATGTGCCAACGATTAATATAGACTATCCTGAGGTCGATAATCTGCTAGATCTCACCAACCAGGCGCTTACCAGAGCCAGCGGAGATACTACCTGGACATATAACATTCCTCTGAATACGGCCGGTCTTGAAGATATCGATGGAGACATTACAATAACGCTCAACGCTTCTGATGTTGCGGGCAATCCTATTACAGCTCCAAACATATCGGGACTCACCGCACTCAGGGTGGATAACACCCCGGCCCTGTTTGATTCCTTGAGCCCTGGAAGTAACTCATTTAACAACGTCCTTAATAATTTTAGCTGGAACCTATCTGAATCGATTGACACCGGGTACGTGACGTTTAGAAGGCGCTCGGATGGAACCAGGCTTGATATCCCGTTACTTGGAACGGAGAGAGAGGCGGGCTCAAGAGTAGCAGCTGGTTTTACCGCAGGAGACCCGATATTGAGCGAGGAACTATATGATGTGATATTTACGAGCATTGACACCGCAGGCAACACAGGCTTGGATACGGTTTCTAACTACACGTATGATATAACGCCTCCTGAGGTTCTGGTTACCTTTAGTGAATTGTACGCAAGCATGGATCAGACAGATACTGTTTTTGCTACATTCACCGAGAAGATAGCACCGGCGCCAAATATTTTAATTGATTGGAACACATTAAGTGTTCCTCCCACTAATGTTGCTATGAGCCCTGTTGCGGGAGGTGACTCAACCAAATGGTTCCGCGAGCTCATAATTCCGAACGCTGATCAAGGATTCATAAGTGACATATCCATTACGGCTACCGACCTTGCAACAAATCCGCTAGATCCTGCTGGCTTTTCAATGCCTGACATTCTTTATATTGACAAAACTGAAGCCTCTGCAGATTTTCAGTACACAAACACCACTAACCCTGCTTTAGAGACGGCAAATGTTGGTATCGGAGGAGACATTGTACGAGTGACGGTGGTGATGAATGAGCCATTAGAGACATTAGATCCCGGTCCAACGCTCAATATTACCTACGGTTGGGAACAGGGAAGCAACGAGACCGGAACCATTATCACTGGATTTCTGCCAACTGAAACGATAGATAATGATAGCACTTGGATTTTCGACCTTACGCTCTCAGATCTTGTTGAGGACGATGGTTACATCAGGTTTGAGCTCATCGCTGAAGATAGAGCAAATAATGTAGTAACCACTTTCAGAAATAATGAAATTTTTCTTGTTGATAATCTTGCCCCTGCAGATTTTACTACTGGCGTTATAAGCGTGTATGGAGCTAACCCGGTTCAGGGTTGGATAACGGGAATAACGGATTCAATAGGTGTTGTGGTACCAATTCAGAGCAACGAGGAGGATCCGACATTGTTCGAAGGAGGTCAGGTGGAGCTTCAGTTCTACAACATGAACAGAGGAACTAGTTGGGTAACTCCTGAGTCTCCAGGAACCACATTTACCCTTGGAGATTCGATAATGGAATCGGGTGATGAGATATTTTACAGGCACATAAATGCCCTCTATGCTGTCATGCCCCAGGGTAGCGATCTCAAGACAGGTGACTCCCTCGCGGTTCGTGCAAGGGTCATAGACCGTCACGGTAATGCAACAGTCGGAACAGAGAGCCTGACTCGTTTAGCTTTTGACCCCACTGCTCCCGTTGNTGGCGCCGTTACAGGTGGTAGTTTTACATCAGGAGATACACTATTTTCGAGTGATTCATTAAAAATTGAGTGGTCTGCTTTCACAGAGACCGATGAGGACGAGTCAGGAGTTGACCGGTACGAGGTTTCAATCCTAAAGCTGGATGATCAAAACACGGGTACAATTATTTTTGGATGGGATACTCTTGGATCAAATGTGACAACATTTTGGGATAGTACATATCTTGAGCATAACAATCGNTATGTGGGCCATGTCAGGGCGTTTGATGTTGCCGGGAATATATCCGACACCCTGGTAACGGACATCATACTCAGATACAACTCGAACCCTGTCATTACTGCGCTTTCAAATGCTGTGCTCAATGAGGATTTTTTCTGGACAGATACTGTTAAGTTCACGGATCTGGACCTAAACGTTTTGCAGGGCGATTCTTTTACATTCAAGGCTAAAACTATGCGAACTGTGGGTGATACGGCAACAGGCTCCGTCCTTATTGACTCAATAGGGGCTCTAACCTGGACCCCAACGCAGGATGATACAGGAACATATACGATAGAGATTGTTATAGAGGACGCCTATGCGCTGACAGATACGTTCAACCTGCCACTTATGGTAAACGCCGTTAACGATACACCTGTATTTGTGATTCCAAGCTCAGGTAGTGACCCTTATTATATTCATCAGTGGGATGAAGATCAGCCTGCCGATACGCTTGTATTAAGTAGATTTATATCGGATGTCGATAATGATATCACAACCGAGATAACCTGGCAGGCGGTAATATTAGATACCTCACAGCTTGATGAGGATTATCCTCTTGGCAGGGTTGTTGTAAGTCCCAACACGCCATGGGAGGTGCATGCTGCCCTCAATAGGCAGTATCTGGGCTTTGATCCACATTATAGATCAAAAGGAGTGAATAGTCTGCCTGCTGAGACTTTGAGGCTCATTACCAATACGCGCACGAACCCACTCATAAGTGTTGATATTGATGTAAAGAGCTACGGAGAAGGAGCCCAGGATTCAGTCATAGCGACCTTCGCGAGCGGCTCAAACTACCACGGTGCGAACCATAGAATTATTTTCATTGCAAGAGATGATGGTGGCGCATTTGCTAGAGATACGATACACGCATCTATCATAGCACAGAATGATCCTCCAANAATAGCCAAAGATATGATTGATGAGGTCATTGAGATGTGGGAGAATGATACGCTGGNAATGGAGTTCGGTCAGTATGTAACAGATATTGATGATACATCATTGGTGTTCACTATCAGCTCTGTCGTTGATCCAGAAGTTGGTAACGACAATAAGNTTACNATCAGCCCATCCGTTGAGTTCGAGGGTGAGATGGACAGNGTGAGCTTCACATCATACAATCTNGGTGACTCGGTACAATTTATACCAGAAAAACTGTGGGATGACTATGTAGTTATCAAAGTAAAAGTCTCCGACAATGTCTCTTTTGATGAGACTACCTTTACTCTTGACGTAAAGCATGTTGAGAGGCCAAAGCTCGCTGTTTCCGTTCTTCAGCAGAATGCTTTCACAAAATTTCTTCAGGTGATTATAAACGACACGTCTTCAAAAACAACCAACCTCTCCATGGAGGTTCAAAACCAGCCAATTGAGTTGGATACGATTGCACCCTATACCTACAGTGGCTTTCTCAGTTTCGAAGCCTCTGGAAGTTATTCCATAGATATATACGCTAACGCCCAGGTAGGTGACACTACACTGAGTGAGTCCTTTGCCTTAGCCGCTGGAAGTGCAGCAAACAGGTGGTCTGGTAGAAGTTTCGATGGTCGCTTTTCTGTTTCAGGTAATCCCGGAACCATATCATTTGATCAGCCCTTTTTAATAGCGGATTCTAGTCTATTTGAAAAACATTTTTACGACCGCGCCTCTTATGTGCTTGGCAATGAAAATTTTTACTTTAATAACCCGGTAGAAGTGAGATTTGCTAGTGACAGGGATGACCTTGCTGTATACATTAGGGAAAACGGTGTGCAGTGGCAGGAGCTTCCTTCGCTCACAATCAATAATGAGATATATACTCTCACCGATCAGTCAGGATATTTTAGACTAGGGCCTAAAACAATTATTGTACCTGAGCAAACAAGCATTCACCAAAATTATCCTAATCCTTTTAACCCCAACACAACTATTCGTTACGATGTAGGTTTGTTGGATGGTTTAAGGCAGAATGTTTCGATTAATATTTATAACCTAGTTGGTCAGAACATTGCAACTTTGGTCAAAGATCAAGATCAAATTGGTCAGTTCAAGGTGCAGTGGGATGGTTTTGATAAGCACGGTCAGCAGGTGGCATCAGGGATTTATTTTGTGCAGCTCACAACAAAAACTGGAATTGTCAAAAATAAAAAGATGATGTTACTAAAATGATGTTCATAAAATACACAATCGCACTATTTTTTGGCATAATCTATCTCATTCAGATATCTGCATGCAGGGGCGACGTCGAGGCAAATGATGCTGACCTCTCCAGCTATGGATGGGTCTTATATGAGTCGGGGGATTATGTTGAGGCCTTGGACTGGTTTACTACAGCAATAAGGGACGACTCCTCACACTCTGACGCGTACAACGGTGTCGGATGGACTATGGGTCATCTAAGGCAACAAGACTCCTCTATCTATTATTTTAACAAGTATCTTGAGAGAGATACAACATCCTTTGAAAATAGGCTGGACTTTTATGCAGGATTAGCTTTTGGGTACAATGCAGATGGGAACGATGTAAAAGCAAGACAGTACGCACAGACATATTTTTTTGGTAGCCAAAATTCTGAGATAGGCGATCCAGATTGGTGTTTTTGTCACAAAAAAGATATTAACCAGTTAGATGTAAGGCTTGTTCTGGCCATTTCGGAATATCGTCTTGGTCTTTTTACAAACTGTCAATCTTCGATAAACAAAATATATGGTGATATTGCGAGACAGTTAAAATCAGGTGAAACAAACAGCGTTGATACAGACTATGTAGACTCTGATGGTAGTGGATCCTTCAATGCTGGCGATCAATTGTTTAATGGCGAGTGGCAAGACTCAGGGGAGGAGATAGGCGTTCTTGAGGAATTGGAAATAAAGTTTTTTGATGAGTATCCACTTAACTACGATGTCACGAGCGTATTGTCCCGAACATATTTAGCTAATCACCTTTCTATTTTGCAGGGACATCTTTCACCACCTAAGGGCGAAAACGGTCTCAACTGCTCTGAAAATGATGGGCAAGGGGGTGGATATTGTCAGTAGAGCCTTCTGGCTCAGCCCTCTCATCCAAGAACTCCCATGATTACTGGATAAGAAAAGCACTTCGCCTAGCTCAAAAAGCTTACACTCTCGGGGAAGTTCCTGTTGGTGCATTAATTATTAAAGATAATAGGGTCATAGGACAAGGATTTAATCAGAGGGAGGGTTTAAATGATCCGACAGCTCACGCCGAAATACTTGCGATAACCGCTGCATCAAATACCATAGGCAATTGGCGTCTGGACAATTGCGATATTTATGTAACAAAGGAGCCTTGTCCAATGTGCGCTGGTGCTATAATCAGTGCCAGAATACGAGGTTTATTTTTTGGTGCATTTGATGAGAAAAAGGGCTGCTGTGGGTCTTTATATCAGCTCTGTGGAGATAGGCGCTTAGATAGCATAACAAGCGTGAGAGGAGGTATTCTTGAGGACGAGTGCTCCAGTATTTTAAAAGAATTTTTTATCTCAAAACGGGGTCAATAGCTTCAATTAAAAAATCTATAACATATTGTATCGAACGATTGTGCCCTAGGCGATTATCTTTCCAAGTTTTGGGTAGCTGAATTTGGACGCCGTTATTAAGACTTACATCCTGAGGATCCATTTCTAGCTTTTTAAATGCACCGTCACTCATGTGGTCTGTTTTCCATTGGGTATATTTTACAGATGGGCTAAAAGTATATGTAGTTTTGCCCTTTGTTTGACAAGCGTTTAACCTTTCATAAGATCCGGATAATGGTGCAGCGATAGCATGTACTGACAATGGAAAGCTGTGGTTCCATTTTTCCGCGATATCTGATACAATAAGCCCTCCATAGCTGTGCCCAATTATCCATAGTGAATCTAGTTGTTTGTTTTTGCTAACTATACTGTCTATTGCGTTATCTAATATATTGGCACTTTTTTCTGGGCACTCATTCCAGTTGTGTTTAAGCCACCATATTGATCGTTTACAACCAGCAAGCTTTAGAATAGCTTTTGTCCACTCATACCCTTTTTTGGGCCAGGATAAAGGGTAATAACCATGAACCAGCATTATGCCAAATGATGAGTCCTGAACGGAGATTCCATCTAAAGAATATAAACCATCGCTGCGTTCAATAAGATAACCATCGTATGCTGATTGATCGGATGTGATCTCGTTTAAAAAAAAGTCCTGGTAATATTTATCACTGCATCCTGAAACAAGAATAAAACTAAAAATAATTTTGACTCTACTCATACTTACCGTTGACATGAATCTTAGATGAAATGGATCACTTTGGTTATTTAGTTTCTTTTAGTTTGAAGTGCTTAGCGATTCTGGATCGCTAAACTGTAGTCTCTACTTTCCATTCCGAAGTTAAACATACCGTATGAGGTTAAAACTTCTCCTTGAACGGCGCCATTTTCTCCAATTTTTAATACAAAAATGCATCAGGATTATTGATCTTGTTAGATGGTAATTTACAACAACAGCATCAGGGGTAGACAAGTTCAAAAGAAAAGATTGTTGTAAGTAAGATTGCTTGTAAGTAATGCACAACCATAGCTCCTTAATAGATAAGGTGAGTCATTTATTTTGGTTTCAGTTTTTAAATGATAGCTCAAAACTATTGAGGTTATAAAACAAATTCGAGAATTGATGCAAAAAGCTAACTCTTAGCTTTCATTTTTTGAAACTAGAATAAGTTTTTAATCTTTAAACGCCTAGCCTAATAGAGTTATAGTATGCGTAAAGTGAGTCACCTACAGCCTCTATATCATGGTTTTTTCTCACCCATTCTAGCCCCCTGGAACCCAGATAGGATATTTTTTCTCTATCCTCAACTAGACCGCGCAGTGTTTTCTCAAGAATATCTTTATCTATATGTAAAAATGGATGATTAGGAATGAATTCATTGTAGCTTTGATTCATCTCTGTGAGGGTACAGATGCCCATTGACAGAGACTCAATAGAGTTCATACCGTATCCCCAGCCTCCTTTGTTTCCAATTTGGTCAATAAAAATATCAGATTGAGCCTTGCGCCTCATTGCTGCTGAATGAGGGAGACCCTCGATAAGATCAAAAGTTATTTTCCCTTCTTTTTGAAGCTTTACGCATACACTAATTACAACCTCCGATCCTTTGTAATATCTGTTCGTCGGTGCATGTGATACTCGTAATTTTTCATTAAGGTCAGACCTTTTTTGGTAGGAAGATGTAGAGAATGGGAGGAATAAATAATTAATGTCAGGATGTTTTTCTAATAGGTCAAGCTCATTTGTTAAGTTTAAATCAGCCAACTTATCAATTTTCGGCATGACACCCCTTGCTCTTAAATCCTCGCCATGATAGTGGCATACAATTTTCTTTCCCCTTTTTTTGAGACCTTGCACAAAAAATTCGTTTTTCAAGAAATCCATTCCGCTTTCAAAGTGAACTACATCAAAATCATACAAGTTAAAATCATCAATAGCCTTTTCCACAGCAGGTTTCCATAGCCAGTCTTTGAATCTTAAAAATGCGTGATCAAAGAATCCCTCCGTTGACCACACTGGCGGGTATCCCTCTTTTTCCTTAAAATATCCATCTTTTCCGCGATAAAGCTTGTAAATATTGTTTCTGAAGTAGGACATAAAAGGGTGTGTAAAATTAAACGGAAGGTTTAGGCAGATGTCATCGTCAAAATTTTTTGGTGATTTAAAGAAAGTCAAAGTTCTACAATAGTTACCACGTCGCTCGTGTTCTTTTTTCCAGAGGCTTAGTGTGCCAACCGTATTCTCAGGTGATATATATAGAATTCTCATAATACCAATTTTATTCGCTTTGCGGAGAGAGAGGGATTCGAACCCCCGGTACCCATGAGGTACACTGCATTTCGAGTGCAGCGCATTCAACCAGACTCTGCCATCTCTCCAAAATATTTATTAAATTAAACCAAAGGAAATTATCATAGCACTTACAGAATCACAACGAGCAGAATTTGAAGAGTATCTAGAAACGATCTTAGATCTTTATGAAAAAGAAGAATATGAAGATATGGTCGAAGATATTGTCT
>FUFK010041869.1_pt1 | contig 15317 bp, 15 predicted proteins | sample 1021851 | NCBI WGS metagenome assembly FUFK01 (sample SAMEA51879418, study PRJEB19060) | metagenome | reverse complement strand
ATGGTATTTTAGAAGTAGATGCTTCCGTTTGTTTCATTGTTTTTATTTTAATTAATCTTGGTTGTTGTTTTTTGATACGCACTCGTTCCTCACCTTCAAATACTTCTAATTGTTTTATTAAATTACCTGTTTGGTTTTTATCTTTTTCCCAATGGTTTCGTTTACAAAAATTGTAAAAGTCCTCCATTCTAAAATATGTAAATTCTCTTTTCTCATCTGTGTATGGTAGTTTGTTTAATATATCGTCCCAAGTTCTTGCTGATTGTCTATTGGTTGTCCAGTCTTGTAAGAGTCCTGTAAGTTCATTGACTGGGTCTAAAGACTCTAGTGGCTCAACCTCCTGAAGTCCAGTCATCATTGGTTTAAGAAAGTGTTGCTTCCAGTCTTGCGGTTTAGGTACAGGCACAACTAAATTTGCTTGATCTAAACACGCTAATGCAAATAGCTGTGGACTATAGAGTTGTTCTGATTTTAATTGTATTCTTTTTTTATCCACACTTAAAAACCATTCTGGTGGTTTAGATGCATACTTTGTTAAACTTCCTAACACTGGCATCTCTTCTTCACCAAATCCTACACCAAATCTTTTTGTTCTACATAAACCAGATTGACAAACTGCATTGATGGGTGCATCTTTACATCTGTATTTATCATAACCTTTTCTATTTACAGATTTAATTAATTGTTGAACCTCACTATTACTTAATGCAGGTTCCATAAATTTTTGATTTGCTTTTACAATTTCATCTTCCCAAGTATCGGGATGTGATTGTTTGTAATATACTGCAATATTAAACAATGCATTGTTCCTGGAACCCTCACCAAATCCAATCGCTGCAAGTTTATTTAAACAAGGTGGGCCTCCAGGAAATGCTTCTTCTATTTTTTTCTCTTCTGTTTTGATTGCTTCGACTTGTTCTTTTGTTTGAGCCCAAACATCATAGAGCTCAAAAAATTCCTCAAGTGGACAACCGGCGCCATTATCGTTGATAGCATAACGCAATCCTTTCATTTCATTGTAGTAGGGTAAATTTAAAAAGTTACCAGTGTCCCCACGATCCACTAGTATCTCTGTTTGTTTTGGAAATATTTCTGACCCTTCATACCCAAGTATGATAGCCATAGATTTTAATTTTGATTGCATCAAAGATGCAGGAATGTTTTCTTTGGTAAATAAAAATACGTGTGCGCCGCCTGATTTACTACGGCAAACTATTAAGGGGAGTTTATGATTCCGAATACTCTTAATGAGGCTAGTGTGATCAAAGTTATATTCGTCAATATCAATACAGCCCCACCTACAATCATTGTTTTGTGTAATAGGGATGATTCCAAGGGCTGGTCCTTCACCGTTGAGGTGCTTACTCCAGTGATCTTCGGTGACGGTGCCACGTACAATAAAAGCTTTGCCTTGCTGCTTTCCGTTCTCGCCGCGATCTCCTGGTTGGTATTGTCCATATGCTATATCAAGTCCTTGAAATATATTTTTGAATTTATCTTTTTTTATTATCATTTCTTTTTTCTTTGTAAAGGGGGGACCTCACAATCCCCCCATTTTTTTTAGTACGGAGTTGAGTCCGATACTTTCTCTTCCACATCTGCTTTTGTTTGAACGTTCCCTTTGGATACATTACCAGCAAAGTCTTTTGCACTTAAGTACAAAGCCTTGTCTGGCTGACCCAAAATTCTGTCCTGCGTTACAACCCATCCATACCACGAACCTTTATCGTTCTTTTGTAGCGTAGATGCTAGGTTATAGACTACACCGTGCATTGGTGGGATAGCAAAGCCACCCTTACCATCAGCAATCTGTATGGTTTTCATCATAGAATTCCATTTCTTACTGACCTGCAACTGCGTAGATTTCATAGTAATCAACGCTGGTGTAAATCCGCCTGTTTTTGTTTCAAGCATTATGTAGTAATAAGCGGTTTCTTCAAGATAGTTACCATTNGGTAATCTAATCTTTGATCCCTCTCGCTTACCAGTTTGAATTATCGCACTGTTCGGTAAATGAGTTGCAACAGGAGCAACGTTGCCCTCTCCTCTATCCGACCATTCTGGATAATCCTTCCTGTAGTAACAAGGAATAGCCTTGATACCCTTCTTACCATCGTATAATTCGCTGGTAACAGTATTATAGATCATACCTGGTTTGGCACCTTCTATATACTTTGCATCACCATCAGTTACCTGCGGTGATAGTTGTCCTAAGATTCTGACAAACGGTAACGCCATATCATCTTGCGTCATATTTTCAAAACCCTTAGACACATCATCGCCAAATAAAGCGAGTGATGTTTGAGCTTTAGCTTTTATTTCATTAGCCATTATTCATCCTCCATTATTATTTCCGAGTTATTTTAGTTTTGTCTTTAATCCACGTACTAAAGACATCAGGAGGCATATCGAGCCCGGACTCGATACGCTCCTTAAATAGGGCAGTTAACGTAGCCCAAGCCACATCAGATTTCTGTTGTGGTTCAAACCCGTTCTCTGCCGCAAGGTCCAACAATTGTTGTGCCTTGTTATCTTCTCCCTTTCCAAAAGTAACAAAGACATTGTTTTTAATAATATCTCCTAACCCTTGGTCACGAAGCCATTTATAGCATTGTGCTCTTCTATCTTCATCTTTAGGAAGAGTACATCTATATTCTTTTTTCACAGATACTTTGGATCCGTCAGCTAATTTTATTTCTGACAATCCTTGCTCTGCTAATAATTCTGGAATAACACGAGAACTGATATCATCAGCCTCTGCTTTTTTTGCTTTGAGTTGTTCTTCCAATGCTGCTATCTCATCTTCTTTTTCTTTTAACTTTACACATTCCTGTGCAACTGTTGTAACCTCAACATTGTCTAAAAGATCTTTAGAGTCTTTTAACATTTCTTCTCTTACATCAAAGCTACCACTACCTGTAAACGTTTTTACTTTTTGCATATTATCCTTTCTGATACATATCCACTTCTAATGGGTAGTATCGGTACTCACGTTTGTCCCATTTCAACACATTAAACTGTCCATTAGTTACATCACTAACAGCTGTAGTTGATATACCTATTATTACAGGATCTCCCACTGCAAGTAAATAATCATCTTTACGAAAGTCTTGTAAGTTCTTTTTCATCTTTCTTACAAAAGGCGCAGTAGAATATATCGCTTGTGATTCTGGTCCAGTGTTCGGTAAACATATTACCAAGTAACCAAAATCGGACGCACTTAATATATTTATATTAGGAGCTGGTTGTTGAACTACATAAACAAATTTCTCGTCAGGGTTGTTTTTATGAAATTCTAAAAACTCCTGCAAAGATCTAGGTTTGTATAACTCAAATATTTTATTTTTCATTTCTAACTTCTTGACATCGTTTAGCATAGCTTATATATAATTGTCAACTAGAAAGAAGAAAAAAATTATGAATTATAAATTTAAAACAAAACCATACGATCACCAATTAAAAGCATTGGAAAAATCGTGGAATAAAAAAGAGTACGCATACTTTATGGAAATGGGTACAGGTAAATCAAAAGTATTAGTTGATAATATGGCTATGCTTTATGATAAAGGTAAAATAAATGGGGCGTTAATTATAGCACCAAAAGGTGTTTATAGAAACTGGTTTTCTCAAGAAATACCAAATCATTTACCTAGTCATATAGATCACAAAACGGTATTATGGACTGCGACTACATCCAAAGCAAAGGATAAAGAGTATCAACAATTGTTTAAAGTAGACTATGACCTTCACATCCTTATAATGAATGTAGAAGCATTTTCGACAAAGAAAGGCCTACAGTTTGCCTTAAAGTTTCTTTTGTGCCACAAAACTTTAATGGCTGTGGATGAGTCAACTACGATAAAAACACCCACTGCAAAAAGAACTAAAACTATTTTAAATTTAGGTAGACACGCTAAATACAGACGTATTCTTACAGGTTCACCTGTAACTAAATCACCATTAGATTTGTATACTCAGTGTGGTTTTCTTGATGAAGAACTATTAGGTTTTAGTTCTTTCTATTCTTTTAGAAATAGATATGCAGTTATGGTGGACAGAAATTTTGGTGGTAGAAGAGTGCAAATACCAGCAGGTTATAGAAGACTCGATGAATTATCAGAGATATTAAAGAAATTTTCTGATCGTGTATTAAAACAAGATTGTCTAGATTTACCAGAAAAAACATATGTCGAAAGACAAGTAGACTTAACTGACGAACAAAAAGAAACATACGCCACAATGAAATCCGCGGCCCTCGCTAAATTAAAAGGTAAGATGGCAACCGCGCCTCACGTACTAACACAATTGATGCGTTTACATCAAATCACTTGTGGTCATTTAAAGAATGATGACGATAGTATTACAGAAATAAAAAGTAACCGTATGAATGCTTTGCTTGAAGTTTTAGAAGAAGTCGAAGGTAAGGCTATAATATGGGCTAATTATGTCTATGATATAAAACAGATTGTAAATACTATCTCTAAAAAGTATGGATCAGATTCGATTGTGCAATATTATGGCGCAATTCCAGCAGAACAAAGACAAAAAAATATAGAAAAGTTTCAAGATCCAAAATCAAACGCTAGATTTTTTGTAGGCAATCCACAGACTGGTGGTTATGGTATTACTTTAACTGCTGCAAACAATGTAATTTATTATTCTAATGGATATGACTTAGAAAAGAGACTGCAGTCAGAAGACAGAGCGCATAGAATAGGACAGAAGAAGGCGGTAACATATGTCGATCTTATAGCACCAAAAACTGTAGATGAAAAGATTAGAAAAGCTTTACGTAAAAAGATAAATATAGCAACTGAAATAATGGGAGAGGAGTTAAGAGACTGGATATGATAATGTTTAACCAAAGTGATAGTGGTGATAGAGAAGAACAATTAAAATATTTAAATAATAAACCTGAGTATCAAGAGGATAAACTACGATTAGTTCCCGAGCAAATGAAGTCATTTGATTTTTGGAACTGGAGTAGAATTATAGAGTTTAAAAAAAGAAAATGTAATTATGATACTTTTCCTAATTGGATTTTAGAACAATATAAATATGACACTAATATGGAAATAGCAAACAGACACGACATATTATTTTTTTATCAAAATAAATTTGATGATGGTAAAATTTGGGAATGGAATATAACTCAAATGGTAAAAGAAAATTTAATGCCTGAACCTCAAATAAAAGAAATGAATCGCCACACGTTTGTAAATAATCCAACTAAAGTTCCTAAAAAAGTTTATATGTTAACACTCGATATGGGTTATGAAATATAATGGAATTAATAATTCTTAACGACGGACTCTATCAACTAATACCAGTCACTAAAGAAATATTAGGTGACATAAAATTATTTAATGAAATAGATTGTTTTGATTTGTGTGATATTCTTAGAGAAAAATTAACTGGTTATGCAGATACTATAAACTTACATATAATGAATGATGGTAGTGGTGCTATGATTGGTTGTATGTGTCGTTAAATATCGACTAGCCCCGTTTCGCGATTCAAGTATTTGTATTCTATCTTCTTTACATTAAACTCTTCTTTTATTTTATCGCAAATTTCTTTTACATCAAACTCACCACACGAATAAACATCAAACTGCATTAGTGCAGGTTTAGGTTCATCCCATATATGCATCGCGATGTGTGAAGTTTCTATAATTGCAACAGCTGTAATACCTCTGTTGCCTGGCATATTACAATACTTAACATACGGCCCCATAAATACTTTCATATTTATGGATGCAATAAAATCTAACATCCAAGATTTTAACTGCTCTTCATCTGTTGGTGGCCTGTCAGCTTCTGCTCGGATGATTAAATGTTTATGTACTAATAAACTATTTTTCATCCCGGCTATCTACACTAAATCTTTAGCTTTGCCAATGATAGGTTTGTATTTTGTTTTGCCCTCTGATCTATACGCCCAAAGGTATGAAGCTCTTGGTTGATCCGAAACATAGCTGCAGTGGATCCAGCCCGAGTTGGGTTCACCTGGAGTGTAGTACTCGACGATCAATTGATCATACGGGAGGTTATCTTTGATCCAATCAGCTAGTTCTGCGTTGTCTACACCAACACATTCAAAATCCGCCGCCTCTGCTTTTGCGTGCTGGCTGTTACTTGAGCTGCCGATGGCAAGACACAGATCCACGCTTCGGAATCCGCTTGTTACCTTGACTCGACCAAAATGGTCCCGCACTGGCTGTAAAATATTTTCACAAAGTGCTTTTAATTTTTCTATTTGTTCTGCATTAGGATTGTTATTAATACCTTTCCTGATTGCAGTATCTGATTTGATAAGCTCTGATAAAGTAAAATTACGTGATAAGTTCATTATGTAAACATCCTTTCTAATACGAAGATTACTGCAGTACCCGCTACAGTCAAAAGAACCCAATAGATCTTGTCTATCTTGCCTCCCAAATTTTCTACATCTTCGTGTACGTGTTTTAAATTTTTCTTGACACCTGATATGTGTCCATACAAAGATAAAATGTGTTCTCTGGTTGTTTTAGGTTCTATTGCCATAATTAATTAAATAATTTATCTATTTCTTCTATTTGTTGAGCTCTTGGTAATGAGCCAAACCTTGTATTTGCTTGTACAATAGCAGGATTTGCACCGGATACAAGAGGTGGTAATTGGCTAACAGGGCCAAGATCTGGTTTAGGTAAATTTTTAAAAGGATTATTTATGTCAGGTATTGCTTCATTTGATAATGAATAATTACTTAATGAAGACCTTAATTCTTCTATTGTATCTATGACTGCATCAATAGGATTTATTATACCTAATTCATCAGCTATTTCTTGAAATCCAATTAAACTTCCCAAACTTATTTTCATTGGTCTAAATAAATCTTCAGACAAATATCTAAAGTTAGGGCCACCAATTCTTTCAGCTACCTCTGTATATAATTGATCATTTGATAAACCTAAAGTTTGTGCTGCTTTTATATCATCAGACATTTTCTTTTGTACCCTAAATAAAGCTCTATTGGCATTTATATAAGCATCAAATATTTCTTCAGGTGTCACTGGTCCACCTTTTAACATTGTTCTAGTAAATAAAGCTTTTGAGTTTCTTGATCCTCTTGCATAGTCTGCAACTTTGTATCTAATAGACTTTGATGGATCTATTTCAATAGCTCTTGCTCCAATGATACCAGCCAACTCATTTCCAAATTCATATTCTTTACCACCTTTATCAAATCTTCCTGGATCATCATCTGGCTTAATAGACATTTTTAATCTTTTAAGTTGTTGATAGTTAAGAGGAGCTTGTGATTTAATTAAATGTGCTAAACTATTATAAACTTGATTTCCTAAACTATCTTCTTCATTATATACTCTAAACCCATCACGCGTTTGACCACCTCTTAAATATAAATCTGCAAGCGCTTCTGTCCAAATAGATTCTGTAATAAATGGTGCACCTAATTCTTTTGTAGATTCAAATAAACCTAAAATAAAATCATCCATAATACCATCTTTATCTTGTTCACCTGCTTGAACTCTATTAATAACTGTTTGAATAGGTCTAGTTAAAGTGTCGTATGCATTCATATGAGAAAAATCTACGTATTTAAATTTACCATCTTCACCTTTTAAAGGTATTAACGTAGAATTTTTAGACCATTTAGGAACATATCTTCTAATGGCTTCTAGTTCATCTTTACTTACGTCATATAAAGCTTGTCCTGCTGATACGGCAGCATAAGGAATTACACTTGTTGTAACTCCCATACCTAATAATCTAGTAAGGCCAATTGTTCTTAATGGATTTACAACTTTTCCATTAGGTAAAGTTACTGAATAAAAGAATTCATCTAATCCTCTTTGAACAATATTTGTACCTGTTCTCATTATTTCTGCAGGAAACGACACAAAGTTCCCAACTGGGTATTGTCTTAAACCTTTTACAAAATCAGAAACATAAGCATAGTTTGGAATATTGTTTCTTACTATTCTAGCTGCCTCATCTTTAATTGTTTCTCTATTAAATTTAACTGTTTTACCTGCTGTATTTACAAAATTACTTCCTTCAGCAATACCTGCTTTTTTATAAGCGTTAAACAATCTATCTTGTTCTTTAAAATATGAAAATATTTTCCAAAAATCATCTTCAGCTGTGTAGGCATCTTGAGCAAATCTTTTTACTCTAGATAGACCTTTTGCTAATTTATCAAATGCTTTAATAGATCCTAAATAAGAACCAAAATTAACATCTTTTAACAAAGCTTGTAAATCAGCTAATTGAACTTGAGAATTAACCACACCTCTTTCTAATAATTCTTGATAAATAGCATTACCTTCTTTGGTTCTTGGACCTAATTGTATGGCTCTTAATGCTTTTCTTGCTGCTCCCTCTGCTCCTACAAAAGGTATAAGACCATTTGCAGTTGCAAAAGCACCTGCACTTAAAAAGTTACGCATATGAGTAAAAGGACCTAGAACTGTTTTAGCCATTTGTGAAGTAGCTTTAGGATATAAAACTAAATTAGCATATAATCGTCCAGCAAAACCACTATCAGGAGTTATAATATTTTTATTTACATTGTATATGGCATCAGCATTACCTTTTAATGTCCATAATCCTGTTAATGGATTAATACTTGCAACATCTTCAAGCACCTCATCTTTACGAACTCTTTTTAAATAGTCTCCAACTTTTTCTCCTGGCTTAACATTTATACCGGCGTCAAAATCAGCTAATGTTTCTGAAATACCTGGTTTACGTAAAACTTTATTTTGTTTTTGTGACCAAATCGATTCACCTGTTTTAGGATCTAACTCACCTTCCATTAAAGCTCTCTGTTTTGATCTATCTGTTAAAGGATTTATTTGTTCTAATCCTTCTTCTCCTCTTTGAGATATAGTTCCAATTCTTCTATAATCCCCTGTTCGCGCGCCAGTTGCTTTTATTAACTCTTCTTCAGTATTAAAAAAAGTTTGTATAGGTGCTCTTCTTGATGCCTCTTCTGCGCTAAAACCTTGATCTATTAATTCTTTTATTCTAGCCGCTCTTGCAACCGCTACATCTTCAGAGTTTCTTCTTAAAGTTCTATAAAATTCGTCTCTTCTGATAACCGTAGATAACATATTAGTGCCATTTAAAATTGTTGACATAGCACTTTCATCTTTACCTAAAAGTTTTTTTGCTAGATCTTGTGTTTCGGGGGTAAGTTGTATTAATTGTTTTCTTGGAAATTTAGCTGCTCTTTCCGCAAAAGATTTATCTACAAAATAATTTGGAATTTTAAATAATACACTACCTTTATTAGTTAAAGGTATTTTTTTATCAATAAAAGCAGTTTCATAAATATCTGCTACAATTTTTTTTGCTTCTGTGTTTGATAATTTAACAGGTGTAGGTAAATTACTAGCAATAGTTTTTATATTTTTTTCTGCCTCAATTATTAATTCTTTTGCAGGCTTAACATTGTCCGCTAATCGTATTGGATTATTTTGAAATACTTTATAACCTACATCTAATCTGTCATTTAATGTTTTAGGTAATAATTCTTTCCACGTTTCAAATACAGACTTACCTTGAACAGGTTTGGTCATATCTAAAGATCTACCTTCAATAGATAATAACTCTCCCCAATTTTCTCTCATATCATTTAATGTATTAATAAATCCTTGTTGTTCTGCTTTAGATACACTTCTTCCAAATTTAGCTGCTTCCTTAACAATTAAACTATTTGCTTTTGCTGCTTCTTCAGCACTAATTTTAGGAAGAACAACTTTTAATATCTCTTCTTTTTTTGCATCTTTAGTAGCTCTTTTAATAGCTTCTTCTTCTGATAAACCTTCAGATATAAATTTATTTTTTAATTGATTAAAACTTTGTTTATCAATAAGGGGCTCACCTGTTTTTGGATTCTTTGCAATTGTTTTAGCAAACACTGCATCATCTAAATCATTTAATCCAGATTTTAAAGTTTGATTTAATTGTTTTGCAATAGCTGTTTGAGATGCAGCAGCTTTTCCAGAAAATATGTTAGCTCTATCTAAAAATGGTATTACAGAATCTATTTGATCGTCTAATTTAAATGCAGCGTTTTGTGCTCTATTTAAATCAACAGCTGATAATCCTTTAAAACCCATTTCTGTTTCAAAGTATTCAGGGTTTTTACCACTACGTGGTCTTAATCTTTGTGATACATAATCTAAAGCTCTGCCCATTTTTGTTTGTGCAACACGTCCTGCTTTAGTAGAGTCTGCTAGTTGTTTAACACCAGAACCAGCTAAACTTAATATACCTGTAAATGCAGCTCCCTCTATTCCAAGTTTTAATCTATTATATAATTCTCTCTCTGGATCGTAGTCATCACCTCTTTCTAATTTAGTAGGACCTACATCAAACAAATCACCAAACGTTCCTACTTTATCCGGATCGGAAACAAAGATAGATTCAGCAACACCAGCACCTAATGCTCCTGCTCCTATCTGAAGAGCTTGTCCTTTTCTATTTAATTTAGCAAACTGTTGACCTTTCTTGATACCTTCCATAATTGGAAGACCATCATCATCTAATAGTTTAAAATAATTTCCTGATTTTTTTGCGGCTAGTGCACCTTTGGTTGCGGTGCTAGCTATTCNTGCNGCTANACCNGTAGGTATGGCTATGTTAGTTAATATTTCACTTATCTTACCTGCAGTAGTTGCTTCTGCGTATTCATCAAATGGATTTATTGTTGCAAAAAACTTTTCTACTTTTTCTGCTGTATTTGTATCTGCACCTAAATCAATTAAATTTGCACCTATAGAAAACAAACCCTCTGGTATTTTAAAAAAACCAGAACCAATACCAGCAAAGAAAGAACCTAAACTACTAACACCTACATCCTGACCAAANAGTTTAGCTGTNTCTTTTTCGTTTTCTTTTGTTGCTTCTGATNCAAGANTAGGAAACAAAGCATCTATTTCAGCGTCAAATTTTGACATATTGGTCTCCTATCCAAGATTATAAATTGGTTTAGCTGACCCATCTTTTTGAATTTCTACTATTATTCTTGCAGTTGTATCAGCACCTGTTATCGAATCTTTTACTTTTTCTTCAACAATAAAAGTATCTCCAACTTCAGCTGTGCCTATTTTTTTCTTTAAACCCTCTCTATTTACAACTCCTGCAAATTTATATTTTTTACCTGTGCTTGGAGAGGTAGCACCTTGAATACCTCTTGCTATTTCTTTATTACTTCCTGTTCCACCTTTAGTTGCAGCTAGAATACTTTTCTCTATACTAATCTCATCTCCTCTTTCTATTTGATAATCTATTTTAGCTTTAAGTTGATCTATCATCGCCTTGTTTTGTTTTGTCTGTTGTTTATCTTTTAATAAGAATGTGGCTGCAGCAGTTTCTATTTTCTCTGCTCTACCTGGTCCTGATTCAGCTTCTGCTGTAAAGAATTTTTCTGCACCTTCTCTTAAACTTGGAGCATTTATGAACGCTGCCGCTGCTCTACCAAATGTATCACCTAAATCTCTTCTAAACGCTTTTTTAAATCCAAGTGTATTTTTAATTTCTTCTAATGTTAATTCCTCATTAGCTGTATTTTGTTTGTTTAAGATAGAAGCATCATCCAATATTTTTCCTGCATCTTTTCTTTTTTCTGCAACATCTAACACTCTTCCTACTACATCTAGATCTTTACCACCTGTTCCAGGTAAAGCCTCACCACTTACCTCAAAATCCTCAACTATCGCATCATCGGCTTTTTGTTTCTCTTCTTCTATCTGTTGTAACTTATCTCTATCTTCAGTTCTTCCAAATATCTTAGGATATGTTTTTGTTTTCGGATCCATAAATAATGCATCAGTAAAACTAATTTTTTCACTATCACCTTTTTCAGCTTCTACTAATCTTTTTGTATAATCATCAAAATCAAATGCTCCTGTTTCATCAAAAGTAGAAGCAGGTTCATCTTTCATAATTTGTAAAGCCTCAAGATTTTTAGGTCTATTTAAATATGCAAGTCCTGCCACAGGCGCAAAAGGAAGTGACATTAATCCAGTTGTTTTTAAACCTGGGAAACTAAGTGCTCTTAATTCTTCACGAAAACTACTAGGTGCGAATTGTTTAGGAGTATAACCAGTTATTTTAAAAGGATTTTTGCCACCTACAGAAGATCTAGCTTTATTGATTATTTGTCCCCCTGAAGTACCACCAGATCCACTACCACCAAAAATGTCTGCATAATTTTTTAAACCTGACATAGATATACCCGCATAACCACCTGGTTCATCAACTAAACCTCTTTTAGGTTTGTCTAATCCAGATGTAATCCCCGTGCCACGACTATCGATCGCGCCACCTCTAAACATTGGTCGTCTTAATATTCTGCTCATTAGCCAAAGATTCCTAATTTAGAACCGATACTTGCAATACCACTACCTACACCGAGTGCTGTGGCTAGTGGACTTGCTGGTGGTGCCGGCGGTGCATATCCGACTGTTTGTGTCGGGAATGCTCCTGGTTGAATTTGTGCAAGTTGTTGTCCAATCAATCCTACTTGTGTAAATGGTTGGAACTGTCTTTCTCTTTCAGCCGCTGCCGCTGCATCAAGAATTGCTTGTTGTTGTGCTTGACCTGCTTGACCCATTTGAGTTTGATATTGTCCTAAACCTTGTTGTGCTGCTAATTGATTAGCTGCCGCTGCTTGTGCTTGTTGAAATCCTTGTGCTAATAATTGTGCTTGTAAGTTTGATCTAGCTGTTGATGCACCCCTTGCCGCTTCTGCTGCAAGGACACCTTCTCTACCACCACCATAAGCACCTGCTTGTATAGCTTGATCCCGTCTTGCTGTATCTGCGATAGCTTGTTGCCTGTCAAATTCTGATAAAGTTTCATCTATAACTTCTCTTTGATATGGAGACATAAATGCTTGATAAGCATCTGCTCCTATTAGTCCTGCTGTTCCTGCCGCTCTTGCTGATTCAAAAGCTTTTCTTCTAGCGTCAAAATCTTCTGCACTTTCACCAGCTTGTTGAGGCATCAATGCACCTAAACCACCTGCTTGTGTTCTTGCAAATTGTTGTAGTTGCGATTCGTCAGCAATACTTGGCGCAAATTTTGTTGTATCTATTCCTGTAAAACCACCAGCAGGTATTGTACCTGGTTGTAGTTTTTTAATAGTTTCTAGAAAGGATGTAAGTGCACCTTCTATTATCGGTGCTGGTTTTGTTATTGTAGTTGTTTCAGCCATTATGCTCTTGCCTCTAATCTGTTCATTGTTTCATACATTCTTTTAGCACCTTTATTAATATCTCCACCACCTGCACCTCTAACTGCATCTGCAGTCATCACAAATTCGTTCTTACTTAATCTTGCAGGTACATCATCTGCTCTTTCTTTTTTACCTATTGGCACAAAACCACCTTTTCTTAAATCCATTTCTTTACCACCAAGATCCATCAGTCCACCATCCTTAGCCATCTTAGGCATCACCATTCCAAACTCTTTAAAGAAGTCAGATTCTATTTCTTTAATTTTATCATCATCACCTTTTTGAATAGCTTCCTCTCTTAATCTAAAAAAGTCTCCTGCCCTATCAGCTCTCATATTTTCATCTACCGATATTACTGCTCCTTTGATTCCTTCAAAATCAGGATCTTTAGATTTATATTTTTCACCATAGTCTGTAATATCTTCTATATCAGGATTCATAATCATAAACTCTCTCATATTTTCAATTTTTTCCATAACTGCGGGATTGCCCATAATGCCTGGTTCACCACCATTAGATAATCCTACTCTACCACCGTTCGCGTACCCCGCTGCGCTAATAGTTTCTACAATTTCATCTTCACTAAAGTATCCAGCGGCTTCCATAAATTGTCTGATAGCTGCAGCTCTAGCTCCACTATCTTCTAATAATTCTGCTTGTGCTAATGCTTCATCTATAGCTGCTTGTTTTTCTAATCGTCTAGCATCTGCTACTGCTAAATCTGTAGTTGCTTGTGTAAAAGGAACCATTGCTGCTCTAGCTGTTTCTAAATTTAATCCCGCTTGAGTTCCACCTTTACCTAATATATCTACAGCACCACCAGTTTGTGGTCCTAAAAATTCTGCTGACTTTGCTAAAAATTCTTTACCTTGACCAAGAATACCTTCAGGTGCAGGACGTGGTCCTACAAAATTTGGATCAACACCTCTAATAGTGCTTGCTGCATTAGGTGCCGATAGTGCACCAATACCAGAAGCAAGTGCTACTGATAATGGACTAAAGTCTCCTTCACTTCCTTCTTGTGCTAATTGTGATCCTAGATTTAAACCACCAGATATTAATGCTCTAGATAACATTGTATTACCACCAATACCCATAATACCTGGAGCCATAAATGGTGCGGCTGCAGCTAAGAATGGTAATGCTGGTTTGATTTCGTTTGGTACTATTTTATCTAGTACACGCGAAATAGGTCTAGTTATCTTTTTTAAAAATCCCATACGTTTCTTTTTATATTATTGATATCAAAGCAAGTCCGCAAAGCTTGTAAGTAGGCGAGTATATCACAATTTACAAGGTTTTTAAACATACGTCAATCGCTGATATTAAAGTCAGCGCCTATCTTTATCTCTTCTACAGTCACATTTACGTCTCTTCTAATGTGCTCAGATTTAGTCTCTGTGCTTGGATTTTGTACATCAGCCATAGCTTCTGCATCAGACATATATTCCTGACCTGTAACTGTATTAGTTAATGTAACCTCTGTTTTAGGCGTAATTACTGGTACTCTTTTACCATTAATCGTTTCATACCTAACTGAGGCTTCTGTTTCTATAAACGGCATTATCTATCCTCCCTGTTAATTTCTAGTATAGATGCAATAACATCTACATTACCACTTGTGGCTTGCACCTTTAATATCTCACTTTCTAACATAATCAAGGGTTCACTTAAGACTTGTTCTTTTTGACCTGATGTTAGAGTGACATCATTATCTACTACAAAAGCTGTGCCTGCTGCATTAGTTAATGTTACTTTAACCGCTGCGGATCCAGCTGCATCTTCTGCAATTAAAAGCGATTTAACAATAGCTCTTGAGTTTGATGGCACTGTGTACAATGTTGTAACATCTGTAGTTGTTAAACTTACTTTATCATTTTTATATATATTTGCCATTATCCTAATCCTAACCAAGTAAATCGTTCTTGGTCTTCTTTTTGTTGTGTTAAGTATGTAGAGTTTAATTGTTCAATAATTGTAGACAAAGCTCTATTAATTTGTCTTTGGTTATCTTCACTATATTCTTTTTTAGGTTCTGGTAATCTTACTACTACTTTTGTCATTAT
>FUFK010047761.1_pt1 | contig 15318 bp, 17 predicted proteins | sample 1021851 | NCBI WGS metagenome assembly FUFK01 (sample SAMEA51879418, study PRJEB19060) | metagenome | reverse complement strand
GAAAATTTTTTATTTTCTGGAAATCTAATTAGATAGGAGGGGCTAAAAGAAATCATGATAGGAATAGTTTTGTTCTTTAAAATTATTTCTTTCCACTTACCTCTTTCATTAGATATTTTGCTTAATCCTGTAATTGCCTCCATTGCTGTGCTGCCCATTAAAATTAAAATTTTTGGATCTATTATCGCAATGTGTTCTTTTAAAAATATTGCATAACGTTTTATCTCCTGTCCAGTGGGTTTTCTATCTTCTGGTGGTCTGAAATTAATTGAGTAGGTNGTGTAAATATTTTCTCTTTTTATATNGATTGCTAGTAACATTTTGTTCAAGAGATTGCCCACTTCTCCTTGAAAGCATAANCCNGTTTCATCCTCTATTTCNCCTGGAGTTTCTCCAATTAACATCACATCAGCATTAATGTTACCTTCGCCCANGACCAAATTCTTAGAATTATTTTTTAAATTACAATTTTCAATTGAATTAATCTTTGTTTTAAGATCATTCAGCAATNNATTTTTANTNATTGANGTNTNTTTATTTTCAGCTGAGTNGACTTTAAATCTATTGATTGGTTTATCGCTAAAAATAAAATCAGTTTCAATTGTTTTCATGAATTCTTGAGCATATTTAGCATTTTGATTTAAAGTCTTTTTAATCATACAATGTAGTAATGGTNCTTAAAAATATAAAATTTATACTNATTNTATTATTATTTTATCAGAACACTTTGTTTACGAAAAGTAATTCTTTTGAAAANATTGATTCTAAAAATTTATCAAAATATTTTTCAGGTATAGTTGCTTTTGGCAATAAAAAAAATTCTGAAGCTTTAGATTTTTTTAATTCATCTAAAATTTTGATTAATGCTCATGATCCATTTTTAAAAAGGTATGTATCTTCATTAGTATTGGAGAATAAAGTATTGCAAGCGATTCAAATTATTAAACAAAATTATGAAAATGAAAATATAGATTTTTTCGACTCTTATTTATTGTTAATAATTGATAGTTTAAAAAAAAATGAGTTAGATATTGCCTATGAATATATTTCTATTGCAAATAATTTTGCAGANNAGGATAGGTTTAATTTAGCAATTTTAGAGAGCTTAAAACAATATGTTTATCTCTTTAAAGAAAAAAAATTTTTAGACGATAAGAAAAACTTTGGAAGACTNTCTTATATCTCAGAAACATTTCAAAAGTGTTATTTAGATGATCCTAATACAGGGAGATATTTCTCAAAATTGATTAATGATCCTGANTCGGATTTTACTAGATATATTTATTTTTATATAAGTTACTTAGTTGAAAACGATAATTTAGATGAAGCAAAAGTAATTACTGATGAAATAGAATTTTTAAATTCAACATTGCTACTATCACAAGGTAAAAGTTGGATCGACAATGGAAACTTACAAAAATTTAAAGAGGTCTTTTCATGTAAAAATCATAATGATTTGATTGCTGAATTTTTGTTTTTAATATCAAATCTGTATTCTGCACAAGACAATTACGAAATGTCAAATTTTTACTTAAATTTATCAAATTTTCTTAATCCAAGATTTGTGTTTAATTTATCACTAGTTGCAGAAAATCATTATTTTAACAAAGATTATGAAAAGGCAAAAAAGGTTCTTAAAAAATTTAAAAAGGATGATGATTTTTACTATTGGTTTAGATTAAAAAAAGAAGCGCAAATAATTTCAGCGCAAAGAAATAATCAAGAGTCTCTTAACTTTATTAAATTTAATTTTGACAAAATTGAAAATCCAAATGAGAAAATATTATTTGATGTTGCTAATTTTTATAAAAAAGCAAAAAATTATGAAGAAGCAATAAGATATTACTCTAAAATTATTGAAAATTTAGATGATAATTCGGATATCAAGTCAGATATTCTTTATCGAAGAGGAGGTACATATGAACGAATTAAAAATTATGAAAAAGCCGATAAAGATTTAATTGATGCACTCCAAATTACACCTGACGATGCTTATATACTAAATTACCTTGCTTATTCATGGCTTGAGAGGGATTATAAAATTAATGAAGCGATTAAAATGCTGGAAACAGCCTACGAACTTGAGAGTGATGATCCATATATAATAGACTCTATTGGTTGGGCTTATTATTTAACTGATGATTATCCAAGAGCTGAAAAATTTTTGAAAAGAGCCGTAGAATTGATGCCGGATGATCCGATAGTGAATGACCATTACGGCGATATTTTGTGGAAGCTCAATAGAAAAATCCAGGCTAGATATTTTTGGACCAATGTATTGAAAATGAAAGATACTGAAAAAGAATTAATTGAAAAAATTAATATTAAGATGATCGAAGGTCTTAAAAGCTCTTAATGCCTTTTTCCAGAATAAAATCACACGCGAAATTAAATTTGGCATTAAATGTTATAAGCAAAAGTAAATCTTTGCACAATATAGAGAGCATAATAAGCTTCGTAGATTTGCACGACATAATTTTGATCAAAGAAATTAAATCAAAAAAACATTTAATTTCATTCAATGGAAAATTTTCTCGAAGGATAGGTAGGAAAAACACTGTTTCTAAATTATTTGAAATCTTAGAAAAAAAAAAAATTTTGAAAAACCAAAGATTTCAAATCAAAATCAAAAAATCTATACCTGATAAAGCTGGTCTTGGCGGTGGCTCAATGAATGCAGCAAGTATACTAAGATATTTGGCTCATAAGAGAATAATCAATATCAAAAATAAGGAAATGTTAAAAATTTCTAAGTTAATTGGTTCAGATGTGATGTTAGGCTTAAATCATAAAAGTAAGATTTTAAATTCAAGAAATAAAATAAAGTATTTCAATAATGTAAAAAAAATTTACCCATTAATCGTAAAACCAAATTTTGGTTGTTCGACTAAGGATATTTATTCAAAGGTTAGAAAGTTTGATAAAGCAAAATTTGGCAAGGGAGCCAAAAAAATGTTTGATATCAATTTTTTAAAAGATATGAAAAATTCCTTAGAAACAATAGCTTTTTTAAAATACCCAAGATTAAAAAATATGAAACTTTATTTAGAGAATTCTCTAAACCCAGTTTTTGTAAGAATGACAGGATCGGGATCAGCTTTAGTTGCATATTATCAAACAAAAAAAAGATGTGAACGTGCGAAAAAAAGGTTTATTCAAAAATACAAAAATATCTGGTGTATAGCCTCAAAAACTATATAAATTTGATTTTTTTGTGTTATACGAACTTAATATTGGGGCGTAGCCAAGCGGTAAGGCACGGGTTTTTGGTACCTGCATCCTAGGTTCGAATCCTAGCGCCCCAGCCAAGTATGAAAAATTTTTTAGATACAATTTTTTTTAGATCAAATAATTTAAATTATATAAGTCAAAGTATTCGAGATTTAACAAAAAATACTCCAGCAAATAAAATATTTAAAGCCATAAATTCTTATTCATCAGATAGTGAAGTAAGATTTGTAGGAGGTTGCATAAGAAAAATCATTAATAAAGAAATAGTAAATGATATTGATATGGCTACAAATCTTGATCCTCAAAAGGTTTGTGAAGTTTTGAAAGAAAATAAAATTGATTATTACGAAACTGGTATTGAACATGGAACAATTACAGCACTTATAGAAGGGTACAAATTTGAGATTACCTCATTGAGAGAAGATATTTTAACAGATGGAAGACATGCAAAAGTGAAATTTTCAAAAAATTGGAAAGAGGATGCATTAAGAAGGGATTTTACCATCAATTCCATTTACGCGGATGAAGATGGAAACTTGTTTGATCCTTTTGAGGGTAAAAAAGACTTAGAAAACGGTTTCGTAAATTTTATAGGAGACGCTGATAAAAGAATTAAAGAAGATTATTTGAGAATTTTAAGATATTTAAGATTTTTCGCCCATTACTCAAAGCATCCGCATAATCCAGAATTAATCAGAAAACTTAAAATTAATATCGGTGGTATCTCAAAATTATCTAAAGAGAGACTATTAGATGAGCTAAAAAAAATAACTCACTTAGAAATATTAGAAAAATTAGCTGATGATAAATTGAGCTCAGAATTATTTTTAATTGTTTTTCCTGAATTAAATAATTTAAAAACTTTTTCAAAATTAAACTCAAAAAAAAAACAAATAATTAATAAGGCTGATTTTGTCTTTCTATTATCTTTAATGATTATTGATGAGACAGATAATGCAGATTATTTTATGTACAAATTTAATATTTCTAAAAAAGATCAAAAAAGAATTAAAATTATTGATAATTTTTTTAAGGAAAAAATTGGACCAAAAACTTTTAGAGAGGAAAACTTTAATGGTATTTTTTATTATAATGGAAAACAAGCTGTAACTGATATTCTCAATTATTATTTAATAAAATCAAAAAAAAATTCTGAAAATATTCAAAGATTAATTGATTTCTACAAAGATAAAACAATACCAAAAATGCCTGTGGGTGCAGAATTTTTAATGGAAAAATTCAATATTCCTGAGGGTAAACAATTGGGTGCAAAATTAAAAATAATTGAGGAAGAATGGGTGAAAAATAATTTTCAAATTTCAGATAAACAAGTAAGTCAAATTGTTAACAATTAGATATATTTTACGTCTTTAATTTCAAAATTTTTGACCCCGGCAGGAGTTTTTATTTCAACTAAATCATTTTTATTTTTTCCTATTAAACCTTTACCTATAGGCGATTGAAAATAAATTAATTTTTGTTTGAGATCAGCTTCATCTTTTCCTACAATCTTATAATTTATTTTTTCTCCAGTATCTAAATTTTCTAAAAACACAGTCGAGCCAAAGATAACTTTTCCATCATTATTTAATTTCGTAACATCAATGACATTTGCTCTAGCAATGATATCATTAATTTCAGTAATCCTTCCCTCATTATGAGACTGCTCTTCTTTTGCAGCGTGGTACTCTGCATTTTCTTTTAGATCACCATGTGACCTCGCTTCAGCAATCGCCGCTACAATCTCAGGTCTTTTTTTTTCTTTTAAAAAGATTAATTCATCTTTAAGTTTATTTAGGCCATTTAAAGTAATTGGTTCTTTGTCCATGTTATTTCCATTTTGCTAACGGAGGTAATGACATTAAAATACCTTCAACGTTTCCACCAGTTTGCAAACCAAATTTTGTTCCTCGGTCATAGAGTAAGTTAAATTCTGTATAACGACCTCTTTTTATGAATTGTAATTCTTTATGTTTTTTATTCCACTTTTTCTTCATTTTTTTTCTAATGATTTTTTCAAAAATAAATTGAAAAGTGATCCCCACATCTCTTACAAATTTAAAATCTTTCTCAAAATTATCTTTTTTATAATCAAAAAAAATTCCACCAATACCCCTCGGTTCTTTTCTATGAGGTAAATAAAAATATTCATCACACCATTTCTTATATTTTGTGTAATATTTCTTATTGTGTTGATCACACATTTTTTTTAGGGTTTTATGAAATTCTTTTTTTTCCTTATCATCTTTTATTGATGGGGTTACATCCATACCACCACCAAACCAGTCCTGAGTTGTGCAGATATATCTTGTATTAAAATGCATGGCAGGGATCATGGGATTTTTCATATGCATNACAACGGAAATACCAGAAGCCCAAAAACTGGGATTTTTTTTTGCACCTAAAATATTTTTTTGAAATTGTTTTGGGAATTTTCCATGAACTTTAGAAAAATTTACTCCGACTTTATCAAATATTTTTCCATTTTCTAAAATTCTAAATTCTCCACCTCCTTCATCTCTTTTTTTACTTCTGTTCCAAACAGTGGTTTTGATATCCGCATCTTTTCTTTCAAGGTTAGTTATAGTATGCCAAATAGCTTCTTGTAGCATTTTGAACCAATTACTTGTGATGTCTTTTTTAATTTCTAAATCCATATTAGATTAATTTAGTTTGTTTTAAACTTTCTGCCAATATGATTGCAACAGAAGATGCAATATTAAGTGAGCGCTTATTGTTTTTCATAGGAATTTTGAGTCTATCTTTAATTTTTTTGTGAACCTCATTTGGAACTCCGGCACTTTCTCTACCAAAAAGAATAGTGTCATTTTTATTAAACTTAAATTTTGTGTAAGAAACAGAGGCTTTTGTGGTCATTAGAACTATTCTTTGATCTTTTTTCGATTTAAAAAAATCGTCTGAGCTTTGATGGAATTTTATGTCTTTTTCATTCATATAATCCATAACGACTCGCTTAAATCTTCTGTCACTCAGCATAAACCCGCAAGGCTCTATTATTTCAAGTTTTGCACCTAGGCACGCACAGGTTCTGATTATTGCTGCTGTATTTTGAGGTATGTCTGGTTCAAATAAAGCAATTTTAGGGCCATGATTTATCAAATTCTGTGTCATTCTTTCAGTAGTAAATTTATCATTTTATATTATATGAAATCATATATTTAAGTAGAAAAAAGCAATATTGAGTATATTTAACTATTATTGATGTCAGAAAAAAAAACTAATAGACGAGATTTCTTATTCACAGCAACTTATGCAGTTGGTGCGGTTGGTGTTGGTGCAACGATATGGCCAATGATTGATCAGATGAACCCAGACGCATCAGTCAAAGCTTTGGCGAGCACTGAGGTTGATGTAAGTGCGGTAAATCCAGGTAAAACAATTACAGTTTTATGGAGAGGTAAACCAGTTTTTATTCGTAGAAGAACACAAGATGAGATAGCTGAAGCAAGATCTGTAAAGTTAGAAGATTTAAAACATCCAGAAAAAGATGAGGATCGTGCAGCGAACCCCGAGTGGTTAGTCATGCTTGGAGTGTGCACTCACTTAGGCTGTGTTCCTTTAGATCAAAAAGGCGAATACAATGGATGGTTTTGTCCTTGTCATGGTTCGCACTATGATATCTCTGGAAGAATTAGAAAGGGACCAGCTCCGACTAATATGGAGATCCCTAAATACGAATTTGTTAATGCTAATACAATTAAAATTGGATAATTATTATGAGTGATCACGAATACACACCGAAATCAAAATTTGGAAAATGGTTTAACGATCGTTTACCATTATTAACTCTTGCAAATCACTTAACTGATTATCCAACACCTAAAAATTTAAATTATTGGTGGACGTTTGGTGGAATATTAACTTTTTGTTTGATTACTCAAATTGTAACGGGTTTAGTTCTTGCAATGCATTATATTGCTCATGCTGATATGGCTTTTGATAGTGTCGAGCATATTATGAGAGATGTTAACTATGGTTGGTTAATTAGATACATTCATGCAAATGGTGCTTCAATGTTTTTTTTGGCTGTTTATATTCATATATTTAGATCATTATTTTATGGTTCTTACAAAGCTCCTAGGGAAATAATTTGGATAATTGGTATCATCATTTATTTATTAATGATGGCAGCTGCATTTTTGGGTTATGTACTTCCATGGGGCCAAATGAGTTTCTGGGGTGCAACTGTAATTACAAATCTATTTAGTGCAATTCCTTTAGTAGGCGAGGGTATTGTTACTTGGTTATGGGGAGGTTACTCAGTTGATAATCCTACTTTAACAAGATTTTTTACACTTCACTATTTAATACCTTTTTTAATTTTAGGTTTAGTTGTTCTTCACATATGGGCACTTCATGTTCCTGGAAATAATAATCCAGTTGGAATTGACATTAAAAAACCTTCAAAAGATACAGTACCATTCCATCCATACATTGTAATAAAAGATGGTTTTGCTTTACTAATGTTTATGATTGTTTTTGCATTTTTTGTTTTTTACACGCCAAATATTTTAGGTCATGCAGATAATTATATTGAAGCTAATCCATTAGTTACGCCGGCACATATTGTTCCAGAGTGGTATTTATTACCATTCTATGCAATTTTAAGATCGGTCCCAGATAAACTTTTAGGAGTAGTTGCAATGTTATCTGCTATTTTAATTTTAGCAGCTCTTCCATGGCTTGATACTTCAAAAATTAGATCAGCAGTATTTAGACCTTTATATAGACANTTTTATTGGATCCTTGTCGCTGATGTTTTGATCTTGGGATACGTAGGTGCAATGCCAGCAGAGGGATTATATCTGTTAGTTGCTAGAGTAGCTACAGCATACTATTTCTTACACTTTTTAGTGATACTTCCAGTTTTAGGTTGGAAAGAAAAAACTCTTCCAATTCCATTAAGTATTACCGAGCCAATATTAGGTGGTTCACCTAATTTAGCCACAGCAAAGAACAAGGAAAGTCTAAATAAATAAGTGAAAAATTTTTTTAAAATATTTTCATTTATTATCTTATTTTCAGGACTTTCATTGAGCATTCAAGCTGCAGAAAAAGTTGAATATTTAAAAACTGATTGGAGCTTTAAAGGACTCTTTGGAAAGTTTGATCGAGCTGCACTTCAAAGAGGTTATCAAGTCTACACAGAGGTGTGCTCTTCTTGTCATTCAATGAAATATTTAAGTTATAGAAACTTAGCTGAAAAAGGGGGACCAGAATTTTCTATAGAGCAAGCAAAAGCTATTGCTGCATCTTTTGAAGTCAAGGATGGACCTAATTCAGATGGTGATATGTTTACTCGTCCAGGCAGATTATCAGATAAGTTTGTAATGCCCTATGATAATGTTCAAGCTGCTCAAGCAGCAAATGGAGGTGCTTATCCACCAGATATGTCTGTATTAGTTAAAGCNAGAGGAGGTGGGGTAGATTATATTTACTCATTGCTTCAAGGATACGAAGACCCACCAGCTGGAGTTACTTTAGATGATGGTGTTTATTATAATAAATACATGTATGGGAATAAAATTAAAATGGCTAATCAGTTATCAGATGGATTAGTAGAATACTCNGATGGTACAACAGCTTCTGTTGAGCAAATGTCAAAAGATGTAACAACATTCTTGATGTGGTCNGCTGAACCTCACTTAGAGTCAAGACATCAAATGGGTTTTAAAGCTATCNTGTATTTAATTATTTTAACAATCCTAGTTTATTTTAGTATGAAAAGAATATGGTCACGTATTGAAACGGAAGTTTAGAACGTCTCCATCTTTAACTATATAATCTTTCCCTTCTAATCTCATTTTTCCNTTATTTTTTGAATTTACCCAACCATCATTGGATATGAANTCATCGTAAGAAATAGTTTCAGCCCGAATAAATCCTTTTTCAAAATCAGTATGAATTTCACCTGCAGCTTTTGGAGCAGTACAATTTTTTTCAATTGTCCATGCTCGAGTTTCTTCGGGCCCAGATGTAAAGTATGTATCTAGGTCAAGAATTTCGTAACCTTTCTTAATTAATTTATTCAATCCTGTTTCCTTTAATCCAATCATTTCCATATAATTTTTTTTCTCATTACTATCCAATTCATTTATTTGATTTTCTATGTCTGCAGAGACGATTAAAGTATTATTGTTTCCATACTTATCAATAAATGATTGAGTGTAATTATTTCCACTTTGAACACTTTGTTCATCTACGTTACAAACAAAAATTTTAGGTTTAAGTGATAATAATCCAGATTGATTAAGTTGTTTTTTATTAAATTGGGTTCTTAAATCATCAAAACTTTTATTATTATTTATACAATCCATAGCTATTTCAAGAATTTTGATTTGATCCTCATCAACATTTTTTTTATTATTTTTTTCTAACCTTTTTTGAATAGATTCAAGATCTGCAAGCATCATCTCTGTTTCTATAATTTCTATATCTCTAACCGGGTCAACAGAAGGGTTTACATTTTGAATATCATTAGAGTCAAAGCACCTGATCATGTGAATAATTGCATCGACTTCTCTAATATGAGAAAGAAATTTATTACCCAAACCTTCACCTTTNGATGCACCTTTTACCANTCCAGCAATATCAACAAAAGAGATAGTGGTATTGATTATTTTTTTTGATTTTGAAATTTTAGCTAAATTGTNTAATCTTTCATCAGGAACTATTACAACTCCAATATTTGGATCAATTGTACAAAAAGGAAAATTAGCNGCCTGTGCNTTNCTNGAATTNGTTAGTGCATTGAAAAGNGTTGATTTACCAACATTAGGTAATCCAACGATCCCACATTTAAAACTCATTATTTATTATTTAACTGTGCTTGAAAATAAATCTAATTTTTTTTCTACAAGTATCGAAAGTGACTCAGTTATATTTTTGGATATTTTTTCTACACCCATGATTTCTTCATCATCAAAGTTTTGTAAAACATAATCAGATACTTCAATAGGTCCTTTTGGTTTTCCTATACCAATTCTTACTCTTGAGTAATCTTTTCCAATAAATTTATCAATAGAAGATATACCATTGTGACCAGCACTTGATCCACCAAATTTTGCTTTTATTTTTCCAAATTCAACATCAAGATCATCATGAAAAACAATTACATTTTCTGGTTCAATTTTAAAATATTCGATTAGTTCTCTAATACATATTCCAGAGTTATTCATAAATGTTAAGGGCTTTATGGCATAAACTTTTTTACTATCAATATTACCAGTTGTTAACAAACCTTTGAATTTTGGTTTTTGTTTTGTAAGCCCGAACTTTTTATTGATGGAGTCTATAATTTTAAAACCAACATTATGTCTATTATTTTCACTATCTGGAGTTGGATTACCTAAACCTACAAATAAAAGCATAAACTATTAATTAGAATTTCAAATTTAGTGGATTATTTTTTTTCTTCTGGAGCTTTTTTGTCTGCAGGTTTTTTATCATCACCCTCTTTTTTATCGCCCTCCGCAGCTGGTTTATCTCCCTCAGCTGCAGCTGCTTCCGCTCCTTCAGCACCTTCTTCACCCTCTGCAGCTTCTGCCTCTGCTGGTTTTTCTGGCTCTTTCATTACTGTCGGTGCTGCCAAGGTTGCAATTACGAAATCTCTTCCTTGAATAGTTGGTGTTACTTCTGCATCTAGTTTAACTGAAGAAATTTTAAAACTTGACCCAATATCTATACCATCTAAATCTAAAGTAATACTTTCTGGTATTTTTTCACTTGGGCATTTTAATTCAACTTTTCTTCTTACAATGTTAAGTACTCCACCTCTTTTTAAGCCTGGAGATTTTTCATGATTAATAAAGTTAACTGGAACTTCAATCTTAATTTTTACTCCAGGAAGAACTCTTAGAAAATCTACATGGGTAGGTTCATCACTTATGATGTGATATTTTACTTCTCTAGGTAATACATTTTGAGATTTTCCATCTACATTTAAAGTAATGATATTTGATAAAAAGTTTTCTTTCTCAATCAAGGTTTTTAATAATTTCTTAGATATAGAAACTTTTTGATTTTGGTCTTTACCTCCATAGATAATCCCTGGAACACTGCCATCATTCCTGATAGCATTAAGTTGACCTTTAGTTTTGTTATCCCTGATCTTTGCCTCTAAAGAATTCATAAAACAGAGGTTTTTAACCCATGTTCATAAATAATCAAGGTAATTATTTGAATAAATCTGAAACTGATGTTGAATTAGAAATTCTTTTTATAGCTTCTCCCATAAGGGCGGAAATNGGTAAAACTTCTATGTTTTTAACATTTTTNGTTTTTTCGCTGTTATCNATCGTGTCTGTAATAACTAAATTTTTAATAACNGAATTTTTAATTTTTTTAACNGCGTCCCCACTTAATACNCCATGAGTAATATAAACATAAACCTCTTTTGCACCTCTTTGTTTTAATGCCTTAGCGGCATTGACGATAGTACCACCAGAGTCAATTATATCATCAACCAAGATACANGTTTTACCTTTTACATCTCCAATAATATTCATTACTTGTGATTGNCCNGGNTTTGGTCTTCTNTTATCNACAATAGCTAAACCAATGTTTAAAATTTTACCAAGTGCTCTCGCTCTTTCTGTACCACCAACATCTGGGGCAACACAGATTATATTTTTACTTTTAATCTTTTTTTTAATGTGTCGTGCAAAGATTGGAGTTGCAAAAAGGTTATCNACAGGAATATCAAAAAAACCTTGAATTTGACCAGCGTGGAGATCNACTGTCACAACTCTNTCTGCNCCNGCTTNAGTTATTAAATTTGANACAAGCTTTGCTGATATAGATGTTCTTGGTACAACTTTTCTATCTTGTCTCGCATAACCAAAATAAGGAATTACAGCAGTTATATTTTTTGCTGATGATCTTTTTAAAGCATCAATACATAATAATAATTCCATTAAATTGTCATTAGCTGGTGAAGAAATAGATTGAATTATAAAAATGCTATTCCCTCTTATATTTTCATTTATTTCAATGTAAATTTCACCATCTGCAAATTTTCTTATACTAGAATTGACAAGTTTAGATTTTAAATATTTAGCAATATTTTTACTTAGGATTTTATTACTATTTCCAGTTAATAATTTCATGAAAAGTTTAATTAATCATAATTATTGAAATATTTCTACCATAATCATTTAGATTTAATTTTAATGATCTTCTTGCACTAAAAAAATTATTTTTTTTATCGAATGTATCAATTTTAATCATATCAATTTTATNGATTTTTTGTGATTTAAGTTGAGATTTGACATAATTTGGTAAATCAAAATAAATTAATTCGTTTTTATTTTTAAAGAAAATTTTGTTTTTTTTGTGTTTTTTAATAAATTTCTTTTTAAAGTCAGCTTTTACCTCGTAGTTTTTTTGAGTAATTGACGGACCAATTGCTCCAATTATATTTTTTGGATTACACCCTTTTTTATGCATAAAATTAATAACATTTCTGACTATCCCTCTATACGCACCTTTCCAACCAGCATGGATAGCCGCGATAATTTTTTTTTCATAGTCATATAATAACACTGGTACGCAATCAGCGGTCAATACAGCTATTGGCAGTTTTTTTTGATTAGTTATAATTGCGTCAGCTTTAATTTTTTTTTTTAATTTAGAGTTTTCATTTAGAAAAACCAACTTATTGCTATGTACTTGATGTACTAAATAAATATTTTTTGCTTTTTTCCCTATTTTATCTTTGACAATCTTTAAATTTTTTAAAATATTATTTTTGTTGTCATGAGAACCGGGACCACAATTTAGACTTTTATATATCCCTTTTGATGTACCTCCATTTTTATTAAAAAAACCATGACTTATATTTTTGTTTTTTAATAATTTTCGAGAGGTGATCAGATCAAAATCCTAAATTAAAATTGTTTTTTTGATTTTTTATTAACATAACTTTAAACAATTTTCCCATTTGTTTATCATCTGTTAGTCTTTTTAATCTGTAATAAATATCTGCTTTTTTTAAAAAGTTTTGATTTTTTGCAATCATCTCAGCTCTTTCGTAGATACCCATTTTTGTAAGAAATTCTTTTTGTGTTGTTAAACTATGCTTTAATCCACCTAGTTTTTTTATTATTTTTTCAAATAATCGGAAATTTATATTATGTGTGATATCTGAGTTCCCAATTTTAGCTAAAACATCCGAATATTCGTGTTTATATAATGCTTGTAAAGTATTTTTCATTTTATCTTCATTATACCCATAATCTATGATCAAAATTCCTCCAGATCTTGCTTTGATAATTTTTGAAATTTGTTTCAGGTAATTAATACCAAGCTCTGAATATTCTATAAAATTCTGATTTTTAGATATTTTAAAATCAATCTTTTTTTCATAATTTTTCATATTAATTTTTTTTTCCAAGAAAGAGGTTGTTTTTTTGTTTAAACTAACAAACTTTTCAAACCATAAATTTCCTTTTTTTTGAAATTGTTTAATTGCAAGTGCATCAAAAAACTCATTTGCAATAAATATACTAGGAATTTTTTTAATTTTTTTAATTTTTTTTAAATCATTTACCCAATTTACATCTGAATTTAATAATTCTTTTTTTTGTATTTTCTTTAAAGTAGGACTTATTTCATAAATTACCAATCTGCAGGATTTGAAAAACGATGGGAACTTTTTAAAACTTTCTATAAGAATTTTCATCATTGCAGCATTTCCTGCTCCAAGTTCGATTACGTTAAATTCTTTTGGTGACCCTATACTTTTCCAAAAACTTACAACCCAAATAGCAATCATTTCAGAAAATAATCTTGATATATTAGGAGCTGTAATAAAATCTCCTTTTTTGCCAAATGGATTTTTTTTAATGTAGTACCCAGACTTTTTATTATACAGAGAGATATTGATAAACTTGTCTAACGGTAAATTAACTATTTTGTCTGTTTTCATATTTAGAGATTAATAAATAACATCCGATTATTAAAAAAAAGATACTTATAAGTTGTCCCATAGTTAAATTGAATAATAAATAGCCCAGTTGGTCATCAGGAACTCTTAAAAACTCAATTGCAAATCTAAAAATTGAGTAAAAAATTAAAAATATNCCAGAGATAAANCCAGGTCTTTTGGAGAAACTCTTATTTTTGAAATATAATAGAACTAAAAATAGAANTATACCCTCAAAAAATGCTTCATATAACTGAGTAGGATGTCGATATAAATTATCTATTTGTGTAAATTGGACTGCCCAAGCAACATTTGTTTCNANACCATAAAGTTCTGAATTTATAAAATTTGCTATTCTGCCAAAAAAAATACCTATGGGCGCAACAAAAGACACAATATCTAAATAACTAAATGAACTTTGTGAATTTNTTTTCGCAAAAAGGTAACTTGCAATTATGATCCCTATAACTCCCCCATGAAATGACATACCACCCTGCCAAATTTTAAAGATATCTAANAAATTATTGATATAAAATTCAAAGTTATAAAATACAACATANCCTAATCTGCCACCAATAATTAAACCTAAAATTANATAAGTTAANTAATCGTCAAATTTTTCNTTTACTTTCAGATCAGAAATAAAAAATTTNTTACTCAAAAACCACCCTAATAAAATACCAANAATATAAGCTAAAGAATACCATCTAATCTCAAATGAAAAAATTTGAAATGCGACTGGGTCAAAATTATTAATGAACATTTTTATTTTTAAATATAAGTTATAATTATAATAAGTTATTAGATTAATATATGAAAAACTCAAAGTTTGTAATTGAAAAACTTGCTAAATTATTTGAACAAGGTTTAGTATCATCAAAAGATATAGCTAATGAAATTATGACTATTTTAAAATCTAAAAGAGATGAAATAGTTTTTAAAATGAAGTTAACTAGTAAAGATGAGTTTGAAGTTCTTTCAAAAAGAGTTGAAAATTTAGAAAAAAAAATTGATCAATTAAAGTCCACAAAAAAAAAGAAAATTAAAAAGGCAAAAAGATCTTAGCTTCTAAACCACCCATTGGTGACTTGGCCAACTTTATATTTCCCCCATGTGATCTGATAATGTCAGAAGCTATAGAT